>Ga0315284_10016494_pt1 | contig 10485 bp, 9 predicted proteins | sample YL17G09_16_MG_FD_203696 | JGI IMG/M metagenome (GOLD analysis project Ga0315284, IMG submission 203696) | Sediment microbial communities from Yellowstone Lake, YNP, Wyoming, USA - YL17G09_16 | ecosystem: Environmental > Aquatic > Freshwater > Lake > Sediment | place: USA: Wyoming | collected...
CGACTGAGAAACTGTTTTAACCCCCCAGACGCGGAGGAGTTGTGATGTAGCACGTCCGTCGAGACATGAACTTGGAGCGTGATCCCGGGGCATTGATGTCAACCCTTGCTCCAGGGCCGGCAACACTCCCCAACTCTCATAACCTTTAAGCGGTGATGCACATCATCCCACGGTATGGGAGGTTGGGGGATTGATGTGAAACGCCTCAGGCTTGGAAGGAGGCCTGTAGCCGCCCTAGCCTTGGCCTGCATCCTGCTTGTCTCCGGTCTAGGATACCTCTACTACACCGAGGTGGGATACCGTTACTTCGCGGAGACCAAGGTCAGAAAGGATATGGTTGGAGTTTTAACGGTGGAGGGACCCGTCCTATCATCCCTGAACGCCAGCGGGTACACCAACATCATAAACCAAGCCCTTCTCAACGATAGCGTGAAGGCGGTGGTGCTGAGGGTGGACTCCCCCGGCGGATACGCCGACTATATCGAGCAGGTATACCTGGACATCCTTGAGCTGAAGGAGAAGAAGCCGGTTGTGGCCTCCGTCGTCTCAGCGCTCTCCGGCGGGTACTACATATCTGTGGCTGCGGACTACATCTACGTCCACCCCGCATCGATGGTTGGGGACGTGGGCGTCATAGGGGAGGGACCGCCCACCCTCATACCATCGGAGATCGTTATGGAGACCGGAGCGTACAAGATCACGGGCTTCTCAAAGCTCCTCTTCCCCTTCAACCTGACCCACGCCCTAGACAGCTTCGTCTCCGCGGTGGAGGCGGGCAGGGGAGGCCGCCTAAAGCTGTCATCCACCCAGCTGAGGAGGGGGATGATATATTTTGGGAGCGAGGCCGTCGCAGCAGGTTTGGCCGATGAGATCGGCTCCCTACAAAAGGCTGTTGAGAGGGTGGCCTCTGAAGCGGGTCTAGTCGAGTATGATGTGGTGGACCTGAACCAGTTGTTCAAGGCCAGCGGCCCCTCTGTGAGTTCATACAATGAGATGACTGTGGAGTGGAGAGATCTGACGGTGGAGACCTTGAACAGGCTTCACCCGCCGCCCGCCGTATACCACCTATACCTACCGCCAAGGACCTTAGCTCCGGGCGTATACACACTAGATTCCACAGCCGAGGCGGAGGCTGTTAACGTCTCAGCCAAGAAGGTTGAGCGGGGGGCGGTCCTCGTGGACCTCTCCCACGGGAACAGGGTCTCGACATGGGAGCTGGACATGCTCGCGGCTGAACTCGCGATGATGAATAGGACCCTTGCGTTCGTCGAAACCTGGGATGAAGTAGAGTCAGCGATGGGTAACGCCTCAGCCCTCATCGTAGCAGCGCCGACGAAGCCTTACTCATCGGAGGAGGGTGAGAGGATCGAGGAGTTCGTCGACGATGGCCGAATGCTCCTCATGTTCTTCGACCCCGCCTCCGAGTACCTAGAGATCCCAGCCTTGAACGGCCCCATCAACTCCCTAGCCAACAGGTTCGGCCTCCACTTCGCCAATGGCTACCTCTACAACGAGGAGGATCATTATGGGTTCTATAGGAACATCTACGTCAGGAGCTTCGCGGACAGCAACCTGACCAGAGGCCTCTCTTCCCTCGTCCTCTTCACGGCCGCCCACATACGATCCAACCACGGCGTGGCCTGGACATCCAGCGACACATACTCCTCGACGGCTGAGAGATCCGGCAATTACACCGTCATAACCTGGGCGGTGGACAACGGCACGGTGGCCGCCTTCGGGGACCTCACCTTCCTCATGGAGCCCTACTGCTACCTGGAGGACAACTACAGGCTGGTACTGAACCTGGTTGAAGCCATAGCCGGCGTCGAAGTCCCGATCGAAGCTCCACACCCGGCACCGTGAGGAAGGTGAACCTGTGGTCCAATCCGAGCCAGGTGAAAGATAAAACGCCTACTAATATCAATATTATGCGATAAGGCTTAAGCGGTAATGCGCCCGATTGTTGCCCACATGATAGGAAGCCTGAAGATTGCCCTGTTCTTCATCCTGAATTGAAGAAGCCTATGGAGCGGTGAGTGAAGGTGGTGCTGCTTAAGGGCCGGTGCGGTAGAGTTCTCGAAGTCAGAGAGTGGAAGGAAGGAACCAAGATATCATGCGCCTTTAGAGGGAGGGGGGACATTATCAAGTGTTCTGGGGGCTTGGACAAGCACATCGACGATTTCTGCCGTCTTTGCCCCGAATCTCATCCATCAGAATCAGCATCCTCGTCTTCAGAGGTTAAAAAGGAGGAGAAACAGGGATGAGTAGAGGTAGTGCCAAATTCAATTGCCCCTATTGTGGGAGGAGGACGTACTCTGAAAGAGGGCTCCGCTTCCACATCAGGCTATGCCACCCGGAAAAAGTCGACCTTAAAAGATCTGGAGGCTGAGGCTGAATGAGGAAGCTCAGACGCCCCGGCGCCATTATGGGTCTCCTTGCATTGGGCCTCGAGGCCAGACTTTACCCCCGATTATTCAATAATGAATCCCTGTTTTTCTTTTCCTCACCCCTCTAAGGTATAACCAATTTTAGGGCATTACAACCCTCTCATGCCATAGATATCTAAAACAAAGAACCAGGGGTGTAAAGAGGCTGATGGGAGGGGTGATCCTGGTCCTCGGGCTACTCACTCTGTCCTAGGTTCTTAACCCTTAGGGTCATCTCCCTTCTTCTTCTCGAGGTAGATGACGCCTCCCACTGAAGAAACAATGATGTCTAGTCCCCTTGCCTCAATCCTCTTACGTAGTGTTATTGCTGCGCTATTGACCCTTCTTCCCTCGATGGTCACCTCCACGAGCTCTTTTCCCTTCTCTATGAATTCGTCTATGATCGGGTCGTATATGCTCTTCCTCTGATATTTTTTACGCTTCTCCTCGGTGGGCCTCATCGTGAACTTTAGTTGACTCATCCTTTATTTCACCTCCCGAAGGTTGATCCTCTCCAGGTACAGCCACTCTCCAACGGAGGATGCCGCGCCCTCTCCCTCAATCCCCTCTCCCTGATCCTCTTCTCCAGGATGGTCTTCACGTAGTTGTTCTTCACCGTGTTCCCCCTTGAGGTAGTAGTAGGTTAATCCTCTCTTCACCTTGTCGACTACGTCGAGGGCCTGCATGAGGTCTAGGATCGTGTAGGTGTATGACTTTGTCAATCCCAGTGAATCGGATATGTCCTCCGCTGTGAGGATGGTGTTCCTCTCAGCCATGTACTGCTTGATCCTAGTGACGTTGCTGTTAAGATGGTTTTTCCCTTTCCTCAAAAATCATCCTCCTTTTACCGCCTCGATAAAAGAATGGTGTTTGATGGTAATAAATGGTAATGTTTATAACACTTGTGTAGCGTGTGAGGGATCCAGTCTCGCCTCTAGGTTGAGAAGGTGAGAAAAAGGGAGGATAGGTATGATTCTAGGCTATCTTCTTGCTGATCTGCATCAGTGCGACGATTGCGGCTAGAGCTGCTATCAGGCTTGCACCTATTGAGGCGTAGACGAGTGTCGTCAGGCCGTCTGTCGCTGCCTTCGCTGCGTTGGCTGCTGAAATGGCTGAGTCGACCGAGGTCTTGGCGCCCTGTGCGGCGGTCGTGGCTGCCTGTGCGGCGGTCAGGGCTGCGTCAGTCTTGGTTCCTGTGGTCGTGGCGGCTGTCTGGGCTGCCTTTGCGGCGGTCTCAGCGGCGGTGGCCTTGGTGCCAGCAGCGTCGGCTGCTGTCTGGGCTGCCTTTGCGGCGGTCTCAGCGGCGGTGGCCTTGGTGCCAGCAGCGTCGGCTGCTGTCTGGGCTGCCTTTGCGGCGGTCTCAGCGGCGGTGGCCTTGGTGCCAGCAGCGTCGGCTGCTACCTTGGACGCGTCTCCCGCGGTCTTAGCTGCGTCGGCGGCGGCCTTGGCGGCGTCAGTCTTGGCGCTTATGTCTGTTAGATCTACCTGTGCTATACCGAATAGTGCTGTGGCAGTTAGGCCCGCACCATCTGTGGCAGTTACCGTGTGGACGGCGCTCTGGATACCCGGCACCGTGAAGGTCCCGGATATTGTGCCGCCCGTTGCAACGGTCCCGGAGGCGAGTGAGATCGTTAGGCCTGTCCATGTCAATCTTAGCGTTAAGGACTGCCCGGCCGTGAAGCCGGTTCCGCTGAATGTCACGTTGGCGTCTGGGGCTGCGTAAGTTGGCGTAAGGGTTAGGGATGTGGCGCTCGTCACGGTGAAGCTTCCGCTGGCCGTTGCTACCTGCACACCGACTGATGATGCGGTGTTCGAGATCGTGTAGGTTCCGGTCGGGGCGTCAGACCTCAACCTGAACTGGGTGCTGTACGTGCCGCCCGTTATCGTCGTGACGATCGTGTTGTAGCAGACGGTGCTCACTGGGTCGCGGACATTGACGCCGACCAAGATGCCGGCCTGGGGAGCTCCATCGCTCGTCGCCGTGCCGGTGATGGTCACCAGCGCACCCTGGGCGTAGGATGTACTGTTCGGGGTGGCTGTGAGGGACCACGTTAGGGCGAAGGCGGCGGGCGTCAGCCCGAGGGTCAACGCCAGGATCAGCGCCATGCTGAGGCTTCTTGGGAGGGTTCGCTTGGTGTTCAAGGCAGTATCACCTACGACGCCGTCACGGCAAATGTTACCGTGGTTACGGCTAGTGGGGTCACTCCGTCGGAGGCGAAGATCTGGACTGTCGCCGTCCAGGTGCCTGTCTGGGCTGTGCTGGGCAGTAGCTGTTCCATTGATATTGTGCTCGGGGTTGTGCTTACGCTCGCGCTTGTCGTCACGATGTTGTACACGGAGAGGTCTGGCTGCTGGAAGGTAATTTTCCAGATGACGTTGGCGGTTCCGGTTGTGGTCTTAAGGACGAAGGTGTTCTTCACCGAGGTGCCGCGTGCAAAGGATGTCTGCGTGGTGCCTGTCGTCGGGTTCACTGTGCCGGCCGTGCTGCTCAGCGTGGCCGAGTCAACGGCTGCCGCTGCGACGGTCGTTACGGTGAATGTGGCGGAGGCCGTGTTCCCATTCGTATCCGTGAGTGCTACGGTGTGAGTTCCTGTTGCTGCAGTCGTGGGGACTGTGAAGAAGCCTATGGCGCTACCTGTAGAACTTGTAAGCGCTGAGGGGCTTGTAGTCTGGACTACGCCGTCGAAGGCGATGATGTAGGTGACTAGGGCTGGGAAGAATCCGGTGCCTGTCACTTGAACGGTTGTTCCAGTTGCGCCTGAAGATGGGCTCAGTGTTACGGTCGGTACGCCGACCGTGATGGTCCTTTGAGCTGAGTTGCCGGCTGCATCTGTGACTATGAGGATGCTGGCGCCGGTTGTCTGATCTATTGGCATAGTGTATGTTCCTGAAATGGTGCCTGTGGTTGATGTGGCTGTGACTGAGAGTGCTTTGGTTGTGCCCGCGATGGTAACGGTGATGTCTTTAGAGGCTGCGAATCCGGTGCCTGTCACGGTTATGATTGTGCCTCTTAGGACTCCTGTTGTAGGACTTACAGTTATCTTCGGTGTGACGGTGAAGGTCTGGCTGGCTTCGAGATTCGGAGATGTGAACTTCAGTTTGATGGTGTAATTTCCTGCTACGCTGCCTGCGGGGACGGCGATCTTCACACCCGTTCCTAGGGTGCCGTCTGAGGCGACCGCTGTGACAGTGTTTGTTGTCGCGAGTGCGCCTACGGCGCTCGCTCCGAAGTACACGTTAGCGGCAGCTATAGTTTGAGCGGGGTTGAATCCTGAGCCTGTGATGGTGATGGTGTCTGCTACGTTACTCGATGTGGCGCTGAGCGTTATCGAGGGCGCGATGACGGTGAATGTGGCTGTCTTCTCATGTGTTCCATCTGAAACCGTCACCGTGTGGCTGCCCGCGGCTACAGCTGGTACTGTGAATGTCCAGCCTGCCAAGGGATTGAGCTTGCCATCGCTGTCCGTGTCCCCGTTTGTATAGACGGTTGTGGTGTCGAACTTTATCCACCCTAGGTTTGTTATGTCTGGAATCCATCCTGTTCCAGTAACGGTTACAATGGTACCCGCGCTTCCCGTTGATGGTGTCATCGTGAATTCAGGAGCACCTAAAGTGAATGTGGCTGTAGCAGTGTTGGCTGCTGTATCTGTGACTGTGACCGTGTATGGTCCTGTGGTCAGGGTGCTTGGAATGGTGAATGTGACTGCCGACGAGGTGGGGATCTTTCCATCCACTAGAGTGGTGACGCCGGCGGTTGTGCCGGTGTATAGCGTGACTGAAGTGGTACCCATCGTCATGGTCGCGGTCTTTAAGGCGCCGAATCCCCAGCCTGTGAGGGTGACTTCTGTCCCGACTACACCGGCATTCGGTGTAAGGGTTATCTTAGGTACGGCTGTTACCGTCTGTGAATATGTGTTTCCACTGGCATCCGTTACGATGAGTGTCTGGCTGCCTCCGGTTACAGTATTAGGTGAGGTGAAGGTGCAGTAGGCCTTGCCGGCCGCATCCGTCGATGTTGGTACCTGAGCAGTGACGCTCACACCGCCTATGGTGAAGGTGCTTATCACGGCACTTTGGTCGAAGTTGGTAAAGTTGGCCTTAATCATTGTGGTTTTCGACTTTATGGTGGAGCTGACGAGGGTTACGCTGGGTGCAGTTATGGTGAAGGTTGCGGATGCTGTGTTGGTGCCGTCTGAAAGGGTCACTGTGTGGGCTCCTAGTATGTAGGATGGGACATTGAAGGTCGCTATTACCGCGCCGGAGACGACAGAGGTATCGGTGGTTGCCAGTGTAGTGCCTGCAAAGGTGTATGTGATTGAGGCGCCTGAAATGAATCCTGACGCCGTTATGGTTACAGGCCCGCCTAGCTTAGGTCCGGAGGTCGGAGACAGTGTCATGGTGGGGGACGCGGTCGTCACGGTGAATGTTGCAGCTTCCATCGTTGAGAAGCCGTTTGTGCCTGTGACGGTATAGACTCCTGGCAGTAAGTTTGGAACCGTGAAAGCCTGACTACTGGGGGTTGGATAAACGTTAGCAGTCGGACCGACGGCTAGGCCGGTCGAGGTAGCGCCCACCTTTATATCTGAAGGCTCAAGCGGGTAGAGAACGCTGTCGATTGTGACGGCGTCGATGTAGACTGTTTGTGGACCTACTGCCTGCCAGCCGACTTGCGGCGTAACCCTAGTTAGCACCCAAGTACCAGCTGTCGCATCCAACACTACAATCTGGGATATAATAGCGCTCAGAGGATTGTTACCTAGGCTAATAGCTATAGGAGTAGCATCCGCTTCTAGCCCGTAGGCTACAGCGTAGTGGCCCGTAGTTAAAGCATAGCTAGCCGTATCATGCCAGATCCCTGTTGTCGTAGGCCATACGGGTGTTACCGGACCATAAGCGAAGACGGTTACATCAACGTATCCAGTGCCACCTGTCTCGCTGAAGCGGAGTTCAAGGGCTGGTTGGAAACAGGAAACGCCCATGTAGTATTTGAACGTCGGGATGTTACTCGCTGTTGCCATACTGTTTAGGGTCAGAGCGGTGGTGGGATAGACCTTGACGTATGCGTATTTACCAGCTGTATCACCCAGTTGGTAGAGCTTGGCGACATTTGTATTTGCATAAGGGTATAATGGATCTGTTACCCACTCAGCTGAGGCACCTGTCGAGGCTTCTAGGTTACCTGAAGATGTGGCTCCGAAGTAGGTTGCTGTCACGGATGTTCCGACCGGTCCTGAAGTAGAACCCAGAGACCAGAAGCTTCCGTCGGCATTTGCAACGATCGTCGCGGTCGCATAGTTGCTCTGAGCATCAGTTATGGTCAGCGAGTAGGTTCCCGCTGTATTCGGCCACGTGGCTGCACTAGAGGTTATAGATAGGGCGCCGGCTGCATCGGATGTTGTGGTAGCGAATGTGTTAATCGGGGTAACTGGGCCAGCGAATGTGAATGTCAATGCGCTTGAGGCTGCGAAGCCTTTGCCTGTGACGATGATTATGCTACCAGTCTGACCTTTGGGAACATAGTTGGTGGTTGATGACGTAGTAGTCGCCCCCATGTACACGGTGATCGAGGGTGTCACTGTGAATGTTGCTGAAGCGACGTTCGTCTTGGCTGAAGTGCCATCATAGGCGTAGACTGTGTGGGCTCCAACCAGCTTCTCTGCGTCTACAGATGAGGTTATAGCGAACTTAGCTGTGAACGTTCCTGTAGAACTAGCTACTGTAGTCGAGGGCTCTAGGGTCTGCTGTGACGCATCCCACTTTATTGTGATCGTTCCGCCTGCCTTGAAACCTGAGCCTGTGACGGTGACCGTCCTTGTATTTGTTCCACTAGTGGGTGAGAGGGTGATGGATGGCGCGGTGAGAGAATAGGTTGCTGTACCCCTGTTACCAGATGCATCCGTCAATACTACGGATTTGCTGGACGGGTATGTCGTAGGAATGTTTAGTTCAGCACTTGTGAACCTTGTGTAGAGGTATCCATCGTCGTCTGCGGTACTGGGATCCAGCGTCACACTTACTGCGCCGAACGTCCCAGTGACGGCTGCTAATGGAAGGAAACCGGTCGCTGAAACGAGGATCGTGTTTCCGGTAGGACCTGATGTAGGTGAAATCTTCAGTGTTACAGCTGTGATGGTGAAGGATGCTGACGCGGTGTCGCCAGCTGCGTCGCTAACGACCACCGTATATGTTCCAGACGTAGTGCTGGGCACCGTGAACGTGCTTCCAGTGGTAAGCGCGCCTGTTGAAGTGGTGCCGCCGCCGGCTGTCCAAGCAGTTGTTAGACCGCCAAAGGTGAGTGTGAGTGCAGCTAGGTCCGCCGTATATCCGGTTCCAGTGACCAATACAACTGTTCCACAGGGACCTGACGTAGGAGTTAGGGCGATGGCTGCCGCGGCATATGCCGTTGGTATTAGCAATGTCAGTGGCAGTGTTGCCACTAACATAATCGTTAAGATGAGTGTTGCTAAACTTTTCGTTTTCGGTAATATCTTTTTCATTTTCTTTTTCTTTTTCCTATTGCTCTCTTTCAGGCAGCCTTATCCTGCCTGCGTGGTTGGCTCACGCCCCCGGGGTTCAAGGCCTCGGGGCTTTTCCTCAGGACTATCTCGATGGTGGAGACGTTCCTGGTGCGTCCCTCCTCCCCCTCCAGCTGCTCGGTTCCTATGCTGACGTCGCAGGTGAGGTCTCGCAGGAACCTGTTCCTAGTGATCTCTGCAGCGTCGACCGCGGTTGGTATGGCGCGTCCCCGTGCCCTGAGGACCACCTCTTCGGGGTTCATGTTGAAGCTGGTTATGATCGCCATTACATAGGACATCGGAGGCTTGCTTCCGACGTACACAACTTTGTTTTCCATTCGTTCTGCCTTCTAACCTGTTCTCTTATTCCGTTTCACGGGATCGGAGGGCTTGGAATAGTGTTTCATGCCATTTTCTGCCCTTTTTTGCCCGCCGACAAATAGCTTTTAAGCTATCTTATATATAAGGTAATGTATACAACTTAATTGCAATGTATACATCTCTATAGTGGTGTATACAACTTTGTTGGTGGAAACGGCTTTGAAAGGTTCAAAAGGAGCCAAGGGGCGGAGGCAGAGATGGGATACGAGGATCCTCTCCGGCAGGGTGAGCCCCAGCACGTACGAGACCGTCATAAAAGTTGTCGAGGCCGGAAACTACGTCGACGTCACCGACTACCTCAGGGACATCGTCAGGAAGGACCTCGAGGCGAGGGGCATTAGCTTGGAGGATTCATAAGTTCTCTGTATTTCCCGCAATATGGTCCGGCGTCTTCGTTGCAAGTGACGGATGATACTTGATAAAGTATGCATCTTTTGGTGGAAACGGCACTTCCCCGTCAAAAGTTCGATAAGTCTCTCAAACATCGTTCACTTCTCCAGCTTCTCGAAGACGTAGCCCTCGAGCTCCTTGAACTCCTTCCCGGCGAGGTGTTTGTGGGCCTCTGAGAGGATGGCCACCGCCTTGTCCTGCTTCAGGTTTAAGGGGGAGCCCCTGAAGGCGTCGTCCACCAGGGCCTTGAAGGTCTCGAGGTCGCTATTGGAATCTATGTTCACTGCCTCCGTGGCAGCCACCTCGGAAACTTGGAAATTTGATGCCTTATTGGTTGATGGCTCCAGGCGTCCTCTTTGGTAGATTGTGTAGAGGGAGGCGTCCTCTCCTGTAGAGTGCGTAGACGAAGGTGGGCCCGGCGATGAGGATCATCAGCGCCCCGGCGATGTAGCCCGGGGGTATTCCTGGGACATTCACCTTGAAGCTGCCCGTCAGGTCTCCGACCTTGACCGCGTATGAGCCCGCGGTGCTCTTCGTCACGCTGAAGCTGACCTTCGTGCTGACGCCTCCGGCCAAGGTGACCGTCTTGGACTGCTCCTTGACGCCGTTGACCAGCAGGTCGACCGTGTGGGTGCCCTCCAGGTCGCCGACGTTGGTAACCAGGAAGCTGATGGTGGCCTCCTCCCCGACCTGGACCTCCACTGGTGTGATGGTGAGGACGGAGAGGACGAACTCTGCGGACCTCAGAGGCAGAGGCGGTGTGCCGCCGATCA
>Ga0315284_10016495_pt1 | contig 10485 bp, 10 predicted proteins | sample YL17G09_16_MG_FD_203696 | JGI IMG/M metagenome (GOLD analysis project Ga0315284, IMG submission 203696) | Sediment microbial communities from Yellowstone Lake, YNP, Wyoming, USA - YL17G09_16 | ecosystem: Environmental > Aquatic > Freshwater > Lake > Sediment | place: USA: Wyoming | collected...
GGCCTGAATCAAACCATTTGCTGACCGTGCGGGGCGCAACCTTGCAGATCTTTGCTACTTGACCAGTAGTGAAGATCGTTTTCATCGCGGGCTCTCCAATCACCTAGATTGTTCACACTCAGAAGGGCGTCGCGACCCTCCAGACCTTGTATGCTCATACCATTTTCATGACAGCAATCCGTGCCCTCGTATCAATTTCCAGATGAAACAGCGTCCGAGAACGGTGTTCTCCAAAAAGCGACAGGCAAAGCGAGGAATCGCCCACCAGCCGCCCAACATGATTAATACGCATCAAAACAGTTTGAGATTCCATCGATTCGATCCTTGATCGATGGGTTTTCAAGATGGCCAGACAGGCTGCTCTCCTCCAAGCGTTTCGCTTTTTGTTGAGCCGAATCCAAGATGTCTTGCCCCTGAGTCGATTACTCCGTGCTACTCGCTCAGACCAGATCAATCGCCATCTGATGTTTGCTCGTTCGCACCGTTGTTAGTCGCCTCCTTAGTAGAATCGTCGCAAGCTGTCGCAAATCTTAATATTGTTTGCTAAGTCCTATTGCAGGAAAGAGAGAATTCTGATGCAGGCGTCAAGGTCCACCCGTTTTTCGTAGGAGGCACACCGGAGAGGGGGTTCCAAAGCCGCCTTCGGACATTTTGAATCAAAAGACTATAGTCCAACCACAATTCGTGATCATGAATTGCGAGACTCGATCTTTCGTTGTCTCCTCCAGAAATGGGCAAAATCTCATTGCCAAGCAATTTCTTGAGAGAGGGCGTCGTTGCAACGCCATTCCGAAAAACACATCAAGAAACGACACAAGGCGGGTTTCCCCGCCTTGTTAAAGTCTATTTCGACGTTTGTCAGACCTAGTCAGATACCCAGTTTGCGTCGCTTAGCTTTCCGAGCCTTCGAACTAGCGGGACGTTTCCCATGATTGGCTTTGTTGACCTTGCGCGTATTCTTGGCCATGACCTATCCTTCTCCAATTTTCTTTAAATAAACCATCGGCCTTATAGCCAGAAAGCCCCGTGAGTATAGCTAACAACGCTGAGAATGGGTAGCGTCCACAGTTTTTTTGAATAAAACCATATCCCAACTTTCCATTCTGCGTAAGACCCGTGGAGAAGCCCCGGTTGAAAACCGGTTGTGAGCCGGTTAAAAGTACAGTTTCGTCCTCCGTCGAGGCTACCCAAAAAAGTGGACTTGTGTTCCCGATGCCACCATCAAGGCTTAGCGTCGTTCCATTCGTGGTGAGGTCTAAAATCAAGCCGTGACCGCGACTTCGACAGCAAATTTCTGGAATCTTCGCTGGAAATTCGCGTTCTCGAACAGCGTCTTAGAAATGCTCCGGATGTTTATTTATCCCCTTATTGACTTATGAAAATTTTGTCACCTCAACCTTTGTCGTTCCGTCGGCGTTTCGGCCGAGTCAATTCCGCTGCCGATTGAGACACGGAAGTATTGACACTCAAAACCGAGTCGGAACCTCCATCGCGGTTATTAATTAAGCCAACTTACTGGCCAGCAACTTGGCACAACAACTCGAGAGCTCTCCGAAAAACAAGAAAGAGATCTGATTCATGGATTTAGAAGTCGCTGGAAATGTGGCAATTGTGACCGGCGGAGCCAGCGGCATCGGGCTAGCCTGTGCCCGTGGATTTGCCCAAGCGGGTTGCCGTGTGGGGCTATGGGATCTTTCGACTCAAGTCGTTTCAGTGGCAGGGAAAATTGCTGATGAGTTCGGAGAAAAAACCCTCGGACTGAACGTTGATGTGAGCGACTTTACGGCAGTCCAAGCAGCCTTAGAGGAAACCGAATCAAAGCTTGGTCCAGTTTCACATCTCGTTCATGCCGCAGCCATCTCTTCCGGAAAATTTGGTTTTCCTTTCACTAACCTCCAACCAGCGGACTGGCCGCGCGTTCTGAACGTTAATGTAATGGGAATGGTGCATGTCGCCCAGGCGATCGCTCCGGGGATGACTGCTCGGAAAAACGGCACAATGGTGTTCATCGCATCGGTGGCCGGGCAAATGGGGTCGCAAACCGACCCGCCCTATAGCGCAAGCAAAGCGGCCAATATCAACTTCGCTCATTGCCTCGCGAAAGATCTTGCCTGCCACAACGTGCGTGTTAATACGGTCAATCCGGGTATGGTCCAGACGCCCCTCAATCGGCAAGTCTGGCAGGCGTGGAACGATCAGCAACCCGAAGATAAACGTCGCAGCTACGAGAACTGGGCGGGCGAGAAGGTCCGCTCGGTCGTTCCACTGGGTCGCTGGCAACTTCCCAGCGATATTGCCGACATGGTCGTGTTTCTCTCTTCAGCAAGAACGGCTCAAGTCACGGGGCAATCCATCAATGTCGATGGCGGTCAGATCATCCGTTGGTAATTTCGCATGAAGAACTATTGAGGATTCCATCCAAATCTCATCTTTGCCGGCACCGAACCTGTCCTCGCAATCTTGTATTTCATGTGGCGGGATTTTTGTTTTTTTAATCTCGCTCGAATGCGACATTTTTTGGGGGGACCTCTCTTCACTCGCCAACTTTGCCAATGCTCCTCTTATCGATTTACTTGATAGACAATGCGTATTTTCGTTTCAGAGTTTATTTGCGGTGGAGGCATGGCAGGATTGCCTCTGCCTGAGTCTCTGTATCGAGAAGGTCGCGCAATGCTCTGCGCTCTTGCGGCTGATCTGCTCCGCATAACCGGCTGCCAAGTGGCAACCACACTCGATGCGCGTCTCGAGGATCGACTTAAAAAAAGCCTTCCAGACGGCTGTGACGTCTGGCCCGTCGTTGATACTGAAAATGAACGCCGAACGTTCCAACATCTGTCTGCGGCAAGTCATGCCGTCTTGGTGATCGCCCCTGAAACGGATGGACAGCTTGCCGAACGCGTCGGCCAAGCGGCATTGATCGGCAATACGGTCCTCAACTGTTCACCAGAGGCCATCGAGTTATGTGGAGACAAAATTCGACTAGCCCAACATTTCGAACGGCACTCGCTGGCAACAATCTCAACAGCCAAATTGGATTGGAGCAGTCAAGCGACGGGGAATCGTCTCTCGGAATCATGGGTTGTCAAACCCATTGACGGTGCGGGTTCGTGGCTGACTTTTCGCATTCGCGCTGACTCACCGGGTGACTGGCATGAGATGCGGAAGGCGTTCGATCGTGAAGGGGTTCGACACAAGGCCATTATTCAACCCTTCGTGTCGGGACAACCACTGTCCGTTGCATGCCTCTGCAATGTCTCTGGTGTAGTGGATATCTTTCCGATCGCACGTCAAAGGCTTTCCAATCAGTTCGTTTATCTCGGTGGGTCTCTCCCGGCCCTTCTCGCGCCCGATGAAGAAGTCGCGATCCGAGATCTCGTCCTCCGGACTTGCCTAACGATTCCCGGATTGAATGGCTACGTCGGGTTCGACTTATTGCTTCCCGATGAAGATCCCTCAAAACCATTGGTCGTTGAAATCAACCCCCGACTGACGACATCTTATATCGGATACCGAAGGCTCAGCAGGAACAACATCGCAGAGCGATGGATGGATCTCGCTGGCCTGCGTCCCGACAACCCGCATTTGGGGCCACTTTGGTCATCCTCACCCATCGAGTTCGAGACTCTCGAAAGCGAGCACTCAAAACCGTCTCTAGACGGCAATCTCCCCAAGAGCCACTGATCAGACACTCCGACTTCGATCGAGAGGGACTAGCCCCCACTCCAAGGGATTAACAAATTTGCGGCCGGCGCCAGAATTCGCTGAGGCGGCCATAACTGCGTCATTGACGAGTGTCGCGTTCAGACGGTCACCAACACTGTTCAATGTCACTGATTGTGGTCCTTCTACTAACGTTTTAACACGCCCAGCGGACCTCTCTTTTCCACAGGCGTGACGATCTGATGGCAGATGTCGCCAGAAATTCAGTGATCGACATTCCGCGTTCAATCGATCCAGAAATGGGAAAGAGTGTGACGTTTTGCGTGTCAGGCTTCTGCCGAGATGAGATCCGTTCCCTGACAGAAACAAATTAGGGCAGCCCAAACAATCGTCGAGCATTCGCAGTCGTCGCCAAGGCAATATCCTCCTTTGAGATCCCTTTTGATTCCGCCAGACAAGCCGCCGTCAGCCGGACGTGAGCCGGCTCATTCCGTTTTCCTCGAAATGGGGTCGGAGCGAGATATGGTGCGTCTGTCTCCAGCAGCAAACGATCCCGAGGCACAACCACTGTAACCTGCCTCAATGATTCGTTCTTTTTAAACGTGATCATCCCGCCGAAGGACAAATACATTCCCATGTCGAGACAGGCTTTCGCCGTCTCGACAGAGCCACAGAATGCATGCATCACACCTCGGAGAGGACCTCGTTCTGCCTCCTTCCGAAGCTGATCCAGGACTTCGGATTCCGCCTCGCGACAATGAACGACGAAGGGCCGATCAAGGCGCCGAGCCAACTCCAGATGTCGCCCGAAATAATCTGCCTGCAACTCCAACGGCGAGTGATCCCAATACTTGTCGAGCCCCGTTTCTCCAACCCCGACAACCTTGGGAGCGGTGGCCAACTCGACAATTTTTTCCCAATCACCGGGCTTTGCCGCGAGGACATAATTCGGGTGTAAGCCCACGACCGCATAGACACTGTCGTATTTTTGAGACAGCTCGATCACACGTCGACAACTTTCGAGACTGATCCCGATGGCAACCATCGTCATCACGCCGGCGTCCACAGCACGTTGGATCGTCTCGTGACAATCTTGAGAAAACGAGTCTTCGTCTAGGTGACAGTGCGTGTCGATCCATTCCATCGTCACGACCTTAATCAATTGCCAATTCAACCACAGGTTTGACAGGCCAGGCGCGCCGTGGCGACTACTATTCTCTATAGGCGACAGACGGGGCGTTACACCTTCAATGACTTCAGCTCTTCGGTGCCAGCGCGTTCGGAGAAAAGCACCTCGCCGAATAGCGCCTCAGCTTCGGGGTCATCCACGCAGGTGTAAATGGCTTCATCAAGCTCAGCAACAAGTGTTTCTTGACTGAGGATCACCCGCGGTAGAAGTGATTTGAGCGACAAAAAATGCAGGTCCGTAAAAGCGACTGGATACATCCCAAAATCGATAGGGTACCCGCGGCGGTTTAGCAGTTCGACCATTCTGCTGACGCCACTTTTTTGTTTGTCAATCAAACGAGCCACAGCCTCACAAGCCCCCACCGCACTGGCCGGTGACCATGGACTTGCCTCACCCACGAATTGCAACAGGCTCCGCCCCAAATTGATAACGAGTTGGCTCAGCATTGCATTGTGTTGAATTTGGGCCATTTTCAGTCCGAGTTACTGTTGTCCTAGTCGATCTACCGAAGCGCCGAAAGGTCTGATCAAAACAGAGAATCCGCCGCTCTCTTAGCGACGCGACTCAGCGGTTCCACCACGATACCCAATAACAATACCATCGACGACACGACAATCAGGTACAGACCCGATGACGAGGAAGCGTTCAACAATACAGGGCGGGCATCCGTCGGCCGGGGATTCATGGCCATCACCTTCAAAACGTTGGTATAATAGAAGAGGCTTAAGACTGTATTTAACCCCCCCGCAGCGAGCACAACCCACATAAACCAGTGGACCTGTGCTGCGTCATAGACTGCGGCAAATATAAAAAACTTGCCATAGAATCCACCAAGAGGCGGCAATCCAACCAAGCTGAACATACAAACGGCCATGCAGACAACCGGCAGCGGTGACTGATAAATCAAGCCTTTGTAATCTTCGATTTCCTCACTGAACAATTGATTGCGAAGCATGGCAACAATCGCAAATGCACCCAAATTCATGAACAAATACACCGGCAGATAGTAAAGCAGTCCTTCAATAGCCCTCGACGATTGCTCAGAAACATGCGCCCCCGCAGAAGAACGCAGGACAAGCAACGCCGAAACCGCCATCAGCATGTAGCCCGCATGCGCGATTGTCGAATAGGCGAGCAGGCGTTTGGCATTCACTTGGGAATAGGCGGCGAGATTTCCGAACGTGGCTGTCAGCACCGCGAGGAATCCTAGCCCCAACCCGAGCACCAGTGACAGTTCCGTCAATGGGCCACTCAATCCGCCAGTAACGGCCATCGAAAATCGCACCAGCAGGGCAAAAGCGGCTGCCTTGGAGCCAATAGAAAGAAAGCCTGCCACTTCGGCCGAAGCACCCTGAAAAGCATCTGGACACCAGAAATGAAATGGAACGACTGACAATTTAAACGCGAAGCCCACGACAATCATCAACAACGCGAGAAGCATGATTCGCGACTCCAGATATCGAGTCCCAAATCCATTGAGAAAGAGTCCGTGCAGACGATCGCCTAATTCAGAAAACTCCGCTGTTCCTGTCAGTCCGGCAATCAGGCTGATGCCGTACAACAGTACGCCCGCAGCGCCAGCCCCATAGACGACAAACTTCAAGGCCGCTTCGCTGCTCTGCCGTCGCCCCTTCAGGAAGCCTGTCAATGCATAACTAGGAACACTCGCCATCTCAAGGCCGACAAACAGCATGAGCAGATGACTCGCACTCGACATCAACATCATGCCAATGACCGCTCCGCTGAGCATCACGTAAAAGTCCGGAGAATCTTCGCGATCCGGAATTCCCGTAAGAACCGCGAGGGCAACCACGAAAAGCAAGAAGAACAATAGCAATCCGCGAAAAAACACCGAAAATGAGTCGTGGACTGCAAGACCTGTAAACAACGACGTCGCGTGCCCTCCGTCCATGCTCAATTCCCAAAACTGAAATAGAACATTGAGAAACGCCGTCATGCCCCCGAACAGTGTGATCCAGTGAATCGGCAAGACCTTATCAAGACTGGTCAGACGTGCCAACAACGTCAATACGATTGCTCCGGACAAGATGATTTCCGGGAGAAAAAGCGCCAGGGAACGATACATGGACGCCTGCGTTGCGCCGCCACCGTTTAAAAACTGCTCGAAAAGCGACTGAAAGTCCATAACGTTCTCAACGGGATCCGGTAGTCGCCGGAAGGCCGAGCATCAGGGCCTCAACTCGAACTTCGAGCGGGGCAAAAGATGCACCACAAGCACATCGAAAAATCGGCTAAACACAACAACAAACGTCAATTACTACTGAACCAGAGTCGTCTGGATCGCTACCCCGGCACCGTGCATGGTGTCATAAGTCTGCGCCATGCTATCCACCAAGGCCCCAATGGACCCATCCATGACATTGAAAAGCAAACCGGGAAAGACACCTAAAACAATCGCACACACAACCAAGGTGTAAGCCACGGTTAATTCGCGGGCATTTATTGGAGTAATCGCTTCGGCGTGAGGCCCTTTGTACTCCGGCCCGAAATAGACTCTCTGTATCGTCCACAGGATATAACCCGCGGTTAAAATCACGCCGGCCGCCGAAATGATCGCTAGCAGTGGATCATAATTCCAGCAACTCAACACCGAAAAGATTTCTCCAACAAACCCACACAGCCCTGGCAACCCGAGACCAGCAAAAAATATCACGGCCGCCAACCCGGTGTAGTGTGGCATCAGCTGGGCGATCCCACCAAACTTGTTCAAATCCCGATGGTGAACTCGGTCATACAACACACCAACCATAAAGAACATTCCCGTTGAAGAGATCCCGTGTGCCACCATCTGAAACATGGCGGCATTGACCCCCATTTTCCAGTAATCAACGCCGAATGTTTTTCCATCAGAAATTTTCCAGACGGCGAGACCCAGTAGCACATACCCCATGTGACTCACGGAACTGTATGCCACGAGGCGTTTGAAGTCGGTTTGTGCCATCGCCGCGAATGCCCCATAAATGATGCTGAACACGCCGAGAGCCACCAAGAAATACGCCGCATACTGCACGCCGTAGGGACACAATGGAAAGGCGATGCGGATGATGCCATAACCACCAAGTTTCAAGAGAATTCCAGCCAGTATCATCGAGATTGGCGTTGGAGCTTCCACGTGCGCGTCGGGCAACCATGTATGAAAGGGGAAGGACGGCAATTTGATCGCAAAGCCGATGAACAACAGGATGAATGCGGCGATCTGAATCGACTCGCTATAGGCCGGAACTGATCCATGTCCGGCGGCCACATCGGCCAGATACAGCAAATCAAAACTGCGACCGCTGTTGAAGTAAAACATCAACATCGCGATAAGCATCAACACACCGCCGGCCAACGTGTAAAGAAAGAATTTGATCGCGGCATATTCGCGACGCGGACCGCCCCAAACGCCGATCAGAAAGTACATCGGCAGAAGCATCACTTCCCAAAAGACGTAAAATAGAAAGAAATCGAGCGATAGAAAGACGCCGAGGACTCCCGTTTCAAGGAGCAGAAACAACATCAGGTAACCCTTGACGTGCTTGTCGATGCTCCAGGAGGCCAGTGCGGAGAGAACAAAAACCAATCCCGTGAGCATCACCAACGGGAGGCTGATGCCGTCTAGGCCCAATTTAAAAAACACGTTCCAGTTGGGGATCCAAGGAACACTGCATCCAAACTGCATTCCGGGGTTGGTGATGTCGAAACCCAGATAAAGCTGGATTGTCAGCGCAAATGTCAGAGCCGTTCCGAGCAATGTGAAATACCGCATCCCCTCCTTCGCCTGGGAATCAAAGGCAAGGAGACCCACGGCAAACACCGCGGGCAGGAAAATTACAAAACTTAGAATTGAATCCGAACTCAACATGGTGTTCTCAATTTTTCAAACGCTGCCATGCCCTGGCCGCAGAGAGCGGGTCTTCACACCGAACAAACAAAACATCACTTCGGAACAGAAGTAAACAGCACTGCAAACAACACAACCACACCCACGGCAATCCACATGACATACTGCCGCAAATGACCCGTCTGAACAACTCGCAACGACATCCCGACCGATCGAGTTGCCTTTCCTACAAAATTGACAAAGCCGTCGATCATCCCCTCGTCGAATTTTCGATCCCAAAACGCCACTGCCTGAGTCATCTTGGCGGAACAGTGCAGAATCGGATCCAAGATCTGTTTGTCAAACGCGGCGCACCACGATGAAACAATGTGGACGGGATGAACAAAAATTACATCGTACAGCCCGTCAAACCTCCATTTATCCATCACAAAGTCGTAGACACTCGGGAACTGACGACGAATTTCCTCCGGACGGATCAGCCGGGCACAATACATGGCATACGCGATCACTGTTCCGGAAAACGCGGCCACGAGTGCCAATAACCCAGCTTGGCCATGCACGGCATGAATCTGGTGGTGGCTTGGCAGGGTGATCCTGAGAGGACCAAGCGACGTGTACGGCTCCGAGGCCGAGACCACCTCACTGTCAGCAATCAGTTGGTAAAGTGGACCCGCCTCTCCGGCACCACCGAGGAACCAACCCCAGCCACAGGATGCTGCCAGAACGGCGAGGACAATCAATGGCATCGTCATCACTCGTGGCGATTCTTGGCAGTGATCGTAAACATGCCGATCACGTGGCTCACCTGCAAATGTCAAAAACCACAGGCGGAACATATAGAATGCCGTAATCCCAGCGGTCAGCAAGGGAGTCATAAACAACAGGATGTGAACAGAATTCAAATCAGAATAGGCCAGCGCCGACGCCACAATAGCGTCTTTGGAATAGAAGCCTGAGAGGCCGATATTGACGCCTGGAATCGCTAAACCCGCAATCGCGATGACACCGACAAGCATCGTATACGCCGTGATCGGCATTTTACGACGCAGACCACCCATACGTGGCATCTCTTGGACATGATGACAACCCGCAATGACGCTGCCTGAACAGAGAAACATCAGTGATTTGAAGAATGCGTGCGTTACCAGATGAAACAGCCCTGCCCCCCATCCGCCCACACCGATCGCCAGCATCATGTAACCGAGTTGACTAATTGTCGAGTAGGCAAGCACACGCTTGATGTCGGTGGCAACAACGGCGATTGTCGCGGCGACGAACAGCGTGATGCAACCGATATAGGCGATCACGAGCAGGACCTCAGGGGTGAACATCGGATAGAACCGCCCCGCGAGATAGACCCCCGCCGCCACCATCGTGGCCGAGTGAACCAGAGCCGACACAGGAGTTGGACCCTCCATTGCATCAGGCAACCAGGTCTGAAGCGGAAATTGTGCACTCTTGCCGATGCACCCAGCGAAAATTCCGCAACCCGCCGCAATCAACAACAAGTAACTGATCACCCGCGGTTGGCCGTCCTGTTCCATTCGATGGCCGGCGGTATCACGCAGATAAACGCGTTGGCCGTCTTCGGAGACATCCAGCTGACCATCGTGACCACGAACCATCGTGAACAGCCCAGCAGTGTTGCCATCAGCTGAGTCCGCAAATTTAAAAGTCCCAAACCACGTCCACAGAATCATCAAACCAATCAGGAACCCGAAATCACCCACGCGGTTCATGATAAACGCCTTGTTGGCGGCGTTACTCGCGGACTTTCGTTCGATGTAGAAGC
>Ga0315284_10016496_pt1 | contig 10483 bp, 11 predicted proteins | sample YL17G09_16_MG_FD_203696 | JGI IMG/M metagenome (GOLD analysis project Ga0315284, IMG submission 203696) | Sediment microbial communities from Yellowstone Lake, YNP, Wyoming, USA - YL17G09_16 | ecosystem: Environmental > Aquatic > Freshwater > Lake > Sediment | place: USA: Wyoming | collected...
CTGTACGCTTAATACATTACCGCTTCTTCTATCTACATTAACTGTTCTATTCACTGTTACAGGAGTTCTATTTGAACTTAAATATGCTGGTCTATCACGTCTTCCATAGGAAGTGTTGGTAAAATTATTATTGTAGCCATTATGATTGTTATATCCGTAATAGTTATTATGATAATAATTATGACCGTAATAAGGATAGTAATAATGAGGATATCCCCAACTAAATCCAAAATACCAACTTGAATATCCAAAGCCATATCCGTAATAAGGATAACCATAACCCCAATACCAAGAATCTAAAATGTAAGGATTGTAGAAATAAGGATCGTATCCGTAGTAATAAGATGGTCTATAAGAAAAGAATCGATAATTGAAATAATAATTCGATAAATCGTTATAAACTTCTTGTTTAGCGTCGTAATATTCTGCGTTTTGTTCTATTCGTATTTTTTTCTGAGTAAGACGAATATCCTGTTTTTTACGTCTAATATCATCCTTTGAAGGAATGTAATAAAGATCATCATATTCAGGTTTTTGTGTTTCTACAAGAACTGTATCATCTTTAAAGATGGTATCTTGCTTAACGGGCTGTTCTTTTGCAAGTAAATACTTTTCATAATTGGACATTTTTACGGTGTCCTTCTGGCCGGTCGCGATTAACGTTAACATTAACAATGCGATTAAGAGGAATAACTTTTTCATAATTTGTATGATTTTAGTTTGTATATTATATATAGTAACAATAAGTATGCCAAACTGACGCGCTCGAATTAAGTTTCTGTTAAAGATTACTAAATTGATACAAATTTGGTGAATATATAAAATAAATTATTCAATACACGTAAAATGCAACGTTATAAAAAATGCATGAATATATAATAAAAATATTGACAAATATATGAAGAAATTTGGCGAAATTTATAAAGTAAAAGTTAACGAGGCTGAAACCCGTCAGGAGTCTAAGGTTTTAACCGATTTCAAACTTGTTTATAATGCTATGTTGGAACATTACGGACTTAATTCTGTTCACCAACTTAACGAAGAATCACAATTATCGTTCTTAACAGAACTTAATCATTATTGGAGCGAAGAAGCTGGATTAAGCGAAAAAGGACAATCATTCATTGAAAAACGCTCGATGTCTCTTAACGAAAACTCTACAGCAGTTCAAAAGAAAAACTATTTAAGAAATAAGACTTATGCTGTTGTTAACGAAACCCTAAGACAATCGAATATCAAATTCAAAATCTATGATATTATAGATGAAATGTATAAGCAACTAAATGCTTCTGACCTTGCCGATATTCTTACTCCTGATATGATTACTCAAATAATCTCTGAATCTTTAAATAGATCTTTATCTGAATTTACTGCAGGTATTCACAAAGAACTTTCTGAAAGTGTAAAACCTAAAAGAAAATATATTGTAAAAGTTAATAAAAAGTAAGCTACTCAAATATCTTTAAGAAGGGACCAAACGGTCCCTTCGCTGTTGAATATATAAACTATAAAAATATTTTAACCATGATAAACAGACTATATCAGGCTTTAGAACGAAAAGGGCCGAAATATGTAGATGCTCTTCTAAACGAAGACGCGGTGATCACTGAAAAAATTGACACATTTAGACTAATCTTTCAAAAAAAGAACGGGGAAATTCTATTTTATAAAAAGGATAATACGCCTATTACGTTAACTGAAAGAGTCCTCTCCGATATTTACGAGGACGCACTCCTTGAAATTCCAATTATTACAAAAGACGTTCCTATTCCTGAAGGATTTTTCTTTGGATTTTATTACACTCCAGTAGAAAGACCTTTGAGAATCCCGTATTCTAAACTTCCTAAATACATTTTAACTGATGTAACAAAAAGAGATGAAAATCATAAAGTAATTGAATCTCTCGATTATACAGAAGTTAAAAGCTGGGCAGCATCATTATGTATGGGAAGACCTCCTGTATTATTTGAAGGAAAACTTAATGAGATTCAAAAGAAAACTCTTATTGCGTATGATACAAAAAAATACGAAGGAGAACAAATGACTTTTTCTGAAATGATCAAGAGGATTTTTAACAATTCATATTCACAAGAAGATCTTATTGAAGGAATTATAATTAAATCAGGAGACAAAGTAACACAAGTTATTTCTTATGAATTTGAACTTCTTAATGAAGCTTATGAAAAAGAAAATGAATCTCGAGATTTTTATGACATCATTATATCTGATTTAAATGAATATTTAAACACTTATAATATCCCGATGTTAGAGGCTGAAAACAAAGACCAACTTTACGTAAATATTATATGCGATATTTTTAATCATTATTGCAAAGAAAGAGCTGTAGCAGAATCTCTTGATGAAAAGTATTTAACTCCTCCTCAATTTGGATATTACGGAAAATTAAACAAGAGATTAATCACCAACAAAGAAACATTACAATTAATAGAGAAAGCTCCTATTTATGAAGCGCTATTCAAAGTATTTGTTTCTTCATTTAGAAAATTCAAAAAACCTTACGGATTATTAACGGAAGCCATTGTAACTAAATTCAATTCCCATGTTAATCTCATTAATGGTTATGTAAATAAATTTGAAAGCATTCCGTTATTAACCGAAGCTCGTTCAGAGAATATTGTGGTTGATGCATTTAAACGTAGAAACCCAACCGATGTAGATAACATGAGAGTTATTGCATCGATTCAAAAAGCATTTGAACCACAATTAAAAGATATTACAAAGGGCGCTAAACCCTGCGCAGTATATCTTACAACATTTGAGCCTTTCACAAATTCGCAAATATCAAACGTTAATAGAATTAAAGATATGTGGAATGCTCCTGTTATTGTGTTTGCTGTAAGTAATAAATACAAAATGGAAGGAAAGGAATTTCACGCTTCTGATGATTTGATTAGAGCTCAAATGCAAGCGTTATTGAACGATAACAACCAATTAATCCCAGGATTTGGATTACTTGTTTCTTGGAGTCTTACCGAAATTTTTGAATTCTGTCGTCCAGATTATGAACCGGTAGTTGTAATTACAGATAAAGGCAAAAAATCTGAAATGACACTTCAGTTATATTTTGAAGAAGAAATTATGGGCGGAAGAATAAATGTTGAAGATAAATTTAACATCGGAGAACTTGAAAATGAAGACAGACTTTCTGCATTTAGAGCAATTGAAGATAACAACTACTCATTATTTAATGAGTTAACTCCTAAACCTATACATAATTTATTAGATCAAATGTTTTCAGAATATAGATTATGGAGTGGCCAAATATTAAAAGCAATTAATGATTAATGAAGTTGGTTAAAGAACATATTAACGAGAAATTTGAAGAAACTTCTGATCCTGTGCAGGATATGGGTATAGGTGGAAGCGATCGCAAATTTCAAGAAATTATGAAAGATGCAAAACTGTTTGAAGCAGAAGATAGAAAAAAAGCGTATGAAGAATTAGTTAAATATGGGTTCTTCAAAACCAAGAAAGAAGCTGCTGACACCTTACGCTTAATATTTAAATATCTTCAAAAGCAATCATGGAATGATATTACAGATATTGATCTTACTTGGTATTTAGCACAAGAAACAGATATTAAAAAAGCAGAAAAAATAATACATTACACATATTTACTTGATCCTGCGTTTATACATAAATTAGTTCAAATTCTTATTTGGCAAGATAAAAAGGAATTATTTAATATATGTTTTAAAAAATATGGATCAAAATTTCTTAAAGCTATAAAAGATACTGGAAATCATATTGGAGGAGTAGGTTGGAGAGACATGCCATATTGGTACAATAAAATTTTAGCAAAAGAAGTTCAAAAAACTGACTTTTTTGATATTAAACGACAAGCGATGCAAAGAACAATCGATGAAATGAATAAAGAACTCGATAAAATATCGAAAATGGAAAATCAAAAGACATTTACTCCCGAGGAGGCAATTGATATGGCGAGTTATTTTGAACAATATAAACGGCATTTGTCTGATAAAAAATATGGGCACAGCAATAAATTATGAAACTTGTAAAAGAACATATTAATGAAAAATTCAGTGAACAATCTGACGCTGTTCATGATATGGGAATAGGCGTTGAGAATTTAGTTACTGAAATAAAGAAAAAAATTAAAAAAGAAGGATTTTCAAATCCAAGTGATTATCAAGTATTTAGACATTGTTTTAAACAAGAAAAAGATTTGAAAAAAGCAATGCTAATTATGAATTATTTGATTAACAAGGGAGGTTTTGAACTTGATAAGATGGCCGCAGAAGAAGCTTGGAATGTTTGGGAATATAATATGAGGTCTAACCCTGAAGAAAGCAAAGAACTTTTAGATTTTGTAGTTCAAAAATCAATAGATACAAAAGCTAAAAAGGCTTTAGATATATTTTTACTTAATTACTCAAAGAATAATAAAACAGACATGATAATAAATCTTTTAAAAGCTGGCGCTAATCCTCTTATGAGAGGCAGCAAGCCAATTCAATTAGCTATTAAATTTAAAAATAAAAAGGTATTTGATTTAATGCAGCCTTATATTAAATGGAAATGAAACTTGTAAGAGAACATATTAACGAGAAGTTTACTGATGAATCAGATCCTATAAGAGATTTGAATATCGGGCTAAAATCCAGTTTGACCAAATATCAATGGAATAACATTATGGATATTATGCGTATGTCACCTGAAGAAGAACGCAAAGTGTATAAATTTTTCAATCTTAATTCACAAGATATTTATTGGTTAGGAGATACATCTATTAATGATGGCCATCAAAAATATTTTAGAAATATTAAAAAAATCATTAATGATTCTGCAAGTATTAAATTTCCTAAATATAGTTCTGATTTCGTGTTACGAAAAATGGGAAAATTAATGCCCAATATAATTACTGGCTATAATACATCAAAAGGCATGATACTTACACAAGAATATCAAGATAGCGGAAGAATTCAAACAACTTATTTTGGAGATTTAGAAGCAGCTTTTAATGTACAAGTAGTTCAGAATAAAATATATGATGATTTATGAAATTAGTTAGAGAGCATATAAACGAAAGATTTTCTGAGGAATCGGATTCAATTCATGATATGGGAATTGGCTCATTATACAATAGAATTAAATCTCACCCTATTGTTTTAGAACTTGCAAAACTAGGATTAAAATTTACTTCAACAGAAAACGATATTGATAAGAAAAAAACATTAAGATTTGAGGCTACGCAAAAATTACCCGAAAATCTTAGAGAAGTTTCATTTAATATGAGCCCGGGCGGATATTATAGAATTAATGGTCGTCCAAAAAATAAATTTAAAAATGCACAAACATTAGAATTTGCATTGAACTATATAAAAGATAATTTATTTATGAAGGGTTCTCATTTATATAAATCAGAAAACTTTAAGATAAAAGATGAAATTCAAAACTTTAAGAATAAAAAGGACTTTGAAAAATACGTAGAAACAAAATTTACAGGCAAAGTATTGTTAGGAAGTTTCCATACACATCTAAAAAGCGGCAAATGGCAGGATATGCCAAGAGAAATACACTTTGATAAAAATTCATGTAAATTACAATTTGATTATGATGACAACACAATCGCAATCATTATGCCTTATTATGAATTTTTTGCTAAAGAATTTGTAATGCTGCCAACTAGAACGTATAAATTAAGAGATAAGGAAATTGGAACATGAAATTAGTTAGAGAAAATATAAACGAAAAGTTTTCAGATCAATCTGATCCAATTGCCGATATGAATATTGGCACATTAAATCATATAAAAGAAGATATGAAAAAAATTGGGTATACTGAAACCGATTATGATGTAATGGACGACTATACTATTGTGTTACATAATAGAAGATGGAAAAATGAACAAACTGCGGAAATTCAATTAAAGTATATGCCAGAAGAAAAATCTCTATTTGTAACAAGCATTTTAGATTTACAACATCGTTCTGCCAGTCACCCAAATATACAAGCTGGAAAAGACCAATCAGAAGAAATGGAAGAATATGTTCAAGAAGCAATTGATAATGGAATTTCAGATAAAGAAATTGTAAGATTAATGAAGGAATTTGGCACAGATAATCAAATTAGACAACTTACAATTACCTTGGCAAAATTAACAAGACCGAAAAAAGAAATAAAATTTCAGAATGAATACAATCGCTATGTATTTATCGGATATACAGATAAAGTTCCTGTTGTTGTAAACGGAAAAAAATATTTTGAAGATAAATTTAAATGTGAGAAGATGATGAAGATTGACAGATATAATAAAGGTGATATGTCGAATATCTTTATGATGAAAATACGGGCTGACGCTCAATATAAACATTCGGGTCATCAAGGTGAATCCGGGGTTTACATGGTCGATATTCCAAAGGATATGATGGATGAAAAGTATTACAATGAAATTCCTGAAGAGTATAGATATATTATAGAAAAATATAAAAAGAAAATTTAAGACATGAAAAAGTTAGTTAGAGAAAGTATTGTAATTAACGAAAAATTCACTGATGATTTCGATGATCCTATCAATGATATGGGTATTGGTGGATATGGATTTAAAACTCTTAGAGTTGGAGCCATTATTACCACGACTGTACCCGGAATGGCAGTTGATAGAAATAATAAGGGAAATTTCACGAATCCTCGTACAGGTTTAGTTCTTCCTGTCGACTGGCCTATTATAGTTACAGGCGTGCGTGACTACATTCTTAAAGGACATAAAGAAATTCGAATAAACAAACCCGGAGATCAATCCGAAGCAACAATAACCCAGGCATTAACAAGATTAAAAGCTGAAGGAAAATGTGCAGGTTGGGGAGTTGATTCTCGAATGATAATAAATGAAAAGAAATTTGACGCCAAGTTCAAGGTCGTTAAAAGCGGATTTTAAAATAAAATATATAAAATAAAACCAAAAACATTTTTTCGTGTCAGAAATTATTGTTATATTGGTTAGCACAATAAAATTAAACAAAAATTAAATAATCTTACGATGAAAAAACTTGTAGTAGAATCATTAGACGAATTCATCTTCGAATCAAAAAAGGCAGAAGAAAAAGAAGATAAAGCAAAACCTGAAAACATTGGCAATGTAAAAGCTAAGACAGAAAAATCAAAAGCTACTAAGCTTAAAGAAACTCCTGAAGATAAAGCTACTCAGGCTATCAAAGCTTTGAAAGACGAAGTCACAAAAGCTAAAAAACCGGGTGCATTCAAAACCGTTTCACAAAAGAATGCAAAAATTGCTGAACTTGAAGCTAAGATTAAAGCTTGGGAAAAGAAAGCAAAGAAGTAAAATAAAAAATAAATATGAAGCATCTATATGAAGATTCTGGGGATGCTGTATATAGTGAAGCTCACGCAAAAGAACTTTTAAATGTTCAGGCTAACTATAACAACAAACTTAAAATACTTAACGATGAATTGGCGAAACAAAAATCCCAATTACAGATAAAGTATATGAAGATTGATGCGCAGCAAGCTGCTCAAAAATCTGCTCAGCAAAAAGGTCAGGAAACCACGAAACCAACTCAACCAACACCTACTACACAAAAACAAACAGGAACAGTTGATTCAGCAGGTAATCCTACAAATGCAAAGGGCAACCCGGCATCGATGGCTAAAGTTGAATCTTATCCTGACATTGATATTCTAAACATTAATGCTGTTAATGAAGAAGGTGAAAGAATGACAGGTAAAATGGATTGGGCAAATCATACTGATATGCGCAACTGGTATGATAAACCAGTAACTGGCGGATTTCCAGAAAAACCAGAAAGAGCACCAAGAAAAAGAAGACTTACATGGGATATCCGCATGAAAATGCAAGATGTTGAAGGCCAGATTGAAGATGAAAAACAAAATATGCGATATTATACAGAAGCACTTCAATCACCAGAAGATAGTGTTTCAGGAGAAGTTGAAGAATTTTTTGCTCAAATAGGTTCTGAAGCCTCAGATATTTTAAACTCTGGAATATCAGCAGAACAAAAATTTTATGCATTGAAAGAGGCAGGCATTAAAGACCCTCAATCAATTATGCAAGATTACTATTACTATTATCCTGAATTCAATCCGGATTTAGATGATAAACGTAAAGAAGCTGACAAAGAAATTCCTAAAATTCAGGCAAAAATTGATAAACTACAAGCAAAACTTGATAAAATGGAAACTATGTATGAATCAATGAATGAAGCTCATAATCATAGAGGTCCTTTACCTGTTGCCCAAAAAATAAATGGAAAATGGGAAATTGAATCATTTCCGGGATTAGCAGAAGCAGTAGAAGGTTATCATCCTTTTGAAATTTTAGCTGCTAAAAGAGACCCGGGTTACGGATATGATCACGTAATTATGTTATTTATTAAATTCACAAAAGGAATTCCTAAAAAATATCAAACACCTGAAAATACCCACGGACTTTTAATTTGGGATATGGATAACAAAGAATTCATTGAAGAACCGGGCTCATTAGAAGATTACGGAATTGATCCTGAAAATTTACAAAGAAAAACAGGGTTCAGTATGCCGGGTTTTGATGACATGGACGAATCTTTAAATGAAACTGAATACAATACTGAAAACGTTGACCCATACGAATTAGGAGACCTTAAAGACTATTTAGACGCTGAAAACATCAGTTATTCAGAAGATGAAAGTGGCACAATTGATTTTGACGAAACTGAATTAGATGCAGAATGGAGAGATAGGATGGATAATATGGGATTCGAAGCAGTTTCTCAGGAAGAAACTGGAGATATCTTATCAATGGAAGATGATACAGAAGAAACAGATGATATTGCTGGTCAAGATGAAAAAATTGGCGAAGATAAAGTATTCTATGTTCAAGTAGATGATGAAGGCGAATCATTTATTGGAAAAATTTATAAACTTTTTGATGAAGGCGATTGGAGATCAAAATTAGTTGATGGCACATCAGAAACTTTTGAAAAACTTAATTATGATCCTGATTGGGATGAAGTGGATATTATCGCATTCTTAAGAGAAAATTATGCTGATGCTCAATTAATGACAGAAGAAGAATTTAATAATCATGCAGAAGAACCTGTATTAGAACCAGAACACGAGGAACACGAAGAAATTCCAGATGTTACTGAAAGTGTACATCGAATTCCAACACTGGATGACTTTTTAAAAGAAAAATAATAAATAAGGGAACTAAATGTTCCCTTTTATTTTGCCTGCTTCATCGACAATTGATGTTACAAAAAATGCTCAAGTTGTTATTACGTTAATGAATATATACTTTATAAAAATAAAATTAATGTTACAACTATGAAAAAACAGTATGTTCCGAAGACTCTTACGGAGTATTTGACAGAATCGAAATCCATACCTCTTAAACGTAAATATGGTGTAAGACCAGCAATCACAGCCGGCACAAATGCACCTATACGTAATCAGGTATTATCTTATGTAGCTGAAAACCAATCAGTAGACAAAAGAACTCTTAAAGCATTTATTTTAGGACTTAAAGAAGGTGGCACTGCTACAGTTGCTGCAGCTAATATGTTCCTTAAAAGAAATGCTAAGTATTTTATTGCAGAAAGTAAAAATGGCGTTACTTATTTTAAACTTTCAAATTTAGGACATAGATTAGTTAATCAATTTGTTCCTGCTGAATCAACAAACGTATCAGAATCAGTTTCTAACGCACGTAAAAGTTTTTCAGCAATTCTTGAATCTGCAAGACAGAATCGTAAATTAAACGAATCTGAAGAAGAATTTGAAGATGAAGAAGATGAAATGGAAGACGAAGACGAAATGGGCGAAACCCCAGAATTCGAAGTTCCAGAAGATGAAGACGAAGAAGCTGAAGATCTTGAAGATGAAGGTCCTGCTGATGAAGTAGAATTTGAAGATGACGAAAGATTCGAAGAAGATGAAGATGATGACGAACTTGAAGATGAAGATCTTGAAGGAAGAATCGAAGAATTAGAAGACAAACTTGCTGAACTTGAAGCTAAATTAGCAGAATACGAAGGTGAAGAAGGAGAAGAAGACGAATCTGTAGAAGAATTCGAAGATGAAGACGAAGGTGAAGAAGATTTTGAAGATGACGAAGACAGTCCAGAATTTGATATGCCGGATGATGAAGATGAAGATCTTGAAGGTGAACGTCCAGAAGACGAACTAGAAGATGATCATGATTTTGAAGATAAAGGTCGCCCAGGTATATTTGACGTAGACGAATCGGCAAAACCTAAAAAAGGTAATAAAACAAAAAATGGTGTTAAAACTACCAAATCACAATTTGAAGTACACCCATTATCAGGAAAACAATCTGGTAAATTAGGTGGTAAATTATCAACTGAATTTGCTAATCTTCTTGAAACTGAAGAAGTTTCAGAAGCTAATGACTTAGGCGGTAAAATTGATCCTAAACTTCATAAAATGTTAAAAAACAAAGAAAATAAAGATGAAGGTGAACTCG
>Ga0315284_10016497_pt1 | contig 10483 bp, 7 predicted proteins | sample YL17G09_16_MG_FD_203696 | JGI IMG/M metagenome (GOLD analysis project Ga0315284, IMG submission 203696) | Sediment microbial communities from Yellowstone Lake, YNP, Wyoming, USA - YL17G09_16 | ecosystem: Environmental > Aquatic > Freshwater > Lake > Sediment | place: USA: Wyoming | collected...
GGAGATCATCGGGAACCACAGCACGGGAGGGTCGTGCGGCGGCATCTACGTGACGAATAGCCCCGGCGTATCGCTCCGTGGCGATCCCGTCCCACTTATCTCCAACACCATCCACGACAACGACGCGTGCGATGTCCAAAACGCCAACGCGTTCAACGCGAACGGGAGCAACGACGTCGACGCCCGGTACGTCGACTGGGGACCCGGCGACGCCAAAGCGATCCAGGAGGAAGTCTGTGACTTTTTTGACGACGCTGGGCGCGCCGTTGTGTTGCTTTCCCTCGATCCTGCGGATATCAACGGGTTGATCTGCGATGACACGACCTGGACACTCGCGGAAAGCCCCTACACGGTTACCGCCTCGGTTCTAGTCGGGTGCGGTGCCACGTTGACGGTTGAGCCAGACGTTGTAATTCGGTTCGACCCCTGCCTCGGAATTGTGGTCGGATCATCGCCCTTCGGCGCGGGAAAACTGGTCGCCCGAGGTACTCCGGAGTCCCCGATTGTGTTCACGTCCAACGTCTCGCCCCAGAACCCTGGCGCATGGTCCCGCATCTACTTTACCGATTACGCGGTCGATGCCGATCTGCCGGATAACCTATACGCTGGGGGCTCGATCGTGGAGCACGCAATCGTCGAATATGCCGGTTGCGGGGGCGTTCCTACCATTACGATCGAGAAGAGCCGGCCGTACCTAAACCATTGCGAAGTCCGGCACAGTGCCCACCGGGGCATCTCCATCGACGGGAGCAGCGCACCTCCCCAGCGTATCGACGACTGCGAGGTTTGGGATTGTCACCCCAGCGCTGTTTCCGGGGGCGGTATCGCGCTCACTGGCGGTTTAGGACACCGGCTGGTGGGCAACAACGTGCACGACTGCTCGGTAAGCCCCGGGTACGGCGGTGGAGGCGTTTACGTGGAGGCCCCAACAACGTGGCTTGAGGACAACACGGTGGGTAATAACACTGCCTACTATGGGGGGGGCATCAATCTGACCAACAGCGCCGGAAGTACGTTGCTCAACAACACGATCACGGGAAACAGTGGACCGTCCCAGGGCGGCGGGATCTACTTCGCCTCCAGCGGGAGCACGTTGACCGGGAACACGATCACGGGAAACAGTGGCCCGTCCTACGGCGGCGGGATCTTCTTCACCTCCAGCGGGAGCACGTTGACCGGGAACACGATCACGGGAAACAGTAGCTCGTACCAGGGCGGCGGGATCTACTTCGCCTCCAGCGGGAGCACGTTGACCGGGAACACGATCACGGGAAACAGTGGCCCGTCCCAGGGCGGCGGGATCTACTTCACGTCAAGCACCAGTACGCTCAACGGAAACACGGTCGCCGACAATGGGGCGTCGAATGACGGCGGCGGGCTGTACTTCTCCTCCAGCGCAAACAGCCGATTGAGTGCCGACACGATCACCGGAAACACCTGCGGAGGCGTGGGTGGAGCGATCGTATTCAACGGCAGCGGTAACTCTCAGGTCACAGACACGGAGATCGTCGGCAATCACACGACCGCAGGGTCCTGTGGCGGCATCTACGTCACCAACAGCCCCGGAATCTCCCTGCGCGGCGATCCTGCTTCGTGCATAATCAACCGGATCTGTGATAACGACGAGTGCGATGTCCAAAACGCCAACGCCTTCAACGTGAACGGGAGCAACGACGTCGACGCCCGGTACGTCTGGTGGTGCACCTGCGATATCAATCAGATCCAAGAGATGATCTGCGACTTCTTCGACGACGCATCCAAAGCCTTTGTGTTGTTCTTCCCGATCGCCGAGCCCGGGAGCGATGCCGACTGGGACTGCGATGTGGATCTCGTTGATTTCAAGGCGTTCCAGGACGAAAGCTGCATGACCGGGCCGTGTTCACCAGCCTGCGACCCGGCGCTCCAGGCGGCGTGTGCAGTGTTCGACGTTGATTGCGACGGCGACATCGACCTGGCGGACTTGGCGCAATGGCAGAACGCCTTCACCGGGCCGTAGGAACCCGGTCGCTGCCGCCGACGCCGTGACACGCTCTCCCTCGCGCTTCGTCCGCTGCGCACGCCCGTCCTTATATTTCGTAACTCGTAATTCGCGGAGGGTGATCGCTCCGCGATCACCCGTCCACCGATCACCCTGCACGTTCTATTCATGGAGCCGCTGCGATCTCTGCGCTCGGTCCGCGCGCCCAGCGCGGGAGATTTGTTCCACGTGGAACAACGTGGCGATGCCAAGTCGTGGCACTTGCAACCGTCGGTGTGCCACTGCTCTGTGAGCAGTGGGTCCGTTGCGGAGGAAAGACCACTGCTGAAACAGCAGTGGCACACGGACCGCATCAGCTGGGAGGAAGGTAATCCACGTAGTTGGGATACCACATGGAGGCTTCGACCTTGCGCTCGATGGCGTCGTCGGGGATGATGCGGCCTAGGTTTTGGCGGCGGGCCTCACGCATCACGGCGCAGGCGATTTTGCGGCTCACCTCGCGGAGGTCGCTGGGATCGGGATAGATGGCCCCGCAGTCGAGGCGCTCGGGTTTGACGCACTCGGCCAGCGTTCGGGCGGCGGTGAGGAACATGCCGTCGGTCACTTCGTGGGATTCGGAGAGGATGCAGCCCAGTCCGACGCCGGGGAAAATGAAGACGTTGTTTCCCTGGCCGATGACGTGGGTGCGACCGTCGTATTCCACGGGAGCGAAGGGGCTGCCCGTGGCGACGATAGCGCGGCCTTGGGTCCAGGTGACGGCTTCCTTGGCGGTGCATTCGGCCTTGGAGGTCGGGTTGCTGAAGGGGAGGATGATCGGCTGTTTCACATGGCGGGCCATTTCGCGGACGACTTCCTCGGTGAATACGCCGGCCCGCGCCGTCGTTCCGAGTAGCACTGTGGGCTTCACATGACGCACGACCTCCAGTAGCGCAACGGAGTTCTCGGGGCGGATGCCGTAGTGGGCCATATCGTCGCGGCTTAGGGCGAAAGCCTGTTTGTTGCGACTCTGGCCGATGCGCCCTTCGTACACCAACCCTTGCGAGTCCAGAAAGACCTGTGCCCGGCGGACGGTCTGATCGTCCATGCCGTCGGCGCGCATGGCGGCCTGGACGAGGCGGGCGATGCCGACTCCCGCGGCGCCGGCCCCCATGTAGACGATCCGCTGGTCGGCGAGGCGCTCCTTGGTGATCCGCAGGGCGCTGAGGATTCCCGCGAGGGCGACCGCGGAGGTGCCCTGAATGTCGTCGTTGAAGCTGGGAATGCGCTTGCGATATCGGTCGAGGACCATGAAGGCGATGTCCTTGTGGAAGTCCTCCCACTGGAGCAGGGCGTGGGGGAAGACTTCGCAGACGGCATTGACGAAGGCCTCGATGAACTGTTCATAGGCCTCACCGCGCAGTCGGCGGTGGCGATAGCCGAGATAATACGGGTCGTTGAGCAGCTCGGCGTTGTCGGTCCCGACGTCGAGGCTGATGGGAAGGCAATGCGCGGGATGAATGCCCGCCGCGGCGCAGTACAGCGCGACTTTGCCGATCGAGATTCCGATTCCGCCCGCACCTTGATCGCCCAGGCCGAGGATGCGTTCGTTATCCGTGGCGACGATGAGATGAATGTCGGGATGGACGGCGTTGCGGAGGAGATCGGGAATCCGGTCGAGGTCGTCGGGGGTGATCCAGATTCCGCGCGGCCGCCGGAAAATGTGGCTGTACTGCTGGCAGGCGCGGCCGACGGTAGGCGTGTAAACGATGGGCATCAGTTCGGCGATGTTCTCGACGAGCACGCGATAGAAGAGGATTTCGTTGCGGTCGTGAAGGGCGGCGAGGCCGATGAACTTCTCCAGATCATCGCTCTTGGCCCGGACGTGCTCCAACTCCAGGGCGACTTGCTCCTCGATGGTGAGCTGCCGGGGCGGCAAGAGGCCCTGTAGCTTGAGCGTCCGCCGCTCGTCGTGCGGAAAGGCCGCATCCTTGTTGTACATGGCGTCGCGTAACAGCTCCGCACCGGTGCAGGGCACTTGAACGCCGGCGGCCTGGGTCGTGGTTGATTTTACGGCTGTTTGCATGGTCATCTCCAAACCGGACCTCGTGGTCCTCGGTGAAATAATGGCTCGCAAGACCCGTGCCAGAGTTATCGGGAAAAAAGGGGCGGTGACACGGAAGCCCGGACAAGCCGGGCTTGTCCGAGAAGCTACGCAACGAGCTTTCTAGACAGTACGCAGGTGCTACGCAAACTGTCGATCTTGGGCGGATCACTTCGGCGCGAGGCGTTTTCGGATGTAGTCGGCGCGGGCGACGGCGCGTTGGTCCTCGTCGAGCGAGCGGCCCTGCATCTTCTGGAGGTGGGCCGGTTGGGTGTACAAGAATAATTCGTGCAGCGTGTGCAGGTCGAACTCCTTGAAGCGTCCCATCTGGATGCCCATGTGGATAGGAGATAGAAGCGATTGGGTTTCGCCGCTGCTGATGCGGCGGGCGTTGCAGAGCACGCCGTAGGCCCGCCCAATCCGATCATCCAGTTGCGACTCGTGGTGCCGGGCGAGGGTTTCCCTCGCGGTCCGTTCATACCCGACGATGTTGGGGATGATCGTCTCGCTGAAGGTGTGGATAATCGCCTCCTCGGACTTGCCGAGGGTCGTCTGGTTGGAGACTTGGTAGAGGTCGCCGATCGCCTCGGTCCCCTCGCCGTAGAGGCCGCGGACGGCGAGTCGAAGATCGCGGGCGGCCCGGGCGACCCGCTCAATCTCTTTCGTCAGCCGGAGGGCGGGCAAGTGCAGCATCACGGAGACGCGAATCCCCGTGCCCACGTTGGTCGGACAGGCGGTGAGGTAACCAAGCCGGCGATCGAAGGCGAAGGCAAGATCCTTCGCCAAAGAATCGTCAACGTCGTTGATTTCCGCCCAAAGCTCCTCCAACTGCAACCCGCTGCGCAGACCTTGCATGCGCAAGTGGTCTTCTTCGTTAATCATGACGGCCCGGGTCTCGTTCGGCGAGACGGTCACGCCGCGGCTGCCCTCGGCGGCGGCGTGTTGACGGCTGATGAGATGCCGCTCCACGAGGACGTTGCGGTCGATCAGGTCCGCCGTTTCGAGGTCGACCAGCAGATCATCCTTGCCCGGGGAGGTGGAGGTGATCGCCTGCGAAAGGCAGCGGTAAATCTCCGTCCGCTGGCCGGCGTCGGCGGTGGTGAGGAACGGATGCTCGGCGAGGTTTCTGGCCAAGCGGATGCGCGAGGAGACCACGATGTCGGACATCGGCCCGACGCCGCGAAGCCACTCTCCCGTCGTCTTGGTCAGATCGTCGATGGTCATCCGATTTCCAGGGTCCGGATTTGGTCGCGGACGCGGGCGGCCCGCTCGTAGTTTTCCTGGTCGATCGCCTCCTGGAGTTCGCGGCGGAGGCGAAGGAGGCCGGTCTGCTTCTTGACCGTCGCCTCCGCGGTGGGAGGCACCTTGCCGACGTGGTGCGTGCCGCCCTCGTGGGCCCGTTGAATCAACGGCGTGAGCAACGCCGCGAAGGCGACGTAATCGTGGGGGCAGCCGAGGAGTCCCTTGACTTGGAACTCCTTGAAGGTCAACCCGCACTTGGGGCAGGCCAAGTCGTCGCCGCCGCCCAGGCCGGTCTTGTGTTTGATGAACTGCTGGAGGATTTCGTTGGTGGTGTGGTGGGTCTGCTTGATGATGACGCCGGCCTTTTCCGCGCAGTCCTCACACAGGTGCTGCTCACGCTTTTCGGGCATCGTGTCGGTGATGTGCACCGTGGCCTTGGCCTGATGGCAATGTTGACAGACCATACCCAAGCCCCAACTCCGTCACAGCGAGCCGCAACCCACGGGCTCACGATTCCCAAAGGATTTTACGAACCCGTGCCTTCATCGTCAAACCACGCGGCTATTCTGAACGCCCCGCGGCCGCAGGGTGGAGAGGCTCAAAGATCGCCACGCAACCCGGGGCCTCGGTCACCTCGACGCGACGAAGCGAGGAAAGCCCGGCGGCGAACAGGCCGTCGAAGATATGCTTGGCCACCACTTCAGCGGTCGGGTTCGCACCATGCAACGCCGGGTGGGCGTTCAAGTCCGTGCCGTCGAAGGGGCCGACGGCGGACCTCAGGGCGGCCTGGGCTTCACCAAAGTCGATCACCATGCCTGCGTCGTCGAGTTGCGACTTGGTGAAGAAGGCCCGGACGCGCCAGTCGTGGCGGTGCGGGTCTTCCACCATGCCGTTGAGATACCGCACGCGGTGCGTGGCCGAGAATCCCACCTCTATTCTGATCGTGAACACCCGTTAGTTCCCTCAAACAAACCGGCGCCAGTATACCCGCGGCGGGGCGGGGAAGCAGCCCAGCGACGCTGGCGCATTAACGGCGCATCGACGCCCAGGTCGGCGCGGGGATCGTCGCCGACTCCGAACCGGCGAGGGAATACCAGGAAACCCTCAACAAAGCCCAAAGTATGTTGAGTGCGCTCCAGATCGCCGGTGCGTGGATTAATCAGGTGTAGCGCGACCCCTTGTGGGTGGCGCACACGGCGGACGGGTATCGGTCCAATCGGGTCGACCGGATGTAGCTCCGGGTGACAGGATCGTGTTTCCCGGAAACCGCCGCCGGGGTCCCTTCTGGCTATAATGCCGCAGGGACGATATCCTACAACCTCGTAGGCGCGCCACGACCGGTCGGCGCCGATCGGCACGCGCCAAGCGACGAGATGGGCTCAATCACAGCGGGAGGCGACGTGCATCGCAATGGCTAACTCAGCGCCACCACCGTTACCGGATTACGACGTTCCGCCAGTCATCGAGGTCGTTTGCGGGATGCAGTTCGAGGCACTCGAGGGGTTTCAGGCGACGGCGTTCGGGTTGCTGTGGCAGCGGTTCAGGCCCGAATACCCGACCTGTGAGCAACAACCGCCGCTGCCCCAAGTGATCGAACGGTTCGGCGAGCCGGTTGCGGAGGAACCTCGCTTAGAGTTTTCAAACGTGCTGCCGTTGCCGCGGATGTTCTTCATCCATCGCACGCCCTGTTGGTTGTTGCAGGTCCAGGGTGACCGCTTCCTCCACAACTGGCGCAGACAGCAAGACACGGACGTGTATCCTCACTTCCCCGAGGTCTACAAGATGTTCTCGACGGCATGGCAGCGGTTCCTAGAGTTCTGCCGAGATGAAAACACCGGAACACCGCGGGTTAACCAGCTGGAGGTTACCTACATCAACCATATCGTCCAGGGCGAGGGCTGGGACGGAACCGCAACAATCGGCCAAGTCTTTCCCGATATCGCATGGAGAGAGCAACGGTCGTTTCTCCCAACACCTGAGTCCGCGGTCTGGAAGGTTAGCTTTGCGATGCCAGACGAAGTCGGACGCCTCCATGCGTCGGTGCGTCATGCCGTAAGACGAAGCGATATGAAACCCGTATTGTTGTGCGAATTGACGGCCCGCGGCGTCCCGAGCACGTTAAGTGACGATGCGATCCGAGATTGGTTCCACCTCGGTCGAGAGTGGATCGTGCGAGGTTTTGCCGATCTGACCCACGAACGAGTCCAGAAAGAGGTCTGGAGAAGGAAGCACGTGTGACCGTCCAAGCGAGCGCGGCAACAATCGAACGGGCATACGCTGGGTACCCAGGCGTGACTACGCAATCGCCTACAACGACATCGCCCGTCGCTTATCACTTTGAGTTTGGACAAGAGGTGAGGAATCGCCAAGCCGACCAACCGACGCGAGCCTCGTCCGCATCGGTGCTCAAGGGGTATCTGGAACAAGTCATAACGGGCCCTTCTGCGGCGACCAGCAGGAGCACGAACGATGAGTGTGTAAGACGCGCTGGGCGTGGCAGAAACGCTGCTTTGATCGCGTTGCTTGAGAAATGGCTCGCCGACGATTCGGGCTACGATGAGAAGACTTGGCCCGCCCTCAAGAAACGAATCGAAGAGTCTCGCCTATCGACCAGGAAACGGTTCAGTGAGTAATCGCGTCGTCCTGGATACTGGTCCGCTAGGGATGCTAACGCATCCAAGGGCGAGCAAGGCGGCAGCGGAATGGTTCCTTTCGATGCTACAAACAGATTGCGAAGTAATCATTCCTGAAATCGCCGACTATGAGGTTCGACGGAACATGATTCTCGAGAAGATGACTGAGAGTATCGAAAGACTCGATTTGCTCAAGAAAACGGAGAATGTGAACTACCTGCCGATCGACACGCCGACAATGCTCCTCGCTGCGAGCCTTTGGGCCGAGGCAAGACAGCGACACAAGCCGACTGCTGACAAACATGCTCTGGACGGCGATGTGATTTTGGCCGCCCAGGCCAAACGGGCGGGTGCGGTCGTCGCCACCGACAACGTGGGTCATCTCGACCAGTTTGTCCAAACCCGTAAATGGCGCGACATGGGTTTCTCTGGCGATAAGATAACTTAGGCGGACCCCTTGGCTTGCAGGATTCTCGTCGTCATCGGCAGCCGGTGACCGCAGTTCGCCAAGGTGTCGACGAGCTTCTCTCACGCTTTGGCAGGCCATTTTGGTCATGTGCCCCGGAAACGCGACTGGCCTCAGAACCCGGCAACCTTCATCAAGTGGGTCTCGTATTCTTTGGCGAGGGCTTCAGACGTGGCTCCGAAATAGGCCTCCAGGGCGACGGCCCCAGTGGTCGTGGTGCTTTGGTCCGCACGGGTCAGCTTCGCTGCGCTGAGCCTAACGGGAAACGTCCCATCGGCGATGTCCGACAAGAGGCGGTCGAAATCCTTTGCATAACGCCCCCCGCCGCCGTGTCGGAGAAAAATCACCAGCGCCCAGGCCTGGGCGTAATAGACTTGGGTCACGCCGCTGTGCTCTTGGCTGATGATCTCGCCCGCGTCGGTATCGACGATCCGGCCGAGGGACAGCAGCCTGCCCGTCTGCACGGCCTCGCGCAGGCTGTTGATGCGGAAGGTATTGTGCGACGGATCGAACGTCGGCTGACGGCCCGCGTACTCGACAGCCTCGTGGTAACAGGCCAGCCCTTCGTTGAGCCACGCGGGTATGGCGAACGCAAGACGCGATCCGACGTATTGATGCCAGCCCTCATGGGCGAGCGTCGCCAGCGTGGCCGAACGGTTCATAAAGAATGACACGGACGTGTCACCTTCGGTGAACCCGCCCGAACGGATACGCGAGTACACGGCCGCCCGCGCGGGGAAACGCCGCCGCGTGAAACGCTCCCACTCCGAGCGCGTGCCGAAGACGTACATGGTGAGTTTGTGTTCCGGGCGACCCGCGGTGGGGAGCATCGCCTCGTAGCGACGATAGGCCGCCTCCACGAACGCCGGCAAGGCGGCCTCAAACTCTGCGTCGGTCAGCGTGCTGTTGATCTCGAAATGATCCGTAACGAAACGGCGTCCGACGAAGCCGTCGTCGGCCCATGCACTCTTAACCACCGCAACCGACGGACTTCGCGGGGCGCAGCCGGAGATTGCCAACGCGGCCAGGAAACCGATCTGTCGATACCGACCGACGCCCATAGGCAGTTCGTGCAGCGTAGGGCGCGAGCGGCGAGCGGTCAAACACCCTTCCGTGCTTGGACCGGCATCTTCTTTCAAGCTATCATGGCCGACCAAAGTCGCGCGGCAGGCGTAATCAGAGCGTGGAGCGGAAGAAGCGGCACCACCTAATCCGCTTCCTGCCGGTCGCGGCTCGGATTGGGGTGTCGAGGAGTCAATGCGCGGCGGGTCGCAAGGCTCCGCCGCATCTGACCAGGGAGTGACGTGCTCGATGTCGCAACACAACGAATCGGAAAAAGTCATCATCATCGGCTCCGGTCCGGCGGGTTGGACGGCGGCGATCTATGCCGCGCGAGCCAACCTCCGGCCGCTGGTCTTCGCCGGGCGGCCTAAGACCGTCCCGACGACGATTCTGCCGGGCGGGCAGTTGATGATGACCACGGAGGTCGAGAACTACCCGGGCTTTCCGCACGGCGTGACCGGGCCAATGATGATGTCCTATTTCGAGCAGCAGGCCGTCCGATTCGGCACGCGGATCGTCACCGACAACGGCCTCAATCCCGACGTGTCCAACCCCGACGACGGGCACAGTTACGCTTATCAAGACTGCAAGAGCGTGGACCTTTCGCGCCGGCCTTTCGTGGTTGTCGGCGAGGACGACACGGAATACGCGGGGCACTCGGTCATCATCGCCACCGGTGCGACGGCCAATTGGCTGGGGCTGAAGAATGAGCAGCGGCTCGCTCAAGCCGGCGGCGGGGTGAGCGCGTGCGCGGTGTGCGACGGAGCTTTGCCGGTTTTTCGCGATAAGGTCCTGGGCGTCGTGGGCGGGGGCGACTCCGCCGTCGAGGAAGCGACCTATCTCACCAAATTCGCTTCGAAGGTGATGATGATCCATCGGCGGGACCAGCTTCGCGCGTCGAAGATCATGGCCGAGCGGGCTAAGAATAATCACAAGATCGAGTTCCTGTGGAACAAAGGCGTCATTGACGTACTCGGCGACAATATGATTACGGGCGTGAAGTTGAAGGACACCGTCACTGG
>Ga0315284_10016498_pt1 | contig 10482 bp, 8 predicted proteins | sample YL17G09_16_MG_FD_203696 | JGI IMG/M metagenome (GOLD analysis project Ga0315284, IMG submission 203696) | Sediment microbial communities from Yellowstone Lake, YNP, Wyoming, USA - YL17G09_16 | ecosystem: Environmental > Aquatic > Freshwater > Lake > Sediment | place: USA: Wyoming | collected...
TAAATTCGCGAACTGGCGGCCTGGCTTGGCCCCGCCGGGGATACGCCGGGGGTTAGGTAGCGGCGGGTTTGCCCCGCCTGAAGCCGTGCCCTTCCGTTTTCTCTGGCGCACGAACCCACGGCATGATCTTCATGCCGTGGATTCCTCCTGCCTCAAAAGAGCGGGTAGCGCGGATCTTTAGATCCGCGCTACCTCTTTGCCTGAATTAACGCCTGAATCTGGATCCTCGCCCGTAGGAACGCGGCCCGTGGTAGTAGCGCGGGCCATAATAGAAGCCGAAGGAGGGGCCCCGCCCGTAGTATGGATAGTAATACCCAGGGCCGTAATAGTAGGGCGGAGGCGGGCCGTAACCGTAGCGGGCTCTGGCCTGGAGAGCCGGCGAGCCCTGGCTCCCGGCGCGTTGACCGTAGTCATTGGGGCCGGCATAGTGGAAGGCCTGGGGAGCGCGCGTCGTGCCAATGGCCACCGGCGAGGCGATCCGGAACGTCAACTCGGTTTCGGGGAAAATTTCAGTCGCCCGGCCACGGGTCAGCAGCACCCCGATGGTCGCCGCCAGGGCGCCGCTGCCCGCACCGATGGCCGCACCGGCACCTCCACCTGCCCCGGCGCCGATGGCCGCACCGACGCCCGCGGTGGATCCGACGATGGCGGCGTCGGCGCCTTTGCCGGTGGGGCCGACCGTGCCGTTCAACTGCGTACTGATAGGTACTTGCGAGCCATCCACCAGAGTCATATCTGTGAGTTCGACGGCCAAGCGCGATACGCCCTTCACCCGGCCCGCCTTCTGGGCTTCAGAGACGCGGCCCCCAAGAGTCTGGCCGCGCTGGGCCACGACGATGCCATCCACCACCAGCGGCTGCGTCAGGGTCGCGGTGAAACCGTCCCCGGCTGCGTTCTTGTTGGAAGAGAGGTACTGATCGACTCGCACGGTTACAAACGTGCCGGACTGCAAGGTCAGTTGGGCAGGCATCGGCGGGTCAGGATTCAGCTGATTCTGATATTGTGGCGGTTGACCAGGCTGTTCCTGTTGCTGTGGATCAGGCTGGACCTGCGGCGGCGGACCCGGTTGGACCGGGCGAGCATTCGACCGAGCGGGCCCGAAGCGACGCCATCCTGGACGCGGCGGCGCCTCCGGGGGCGGCGGGGGCGGCTGATTCGTGTCAGGTGGCTGAACTTGCGACGGCGCCTCCGCAGGCTGGTTCGGGTTCTGGCTCGGCGGTTGAATCGGCTGCTCCTCTGCTTGCGGTTGCTGCTGCCCGCTTGCCGGCGATGGCGTGTTAGATTGGTCTCGCGCGAATGCCACGTAGGGGGCAAAGACCAGGATGGAACCGGCCAACAGCCCCACCAAGAAGGGACGGGTTAAACTAGCTTGGACGCTGGCTGATTTGATACTCATAGAGAACTCCATAGAATGGCTTCCCACAAACCCTATTGCACCTGACGTGCCAGGTACGGGCTCATCCGCAAGCCACTGAAACTGCATACTCTTGTGTGAGTTGGCGCTGGATAGGAAGGACTATAATCTGGCCGAAAATCACCGCTCCCTGGTGGATTTCGGCCAGGGAACCCAAGGATCGGTTCCTTCCTACGACGCGGCTCAAGCCAGCACACTAGTACTTAGTGTTGGAAGTAAGCGTCATTACGGTTCCGTCCCGGGAAGGGCGGGGTTTTAACCCTGCCGCTGCTCGCCACCCCCTCACCCCCAGCCCCTCTCCCCCAAAGGGGCGAGGGGAGAGTTCTCCCTATTCTTACAGTCCTCTCCCCCTTTTGGGGGAGAGGGGTGCCGGGGAAGCATTGCTTCCCGTCGGCCGGATGCGGGGCGCTTACGGCGGGGCTGAAGCCCCGCCCTTCCGGGATCCCGACGTAACGCCAATTTACGTCACTAAGCACTAGTTTGAATTTTCCAGAACGGGTCTTCCCGGGCGGCGCATAGATGCCGCTTGTTGGCATGGGTGTGATTCCATCATGCGCGGGCTTGCGTAGATTCGCGCTCTGTGCGAGTCTGGGATTTCTTGGAGGGAGTCGGCATCTTGCTAGCCGCAATGCGAGCCGCGTCGAGGCGCAGTGAAGAAATCGCTTCGCGAGATTGCCGACATCATAAACACGATGTCGGCGCCAGCTAGGGGAGGAGGCGTGTGTCCATGAGTCGCAAACTGGTGGGTCTTATTGTAGTTTCGATTCTTATGGCGGTAGCCGCGCAGGCCCAAGGCAATCCCGGCAAGGGTGCGGTCGCGGTGAAGGTTGAACCGGCCTTCGAAACGATCCCGAAGGCGCAACTGAAGCTTGGCGGATTCGTCGGCAAGCGCCTCCAGGCCAACCTTGAGAATTGGGAACTTCGTGCGCCGGATTCCAATCCCGCTTTAGTTGAGATGTTCTATGACCGGGACCGGAAGCCGGATCGGCGCTTGCTCCCCTGGTCAGGGGAATTCGTGGGCAAGTACCTCTGTTCCTCGATCCTGAGCTACCGGCTCCTGAGAGACCAACGCCAAAAGGCCATGATCGATCGCCTCACCCGCGCCTTCCTCAAGAGCCAGGGCGCGGACGGTTATCTCGGGCCCTTCGACGGAAAGAACCGACTCACGGGGAACAACTGGGACATCTGGGGACATTACTGGGCCATCCGCGCCCTGCTGATGGTCCACGAAGAGTTCGGCTCCCCAGAAGCCCTGCAGGCTGCCACCCGCGCCGCCGACCTGCTGGTCAGCACATTCCTTAATAAGGGAATTCACCTGACCAACGACGGCAGCTACGGGCAGATGAACTACGCGGTGATCCACGCCTTCACGCAGCTCTATCGGGTCACCGGAAAACCCGAATACCTGGAAATGGCCAGGTGGGTCGTGAGGGAGTGGGACCTTCCCGGGGCGGGGCTCTACATGCGGATGGCCTTGGCGGGGCGCGAGATGTTCGAATTCCCGGGGAACCGCTGGGAGAGCTTGCATGACTTCCTCGGCATGTACGACATGTACCTGTTGACGGGAGAGCCTCAGTTCCGTCAGGTCTTCACCCGCATCTGGTACAACATCCTGAAGGGCGACCGGCATAACACGGGCGGTTTCACTTCAGGGGAGAGGGCGACGGGAAATCCTTACGACAAAGGACCGATTGAAACCTGCTGCACCGTGGCCTGGATCGACATGAGCCTCGCGATGTTGAAGTTGACCGGAGATCCTCTGGTGGCCGATGAACTTGAGCTTTCCACGTTCAACGGCAATCTCGGCGGCCAGAACCCGGCGGGCAATTGGTGGACTTACAACACGCCGATGGAGGGAACCAAAGAAGCCTCCGCGCATACGATCAACTTCCAGTGCCGACCCGGGAGCCCCGAGCTGAATTGCTGTTCTGTCAACGGGCCACGCGGTGTGGGCATGGTCGCGGAGTGGGCAGCGATGCGCGCCAAGGATGGACTCGTCTTGAACTACTATGGCCCTTCTACTATCCAGGCGCCCACGCCTGCCGGGCAGACCCTGCAACTTGAACAGAAAACGGACTACCCGGTCACGGGCAACATCCCCATCCAAGTCGTCCTGGCCAAACCAGAGAAGTTCGAGCTGAAACTGCGCATTCCTTCCTGGTCTTCAACTGCTCGCGTCAGCGTGAACGGCCAGGCTGTTTCTGGCGTCCGACCTGGGTCTTATCTGGGCTTGCAGCGGGAATGGAAAAACGGAGACACCCTCCAGCTCGATCTCGACATCTCACTCCATTACTGGGCCGGTGAGCGCGAGTACGATGGGAAAACATCGATCTACCACGGGCCGCTGCTGCTGGCCTTCGACCCTGTTTACAACCCGATGGATCCGGAGGACGTTCCGGAGCTCGATGCCCGAAACCTGAATCCCCGGTTCGAGAAGACGGATCGCGTGTTCCAGCCGTGGCTGCTCGTGAAGGTGAAGGCGACGAACGGCCAGGACGTAACACTCTGTGACTATGCCACCGCCGGGGCCTACGGAAACCACTATCGGACTTGGCTGCCAATCAAGCACGTCACGCCCTTGGCCTTTGATCCGTTACAGCCCGTATGGAACAACAGGCCTCGTTAGATTTCTGGCAGCGGCAAGATAGCGCACAGTTGTCTTCTAACTCTGATGCGGCTTCTCCCTGTCCCCACACCAAGTGCTGCAGAGTCACAGAACAAGTCTGCGGCACACGCGCAAATATCCCGGTATAATTGAAGTGCCATTAGGCCTGAGGGCCGGCAGCCCTGACTTGAATATTGGTTTCCGGTGAATCCATGGTGGGCCACGTCCCGCCGCGGCTAACAAAGGAGATGCCCATGACACGTAAACTTTTTCTAACCTCTATGCTGCTGGTGGTCATTTCGGCGCCGCTGCTGGCACAGCGAAAAGAACAGGAGCGACTGCAGGAATCGGCCACCGTTCTGAAGGAAATTCTGGGCATGCCGGACGGCATCCCCAAGGAGTTGCTGAACAAAGCGGAGTGCGTGGTGATATTCCCCTCTGTGAAGAAGTTCGCCATTGGGATCGGCGGCAGCTACGGCCGCGGGGCGATCACTTGTCGCGCGGGCCAAAACTTTAACGGTCCGTGGAGTGCCCCCGCGATGTTCGCCCTGGAAGGCGGCAACATCGGTTTCCAACTGGGTGGACAGGCCACCGACTTTGTCTTGTTGGTGATGAACGAAAAGGGCGCGAATTCGGTCATGACCAGCAAGGTGAAACTGGGGGTGGACGCGGCCGCGGCGGCGGGACCCAGGGGGCGAAATGCTGCGGCCGCCACGGATGTGGTGATGAACGCGGAGATCCTGTCGTATTCACGCTCCAAGGGCCTGTTTGCGGGGGTCTCGCTGGAAGGATCAACTTTGCGCTCTGACGGCGGGGCCAATAAGAACCTGTATGGAAAGGACCTGAGCGCCAAGGAGATTGTGCGCGAAGGTAAAGTGCAGGCTCCGGCGGCTGCCAGTCCCTTGCTCAAACTGTTGAACACCACATCCCCCACGCACGCCCGGTGAGGACAGGAAGAGCCGCGGCCCTGAGGGTCAGCGCTACCTGCTGCGTGCCCGGCGTGTAGCGGCGGGTTTACCCCGCCAGCAGCAAGGCTTGCGCCCTCCGGTGGGCTCCGTAGGGGCGAGGCTTGCCTCGCCTGCGCGCATTTGTCGAGACGTTCCGCTGGAACGTCTCGTTCCGGAGGCGCCCCAGTGGGGCGTCTCTACGTTGGCACGGCACGGTGGTTGCGCGGTGGGCGTTGTTAAACCATGACAAACCCACGGCACAAGAACGGTGCCGTGGCTACGCGCTGTTCATCGAATGGGCCAGTTGGGGATGGCGGCGTCGATGGCGGACATGAGGCGGATCGTCTCACTCAGGGCCGTGACGACTTTGCAGTAATGCTCCAGGTCATCATAGGTCAAGGTTCGGCCCCGGCGGTCTTTGAGCCATTTCTCGCAAACCTGATAGCCGCCGATGTGGAAATTCCAGACTTCGGGCGGGACACCTTCGAAGTATTGGCCCTGTAGCGCCGCTCTATGAGCGGCGATTTTGGAGTGCGGCGGCTTGCCGCCGCTTTCCAAGGCGGGAGCAAGCTCCCGCACTCCAAGGGGAGCGCTTCGCGCTCCCGCGGGAGCCCGGAGGGCTCCCCTACCCGTGCCGTCTTCCTCGCGTTCATATTCCACCGTGGCCGTATCGGCAAGCCCATTCACACATCCGTGTCGTTAGCACATGATCTGTCCGGTGCAATTAGCACATGATTTGTCCGCTGAGGGCGGAGTTCGGGTAAAGCTTACTGCGGGAAGGAGGCAGGATGAGACGATACCCGGAGGACGCCTGGGAGCGGGCGATGAAGGTACAAGAAGTAATTCTGCGGGCGATGGCGAAGAAGATCACGTGGTGGCAGGCGGCGGAGATCATCGGCCTATCGGACCGGAGCCTGCGGCGTTGGCGGGGGCGCTACGAGCAGTCTGGCTACGATGGGCTGTTCGACCGGCGGCGCCTCATTGGCGAAACACCTAATCGTCGGTGATGCCCACTTCTTCCAACCGCCTTCGGACGTGGTCCTCTGTAAGCGGTTCCGTGTAATCGATCTCGACCAACGCAACGCCGGCCTCTTCACATTTTCTACGCTTCTCTTGATCACGGCTTCGTAGCGCGCGTAAAGCGGGTACACCACCCCAAGCGTTAATCGGGTGGAAGTGTTGCTGGCCTTGGTACTCGAGGCCGAGCTGCAACGCGGGAACGAAAATGTCTAGTTCTAAACCGTCCAGCCAATCCGGGCGATGGTGGTGGACCACTTCATGTTTGGCGAAGATCCGATGAACCATTTGGTACAGGAGCGTCTCACTCACCCAGGCTTTACCGACCTTTCGGAACCCAAATTCCTTACGGGTAATGTTCTCAATTGAGTTGTTTAGTTTCCGCTCAAGTCGATCTCGGAGCTGCTTCAACCGTAGCATGGGCTCGGCCTCCTCCTGTCGGAGATTTTGCCAGTACGTAACCTCATCCGGTGCGATGTCCACACGAGGCGGTCCCTGCACGATCTTCACCACTCGTTCACGCTCAAGATTGTACGCCTCATTTGCTTCGCGGAGTTCATCAATGCGTTGTTGGAAATCCTCAGGACATACATCCGGCACGTACCGCAGGTCGAAGGGCCGAATGCCCAGGCGGAGGTACGTCTGGTGGATGTACCAGCCAAAGCTCTGCTTGAACCGTCCACCGTACATCTCATGGCACCACCGCCGAGTCGGTGGGATCAGATTGCAGCGGTGACAGAGCCGTCGCTCAACTTCAAGGACGCCGATGGGATCGCTGCGATTGTGAAGTGACAACTGAGCAAATAGGTCCGGAACATGGAGACTGTCTAACGGCGCCATTCGGAGAGGGTTCGCGTTCGAACTCGGGGAGTCCTGGACGTTGAGGCGTGCGAGATTCTCGAGCGCTGGAAGCGCACATGCGCAGAGAACCGGTTTGCTTTGTTCATTTTGTGCGAAAGCCAAAAATGAACCGTAATGATTCGGGTAATACACGATGGGATACGGAAGACCCTCCTCGCGCTCGATCCCACCTAACGATACGGGGGCATGCTTGGCTGCAAGTCGTGGACGCAGCTGGTTTCCCATCTACTTGTTGAACCACCCGTTTAGTTTCGGATTTGCCTGTTGCTGGCGCCTAACGCGCGGTCGCTGCGCTGCGAGCGCGGTGCGCTCGCCAGCTCCAGAGGCAGGTTAGCCTGCTTGGCTCCAAGGCACCAGGACCTCGCCGCGGGCTCGCGCAGACCCCTCCGGGTCCACGATCATTGTGCGAATAGCGTCTCGTTAGCCGCGACTTCTACTACTACGCCTCCCTTTTCTTTCTCGCTCAAAGTCCAAAGCCTTTATTTCCAGAGCGTCAAGTTCACGCGTCAAAGCAGCGATCGGGACTACGCCCCCAAGAAGCCAGTCGTCCGCTGTGTACGTTACCGACCAAGGTTTGCCTTCCGGGAACCGTTTAACAAACTTCTCACCCGTCCGCTCTTTCGGAGAGTCCTTCTTCTGAAAGGAGGGACGTTGTTCATCCCAGTGTTCGTAAAGGTGACGCAGCAGGCATAGTGCATCCTCATCCTTTGGTATCAAGAGCTGAGCAAAGTGTGTCGCCGCCCTTCTGATGGCACGGGCAAGATTCCAACCCACCACAGCCAAAATATGCTCGTCCAAGGACGTTTTGGAGAAAAATTTCCGTTGCTCGAGCGCATCCGAGCCCGAACGAAGCTCCTGCTTGGTGCTTTCACGCAAGCGTCCGACCTGGACCCTCCAGCTCCAAATCCAGTGTAGAATGTCGCTTAGCGACTCTTCGCGGGGGTCGGGAACCTCGTCCCCCACCGTGGACCTCGTAACCAGCCCCACGCTTCTTAGCCTGACTCGTTTGTTATTCATTGGAAATTTCCGTATTCAACTCTCCCTTCACCAAGAATCGTACCCAAGCCGCCCTTGACTTGCAAGCTCAGATCGCCCTGGCCCCTTTCGGGTGGCAGGGCGGCTCGCTTTGGCCGTTCGGCTGAGCATCGTCTATGGACCGCACGTGGTGGGGCGCTACACGGCGGAGGGCAAACCCTTAGAAGCGGGCTTGCGGCGAAGGGGGAAGCGCCGGGTTGAGGAGCGGCCACCGGTGGGGGCGCTAACTCCAGTCGCCCTCCGGGCTCCTTCCGTTAGCCCCCCACGGCCCGAGCATGAAACTATGAAACCGGACAGATCACGTGCTACAAAAACCGGACATTTTAACTTGCTAACAACAGCCCATTCACACATCCGAAGCGGGTCTTCAAGAGATAATCCACGGACCGAACGATGTAGGAAACGACCGGCTCCGGGGTGTAATAGACGCCGCGCGATTCGCGCAACTTGGGATCATAGGCGGCGAGAAAGGTTTCGTAAAAGTGGACTACCGGGTCTTCGCGGGCGGTCCGCTTGCCGAAGTCCGCCAGCACCGCGTCCATCTCGGTATCGGCCAGCAGTTGCGCCAGGTCATCCACAAAGCCCACGAAAGGCTCTTCGTCAAGTGCATTGCCGGTGATGGTTTCAAAGAGTTGGCGAAGGAAGGGATTGGTTTTGGGAATCTCCGCGGCGGCCCCCAGCCGCTTGAATGAGCCTCGAAGCCCCCGATGATTGCACCGCGCCGCGAACAAGCCATAGGCCAGGGTTTGCGCGAACATATCTGCAAACTGCGGAATGGGCAGATTGGGAATTAGGGCCTTCTCAAAAGCCTTGTGCAAGTCCCGCAGCGTGGCCGAGGCCGATTGCACGTCGAAGGCGGTCACGATCATGTCCCGAATGAAGTGGGTGAGCCGGGCCATGCGCAAGGCCAGTTCCTTCGGGGTATTGATGGGCTGGGCTTCATGGGTGAGAAAGGCAGTGAGAAGGTCGGTGACGGCTTCGGGGCCGTCTTGCTCCGGGGCCAGCTTGCCCCCTTTGGCAACGCGGGCCAGCCGGGCGGATTGCCGACGCTCACCGGCGACGTACCAGCGGAATTCCAGGTAGTCAGTGAGAATCAGGTTGGGCAAAGCCGGGAGATACCGCTTCATCTGGTCGGACCGCTCAATTTCAATCAGGTCCTTGCCAACATCCTTGGCTTCAAGATAGCCCAGAGTCATCAGACCATGCTGCGCCTTGCGGGAAATGATGAAGTCGGGAGCGCCACATTCAACGTGCTTGGGCTCGTTGGTGGCCGTGACGCCCGAGGCCAGCGACTGAATGAGGGTCTTGAGGGCCGGGCGGTGCGTGTGCTCCGTGGCGTTGCCCGCTTGCAGAGCCTTCTCGATTTCTCGGCGATATGTGTCGATCGGACTAGCGGCCATGAATCCTAACCGTGGGAAGGTCAAATCGAGAACATAGTTACCACAAAGGAATCGGGCGGGCAATACTTATCTGAAAACGGGTAGCCGCGGCCTGATCTTTATGCCGTGGGTTCGTGAAATAACCCCTCACCCGTCCCGGAAGGCCGGGACACCCTCTCCCCTCGGAGAGGGCGGGGGGGCGCGGTTTCGGCACGGATGAATCCGTGCCCTTCCCTGTTCTCTTGGGTATGAACCCACGGCAAATTGCAGGCGCGCATTCGTGGCAAGCGCCAGCCACTGGCGGGGGGCGGAAGGGCAGGTACCAGGTGTCAGGTGCCAGGGGTCAGGGTGAAGAGCAGGTGTCGGGTGTCCAGTGTCAGGGGGAAAGGCGGGGGCTGGGGAAGTGGGCATCTGGAATCTCAGAGTCCTCTTGGTGGCTTTGTGGCTTGGTGGTGAAGCCTGAACCACAAAGACACCAAAACGCAAGGACGGGAATTAGGAAGCAAGGAAAGGGGTTACGGGCTGGTTCAGCGGGGATCGAAGGCGGCGAGCCAGGCGGCGACGGCGTGCAAAGGGCCGGGCTCCAGACGACAGCGGCGGAGCCGGCCGTCCTTTTGGCGGACAATAAGTCCCGAGCGCGCGAGTACCCGCAGGTGCTTCGAAATGGCCGGCAGAGACATGGCAAACGGCGCGGCCAGCTCGGTAACCGTGGCTTCGCCTTGCGTTAGACGAAACAGGATGGCTCGGCGGGTGGGATCGGCTAGGGCGGCAAAGAGGGCATCGAGTGAGCCGGCGGCATATTTAACCACGAGGTTAAATATATCACACGCCCGCCGACCGTCAAGCCACCCATGAGACAGTTGCGAATCCCGCTAAGCAGACTTTGGTGGAGGCGGGGGGAGTCGAACCCCCGTCCGAAGAGGCTTGCAGTTAGGAGACTACATGCTTATCCCGTTCGCTATTGATTTCACCGGTGGCCCTCAGGAACGAGCAACAACGAACCACCGACTAGCCTGTTTCCGCTTGCGCGGTCTCGCCCGAGATTTTCAGGCGGCGAATCCCAGACCAGCCCGCTAGATGACGCCTCTCTCCGCCCTGCGGGCCGAACAGAGGAGACGGCTACCTATTGACTAGGCAGCGTAGGCATACTGCGTGTTGGCAGTTGTCTGTTTCCACTCCGATTACGGGTGGTGTGGCCCCCGGCATGCCTCCTAAGCGCGCGCG
>Ga0315284_10016499_pt1 | contig 10482 bp, 10 predicted proteins | sample YL17G09_16_MG_FD_203696 | JGI IMG/M metagenome (GOLD analysis project Ga0315284, IMG submission 203696) | Sediment microbial communities from Yellowstone Lake, YNP, Wyoming, USA - YL17G09_16 | ecosystem: Environmental > Aquatic > Freshwater > Lake > Sediment | place: USA: Wyoming | collected...
AGAATCCCATCTGGCTATCCTCATTTGCCTTATTGCTAAAAACAGGAGGTGGAGGTATAGGGTAACGATCATCACCGCCCCTATTATTAGCGCCCTGTCTTGAAGCTGGTTTAGCATTTTTCGCCGTTGCCATTGTGCGACCCTATCCTTTGCTTCCTGCTCTAATCGTTCCTTTTCCTGTTCAGCTTGCAACTTTTCAAACTCTTCTTGAAACCTTGTCCAAACCGCACCCAATGCAGGGTCAACGCCGTAGATCAACAATTCCCTTAACTCAACAGCTTGGCGCTCCAGCTCCATCTCTTGAAAAATGTTGTCAAGGGCTTGGGCTTTAAGTGACTTACCCTTTGGCGGATTTTTCTTTTGTTCGGCAGCGGCGGTTTTGACTTGTTCATGGGCATCAAAAAATTTGCCGATGTAACCAGAAATCTCCATTGTGATGTTGGTGACATCTTTGGAAGCCGCTTTGCAGTCCTTATAAAACGATACGGCCTGCTTAATAGCGGCGATAGCGGCAAGGGCTGCTGTGAACGGGTCAATTTACAGCCCCAGTATTTTTTTGACCAACTCGCCAGCAAAGCCTGGGCCAAGCAACACAGCCGCAATCACCACATAAAGCAAATACTCTATGCGGGTCATGCGCTTTGAACCTGACTCAAATGACTTTTCAATAGCCGCATACCTCTCAGCGCAAACCGCTTCATGTACCGCCAGTCGTGTGTCGGTTTCCCCAGCCATCAGATGCCCTCGCCCTGCACGATATAGACCGTTGATGCTGCCGCAGCCAAACCGCTAAAAAACGTGTTTGTGTTGAAGCGCAAAATCTCCACACTTCCAGGCAATAAAACAATCGCAGACGATGGCGTACCAGCAATAGGTGCAACAGCATTTGTTTGTGCCAAAGCCGCAGTAGAACCAAAACCCAAAAACACCGTGTTTACAGCACTGGCATTGATGACCCGATATTGACCAACAGCCTGCCCATCCAGTCGTGTATGTACTGGGGCTTGCTTACCAGTTGGCGCTGACGTATCAGCCGCCACGACAATCGTTTCGCCTAATGGTGCAAATGCAATTTGTGAATTTGTAGACATGATTACCCCTTAAAGAAGAATGCGCTTGTTTTTGCGCCTTGTGAAAATATACCGCCCAAGTTGATACGCAAAATCCCAGCCCGTATTATTGCCTGCATCCACATTATTGTTAACTGTGAAAGCCTGCCATGTTGCGCCACCAATAGCGTCAATGTCTTTGATGGTCAAATAACTTACGCTTACAGTACCACTAGCTTGCGACAAAGTTGCCCGTGAAGCTGCAAGACTTGACTCCAAAAACTTTGATGTCGCCCCAGTAGTAACAAAATTACCTACTGTGCTGGTTACTCCATTTTTAAGTTTTACAGTACCCGCCGTCATTGTCAGCGCCCGAGTTGACCCCAAAGTCAATGCGTCTTGAAAAACAAATGTTCCACCATTCCCACTAAATGTGACTGGAAAATCAAAGGTTTTTGCATTTGTAGTTATGTTATGGCTTGCACTTGTTGCGGCAAAAGTAAATTTAGATGAAGCCGCGCCAAGAGTCATGCCTGACGATATGGTAAGACCACCATAAAGCGTAATGTCGTATGAGGAAATGGAGCCAGCAAACCCTGTGTAATTAACTGTTTTATAAGATGACGATGACATACTTAAAATGTCAGTTCCAGCAGTAATATTGAGGCTAAATACATTTGTTTCAGATGCGCCGCTAGTGCTGCCAAAACGAATTGTTCTCGTACCTGCTGCGCCGCTATATGTGCAGTTGATGATTGGCGTTCCGCTGGTGGTATAGCCAGTTGCCGCGTTCATGCCAATAATCGTTGTTGCGCTGCCAGTCAAATAAATTTGTCCTATGCCAAATAAAATTGATCTGGTGTTTGAGTTGTTTGAGCTAAGGATGCCGCAGGTTAAGTTTTTTCCGTTTAGGTCAATGGAGCCATTAGTTAGTGTGACCGAGTTGGTTGCGCCCAAAGTCAGCGCATCTTGAAGTTGCCAAGCGCCACCGACACCGTTGAACACCATCGAAAAACTTAACGACTTTCCATTAGTAGTGATATTGCTTGTGCCAGATGTAGCGTTAAATGTCCAAGTGCCTGTGTTTGAATACGTACCGCCAGCGCCGAAAGTTGCGCTGCCACTTACAGCAATAGTCCCAGTGCTGGTCAAAGTCCCTGTGAATCCAGCAGAACTAAAATTTAAGCAAGTTCTTGCACCTGAAAGTGTGACAGTAACAGCACCTGATGCCGCATCAAAATATACATTGTCAGCAGCAGTTGGAACAGCTTGGCCTCCAGCGCCGCCAGAAGTCAAAGCCCATTTAGTGCCTGCGGTTGCATCCCACGTCGCTGTTCCACCAACCCAATATCGTTCTGCCATTTTTTACTCCTGTGGTGGTTCTTCAGGATTGGGGTTTTCCACTGGTGTAGTCACAACCAGATACCAAGCGTCAAAGCGTTCTTGTTGCATTTTGGCAATTGCTGTTTGGCTCAAACCATGATTGTCAGGCAAAATTAACGCATCGCGCAAGGTATACCCGTTTTGAGTAATTTCAAATTCAATAATCATAGCGAAGCAATCATAAATGCAAGCAATTCTTCATATCGAATACCATAGCGACTTCCTGCTGGTTGATATGGTTGAACAACTTGAGTTTGACCAGTTGGTTGATTATCTGAATCTAGTACATCTTCCAAAATTTCCGACTGTTCTGTCCACTCATCGTAGCAAAACAAACCATAATTTTCAGCAACCAAATTTTCTGACTCAAATGCCGCTTTCACTTCCTGTGCAATCACACCAAAGTGAATTCGCGCTTGGTCGCCTTTTTTAGAAACTGCGTCATTGAATTTGAAAGCCTTCAAGTTGGCTTTGATCTTCAGAGCAACAGCTTTTTCTGCGTCCGTCAAGCTGCGCACTTGCTGCTTTGCGTTGGCATCTGAAGTGTTAATTGCTCCAGTAACAGCGTACACCGTGTTCCACCTGTTTGCAGCACGACCAAGAGTTGGCCCACCATCTACGTTAGGAAAAAATACACCATCTGTTTTAAATGTCAATCTATCCGTGAACGTGCCTGCACCACTCGCATCAAAGCCGAGAATCAAATCAGCAATTGACGTGATGCCCCAGCGGACTTTTTCACCATCCGTGTTTTCAAGAAATGTTTCATCTGGAAAAATCAACTCGCCATCGATGTTAATTATTCGTGCTCCAGAATTTGAATCAACTCGGTACACGCCAATTGAAGACGCGCCGAATGCATTTATCATGCCTCCTTCGCTGGAATAAGTGTCACGAGTTGTGTTGTCTGCTGTGGATGCGTTAACACCAAACACAATGTAACCAGAGGTTGTGTAGACGCCATTGGTTGTGTTTTTTCGGACGTATGCTTGATCTGCCAGTCCAGTAGCATTGTTGCGAACGTCAATGCCAGTTTGGTTATAGAGTGAATGGCCACGGCCAACCAGAACGCAACCGCTTCCGATTGCATAGTATCCTTGTTGCTGGTTTCCATTTGCCACCGAAGCGTCTGCATTCATCCAGCCTTGAGCCTCTGCCTCGTAACCACTCGCTCCATTGCCGACAGCAGAGCTGAATTTGGCTTCAGCAGAGCCTGCACGAGCAGCTTGGAAGCCTCGCCAGCCATTTGAGCACGAGCTGACCAACGTGCCATAAAAGTTACCACCGCTGACTTGCAAGCCATTTCCTTGCCATTCAACAAGGCCAACACGCGATGCCCACACTGCGCCAGCGTTGATCTGCTCGGACTCGTTAAGTCCTGTATTAAACGTATCTGGCGCAGAACCAACTTGCAGGCCATCGCCAGCGCTATCTGCGGCGGGGGTTGTGGAAATGTCAAACGAACCAGCAAGCACCATGTTGCTCAGTTGTGCCAAAGCACAGCCAGCGATGCGCAATCCTGCACTATTAATTGGCCATTTTAGGATTGTTTTGATTGGATAGCATATTGCTGATGTTAATGTGAAGTCAGCAGTAGGCCATGCTGCATTCATGGTGTGCTTGACGGTCACATTACTACTAGAGACATTCGTGACCTTAAAGCAACCTTCAACCACTTTGTAGTTTCCTGTGCCAGATGAACCAGCAATGATAACGTAATCACCAATGCTGACGTTTGCCACACTAGCCAGCGTGTATTGAATGCTGTTATTTTTTGCGCCGCCGCCAACAGATGCGACTGCGGTGACAGTGATGCTGTCAACTGCTGCACCAACGAGTCTGATTTTTATTGCGTCTGGATTGTAGACATTGGCAGCCGTTGTCATAGAAACAACGCCAGCTTGAATGTTGATGTCTGTTGGTACGTCTGGTGAAATTCTGTCAATCTCAGCAACAACAGTTGCCGCTTGAACTGATGTCAATGAGATGTATGCGTCTGGTGGGATGATGACCCTGTTTCCAGTATTCAACGCAAGAATTAACGCAGCAGCATCATTGGTCACGCTATCACAAACTGCACCAAAATCTTTAATGTTTACAGTTTGCTCAAGTTTTTCACAAGTTGGCATTGTGACTGCGCCAGTGAAGTTTGGCGTGTAATCCAGTCCACAAGCATTGTTTGGGATTGGTGCTATGCCAGTCCCGTCAGGGAAGTTATAAACCATCGTTCCTTTACTATCTTGAACCAAAATAGAAAAGTTGTTTCCATCAACATAGACTTGAGCCGGTGTGCCAGCGTTAGAGATAAAGCCATTGATTGTGCGTAGCGGCTGGGTTGCTTGAATAGTCAACGCCTCGTCAAAATAAACAGCAATCTGGTTGGTTATGGGGTACAGATTTGCCGTGCCAATCCACACATACCCATTGTCCAAAGGCAACCCGTCCTGCCCCGAAAAGACTGGGTACGGTACGTTAATTGATAGTGCTGACATTTGTGGGTTCTCCTGTTATTTGCGCTTGAGTAGTTCTTCAATCGCTTTAATGGCATTTTCTTTGTTGATGCCGCGCAATTCTTCAGCCTTTTCAGCAAGCAATTCAAATGCTCGTCTTGCTGCACCGCCCCTTGCAATGTCAACTCCAGTCTGCATAGCTTCAGCAACTTGACCCTTCAGCGAAGTCTGTGCGGCTGCGCCAAACATACGATCAAGTTCATTCACGAAAATGAGTTGATTCACAATGTCATCTTCTATTTTCATGCCGTACTTGGTGGCGGCTTGATTGGCTTGGTCAAGGGCATCGATCAAGTTCGCACGTGTACCGTAGTTACTGGTCAATTTACGCATTGCCACGCCAAGTGCTTTATTGGCATTTTCAGAATCAAAATCAATCTGTGTGCCTGCGGCTTTTTGCAAGTCATCAAGGGCTGTGATTGTGTCGGCGTATTTTTCATTTGCCGCTTTATAGACTGGAAAAGCATCACCAAGAGTGCTATTCAAATTTCTACGCAAACCCTTAACAATTCTTTCAGCCTCTGCGGTCAAAGGATTTGCTACGTTCTTTTTTCCATAATTAACTTGTGTGTCAATAAAACGCTTGGCATCATGAACACCCAAGGCATCAGGTGCGTGTGTTTTACTTAATCGCTTTAAAACGATATTGAGTAAATTTTCAGCCCTTGTATCGCCTTCAATCCTTGAACCTTGTAGATTTGCTTTTGCAACACCTTTTGCATCCAGTTCAACTTTCACGCCAATCTTGCCAAGGTCATCTAAAAATGTATTCATGGCTGGGTCAAAATTAACCGATTGACCACGCAGCCTTGTTTGCGCAATACGATCAATGGCTTTGCCTGATTGCTTATTTGCATTCGCTAAAAAATCAATTCTGCTCTGTACTGTGTCGCCAAGAATATCTGCTGCCCTATTCAGGGTTCTAAATGTTTCACTTTTTTCGCCCATCTTAAATATATTGAGCATCTGCAGCATGGACTTACGGTCTTTTTCTGTTGCAGCCTTAATGCTGGCAATAGTGCCATCTTTCCAACCTTGCTTAATAGCATCAGCCGCCAAGTTATCAGGTACGACTTGTGTTCCTGCGACCCTAAAATTAACAGTCTCAACAGAATCAGGATTTTGCGTAATGACTTTTTTTAGCGTTTCCTGTTCTTGTGGGTCTATCTTTCCTTCTATTGAAGCCTTGATGCTTTGCACCGATTCTCTAATAGTTGGCGCAGCAGGAGGTGTATAACCAAGTCGTAATTGTTCAATCGTTACTGGGGTTACTTGCTCTCTTATCTGAGCCCCTGCTGGCGCAATAAGTTTTGCCGCTTGTCCAGTTATTGTTTTAACTGCTGAAGGCACAGATGGCACAAAAGCACCAGCAACTTGAGCCGCGATTTGCCCACCAGTGCCAGCACCTGATTCTTTTGCTACCCCACCAGCGGCAGCAGATGTTCCACCTGTGACTGTTTGCAGTGTGGGTGTGGTTGCCATCAGTCTACCAACTTCACGAGCTACTGGACCCGTTGCAGCAGCTTCAACAGCTTTACCTAAAGCAACACCGCCAAGGCCACCACTTGCGCCAGCAGTCGTTGTCTGCACAATTCTTTCGGCAGCAGTACGGGGTTCAGCCACACCAACACGGGTTAACAAGTCCTCAAGCGCATCAGTCGGCATAGTGTAATTTGTGCCAAATAAACTATTGATTGAACCAACCACAGGGTCAGCAACCAATCCAGCGAGAGTCGCAGCACCAGCGCCAGCAATCGCGCCCGGTATTGCCCCAACTCCAGCAAAAGGCGCACCCAAAGCCGCACCAGCAAGCGCACCAAGCGCAGGCAAAGCCACACCTCTTGTAGCTGCCCCAGCAAGCCCTGTTGCAGTTGTTGATGGCTCTGCCATTACTGTGCCACCATATTGACCAGCAAGTGTGGCAAGGTCAACTGGTTCAAGTGGCGCAAGTGGAGTTTGCTCTGTTGTTGTTGAAACTTGACCGCCAGTAGGTGTTAACCAAGCATTTAAAGTCTCATCATAGTACGAACCTTGAGGCTTTGCGTCAACAAGAGCAATAGGCAATAACTGAAAACCTGGTGGCGGCGTAATTGATTTTGCTTGCGCACTTTCAGCAAAAATAGGTACACCACCAACTTCAACCCTAAATGGTTCAGTTGACGGACTTGCAACAGAGCCGCCAAATTGTTTTGCAAGGGCTTCGTAATCTGTTGCCATTACTTAATCCCTGCCTGTTTCTTAAAAGCATCGGCAGCAGCTTGATTAGGAAATCTTGCTGTTTGTCCATTTGGCAGTTGTACTGATACTTGCAAAGCAGCAGGCACATCAAGCGCAGGTTCTTTTACACCATACTTAAGACCTATATTCCCCCGTACTTTTGTAAGCAATCGCACAGCTTCATCTACATTTTCAATCAATCTTTCAGGTGATTGTTTAAGGCTCAATGTTTGTAAAGATGCTTGCAGTTTATCGCCCTCTTTTTCAGACAAACTACCAGTGCCTTTAATTTTTGGTATCTGCGCAATAAATGCTTGTGAACCAAGCGCCTCAACTAGCGCCTCCAAATCAGAAACATCAGAACTTAAGGTTGGAAGCCGTGAAGCCACTGGCCCTGTTGCTGATTTAATAATGTCTTTTGGTGTGTTTTTAATTCTTTGTGCTGTATTCAAGAAATTATCAATATCTGCCACTTGATTAGAAACCAATGCTTGCTGCTCTCTATCGGCAGCATCACGCTTTTCTTTTGCATCATCAATTTTTTGCTGTAACTCTTGGCGTTTTAAATTGTTTGTCTCTTTTGCTTGCGCTGCATTAAGTGCCGCAATACGATTGTTCTCTTTGGCAATCAATATATCAGCATCAGTTTTGCGCAGGGTTGCAGCTTGCTGTTGAACATCAAGTACAGCCTTTGCCCTAGCAAACTCAGCATCAACTTTAGCTTTTGCAGCTTGTGCAGTTGCTAGTGCAGCATCAGCCGCTTCTTTTTCAGGGGCATTTTTTGCTTTAGCCTGCGCCGATGTTGCATCAGCTACAGCTTGATCTGCTTTTGCTGTTACTTCTTTTAATTTTGCTGGCGCTTGTGCTTCTTCACGGACAGTTGAAAGCGCCTTGTCTGCGGCTTCAAGATACTTCATTCCATCAGGTAATCTTGCCATGTATAAACCAATCGTAGCCTGCGCTCCAGTAGGGTTTAAATCAATTAATTTACTTGATGCTTCTGCAGCCTTGGCTTCATCTTCACGACCACTGTTTCGTAATGCCGTAGCTTGATCGGTAAGAAGTTGTTTTGCTATGTCAACATTACCAGACTTGACAGCAGAATAAACTTGACCGCCCATAAGCAAATCATTTTGTTGTTGCAACTTTGTTTTTGCTTCAAAACCCTTAGTCACAATTTCAGCTTGATCTTTGGGTAAAAATGCAGCTATTGCTTGATAATCTGCAGCGGATGCATTTGGGTTCTTATACAAATTTGCAAGGTCTGCTTGCCGTTTTTGTGCTTCCACCAATGCTGTATTTTCAAGTTCGCGTTTTTTTTGTGTTGCTTGGATTGTTGCTACATCTGAACCAAGTTTAAAGCCGCCCAGTGCAGCCTCAAAAGGGCTTTGCACATCGGCTGAGTAGTTAATCGGACCTTGAAATGGGTTAATGGTTGCCATGTTTTATTCCTTAAAACCCAAAGCCCACGCCAGCTTTACCGCCTGCGCCATATTGGAAACCAAGCATTTGAGCAGGCAAATTAAACAGTTGACCATACGCTTTGGCTTCACCAAGTACACCACCAGCTTCTGCCGCACCAGCTTGCCCAAGTAAATTAGCCACATTTGTGCCTGTTTCCATACCAGCAGCGCCCACACCAGCAGCAGATCGTTGACCTAGAGTAGTCATGCCACCCAAACGACCATACTGTTCTTCAATCAATGAATTTAAAACCTGAGGACGAAACTGCGCTAGTGCCCCTTGTATGTTGCCACCACGAAGACCCCCAGTGGCTGAAGCCCTTTGAAGTAATGCTTCTTCACCCTGTCGGGTTAACTCTTGGAAACGCTCACCACCACTTATTCGCTCAATAGCTGCACGCTCTGCCTCTGGTCCTCGCAGACCCAAAAAAGCCTGTTGTTGTTCTAATGCTGGTAGACCCGCTTCTGTATAAGGTTTGAGTAGCGCTAGCAATGCATCAAACTGCCTACGCTGTTCTGCTACACCTTCACGAGCTGCCCCAGCTTGAATACCCGCAGCTTCTCCTGCGGCATCGGCCTGCATTGAACTACCAATAAGTTGACTGCCACCCACTACTAGGGCTGTGACTGGATCAGGCATCGCCAAACTCCTTTAAATAATCTTCTAGCGTTTCGCCATATAAAGCCATTACATGATGACCATGTACCGTAGCAAAACCAGCCCCATGCACCAGCGAGATCGCCATCAAAATCAAATCGTAATACCCAGCTCGCCACATGAATGACTTGGCATCTGCTTGTTTATTGCGCTCTGCCGTGTCCGAGGCTTGCCACTTGAGAATCATTGTCGCCAGCAAGGGCGTTAAATGGTTGCTGTTGCCGATAAAAAATGCGTTCTGGTGCATACCCACCAGCGTGTTCCAAATGGTCGCATTCAGGTCTTCTCGTGCTACTTGGTCGCCATCTGCTACGTCATCAAAGACTTGAATTGCGTCATAGACCATTACCAACCACTCAACGGCTGGTTGGGGCAGCATAAAAACCTTGGTCAGGTTCTCTCGCAGTCCATCGGTCATGCACAACTCCTATACAGGGCAGGCCGCTGGATGCCAGAACTCAGCGACTGAATTTTCGCACAAATTGACAAAAGGTCAATCCTCATATTCTTCGTCTTCCCAAGCCTGACAAACCCGCATATCGTTGCAGATAAAGTCCAGCTTTTCGCAGTGACCCCTGAACCCTGCACCCTTGTCATAAGCAGCCATCGGGATGCGCTCAATCCGCACTTGGGTCATAAAGCTGTTGTCGTAATACTCGCAGTTCGAGCAATGCTTGCGCCGTGCGTCTTTTTCATCGCACTGCATCGCCTCTGCCAGCCCTGCGTAGAACTCCTTGTTTGCGCCAGCTTCATTGGTTGGCATTTCAGGGCCATAGTTCCAGTCAGCAACCGCAACGGCATAGTTCTTTTTATTCTCTGCGTTAGTTAAAAATTCCTCTTCCATTGGCAAGCCATTAAAGCCCCTTGGAATCATCATAAAGTCTTTCATTTGCTACTCCTTAAGTAATTTCTCGGCCTGATGCTCGAATTGTCAGGGCTGTTCCTGCCCCTGCCAGCGTAGATATAAAACCGCCTGACTCCAACGCTTGCCCAACCAGCTCAGGGCAGGTGTAGGTTTCATCTGGAACGATGCTTCGGGCATCAATAATCAGGTTTGAAGCGCCAGCCGAGCCGCCACTGGTTACCAAGTTGCAACTGAAAGTTACATTGCTTCCGCTGGTGTTGGTCACTGTGAATTTGTCAATAATTGCCTTGGCATTGCTGGCGGTGTATTGGGTGGTTTGTGCGTTCTCTGCCTGTTT
>Ga0315284_10016503_pt1 | contig 10481 bp, 13 predicted proteins | sample YL17G09_16_MG_FD_203696 | JGI IMG/M metagenome (GOLD analysis project Ga0315284, IMG submission 203696) | Sediment microbial communities from Yellowstone Lake, YNP, Wyoming, USA - YL17G09_16 | ecosystem: Environmental > Aquatic > Freshwater > Lake > Sediment | place: USA: Wyoming | collected...
CTCCCAACTGCTGCTGCATGAAATCGGAGATGCCGACCCGGGCCCGGGTGCCGGCCACCCGCGCCCAGCAGTCATTCTCGTTGAAGTAGTAGCCACTGCCCACAGGCACCCGAAAGAGGAACTTGTCATGGCGCACGGTGGCGTATTCCACCGGGCCGGTAAAGTCGGCAACGGGCGCCTCCGGCTGGGCGGCCGCGCCCGTCTCCGCCAGCAGTTGCTGGGCGAGCCGGCGGCAGACCTCCAGCATCTCGCTCCCTGGTCTCAAGGACTCGCCGGGGGGAATACCGGCTTCCCGCAGTGCCTCGGCCACCGTGAGCTTGCGCACCACCCGCAGGCCGTGCGTGGCCGCCAACTTGGATGCGCACCTGGTGCCACACCCGTCGATCACCAGCAGCGGCAGTTGGGCCAGCGGCTTGCTATAGCGAGCAGGCGTATTCTGGTACAGCACAGGGCAGATCAGGGCCCCCTCGCAGTCCTCAACGACGATGAGGGCGGTTTCCCTGGCCAGCGGCCCCGCGGCCTTGTCCAGCCCATTGCAGGGGAGCACGGCAAAGCGATCAGGCATGACTCCCCTCCTCCCGCAGTCGCTTGATCAGCGCGATCACCTCTTGCTTATCCGGAAAGGAAATGGCGTCCAGGGGGCAGGCCTTCGCGCAGGCCCGGCAGAACACCACGCAATTCGTGGGATTGGCCACCACCAGCTTGAGCTCGCCCTCGCGCCGCTCATACACCCGATGCGGGCAGAACTTGTCGCACTCCATGCAGAAGTCGCACTTGGCGTAGTCAATGGTCGGGAGCCAGGAGATCTTCTCCCTTGGTACGCCCATGAAGGTCTCGTCACTCATGGCTTGCGTCCTCCGCGGCCAGCGCAGCGGCGACCTTCTGCACCGCCTCGTCCGTAGTCATGTCACGGATGTCGAGGGGTACGAGGTCGGCCTGCACGTCGAGTCCCGCCGCGGCGAAAGCGTCCCGGAACAGCTTATACTGCATGTTCGGCGCGCAGCCGGCGACGACTACCCGCCGGTGGGCCTTGAGGAAATCGGCCAGAAAGCGGTCGCCGTCCTCCTCGCAGAGCTGGGGATGGATGAAGCCGTACTCGACCGGCAGCTCCACTCGCACCCGGTTGATGAAGTCCCAGATGTCCATCTTCGAGAAGCCCGGGCACTTGCCCGTGCACACGCACATGATGAGGCCAGGCTTGCTGCTCTCCATCTCTCACGCCTCCTCTAGCTGCCGAGCAGCTTCTTGATCTCATCGGGCGAGAGCACCCGTCCGGCCGCCTTGACTTGTCCGTCAATCACCAATGCCGGTGTGGTGAGCACTCGAAACTTCATAATCTCCCGCAAGTCCTCCACCTTCTCGATCTCCACCGGCCGGCCGAGCGCCGCCACCGCTTGCTCGGCGTTGGCCAGGAGCTGTTTACACTTGGGACAGCCCGTCCCCAGAATCTGCACTTTCACAGTCGTTTCCTCCAGGGTCAGAAGATCAGGTTGAAGAGGAAGCCCACGATCAGGATGCCGATCGCTACCACGCCCACGAAGACGGCGATCAGGGGCAGCCGCAGCACTCGGCGCAGAATGATGGTCTCGGGTAGGGAGAGCCCGATAACGGCCATCATGAAGGCGAGCACCGTACCCAGGGCGGCGCCCTTTTCCAGGAGGGCCTTCACCACCGGGATGATGCCGGCCGCGTTGGAGTACATGGGCACCCCGAGCAGCACCGCGGCGGGCACCGACCACCAGGCGCCCTTGCCCATGATCCCGGCAAGCAGCCCCTCGGGTACGTAGCCGTGGATGCCGGCCCCCACCGCGATGCCCGCCAGCACGTAGGGCCACACCCGCCCCACGATCTCCCGCACCGCCTCCGCGCCCCTGCCTACCCGGGCCGGCCAGTCCAGCTTTTCCGGCTCGGCCTCCTCGGCTTCGCCCTGCACTTCGTAGACCCAGGGCTCCACGTGCCGCTCCATGTGCAGCCGCCCGATCACCCAGCCCGCCACCATCGCCACCCCCAGCCCGGTGACCAGGTAGAGCCCGGCCACCTGCCAGCCGAACATGGCGTACAGCAGCACCAGGGCCACCTCGTTGATCATCGGCGCCGCCACCAGGAAGGAGAAGGTCACCCCCAGCGGGATGCCCGTCTCGACGAAGCCCAGGAACAACGGCACCGCCGAGCAGGAGCAGAACGGGGTGACGATGCCGAGTGCGGCAGCCAGCACGTTGCCCACCGACTCCCGCCTGCCCGCCAGCATCCGCCGCGTGCGCTCGGGGGTGAAGAACGTGCGCACGATCCCCACCCCAAACACCACCAGCACCAGCAGCAGCAGCACCTTGGGCGCCTCGAAGATGAAGAAGGCGACGCTGGAGCCCAGGTGGCTCCCGCGGGGAAGTGAGAGCAGGCGGTAGGCGACGAGCTCGGCGGCCGGCGCGAGCAGCCGGTAGATGAGCCACCAGCCGGCCGCCGCCAGCATTCCCCGCAGCCAGAGCGGCAATCCCGCCCAGGTTCCAGCCTTCTCAGCCCCGCGCACACTCTCCATCGCCATCCCCTAGCCCGCCATCCCCGCCAGCCGCTCCCGCTGCTGGGCGTCCACCTTCACCACTTCGTCTACGCACGCCAGGAAGTCGTTGATGCAGGGGCAGCGCAGGCTGTAGAAGACCTGCAAGCCTTCTTTGCGCATGGTGACCAGGCCAGCCGCGCGCAGCACTGCCAGGTGCCTGGAGACGGTGGACATGTCGGCCCCCACGATTTCCTGCAGCTCGCATACACACCGCTCACCCTTGGTGAGCGCGTCCACCATCATCAGCCGGCTGGCGTGGGCCAGGGCCTTCACGATGCTGGCACGGTGCTCGTAAAGCTCGCGGTTCACTTGCTTTCTCCTGTCTGTCCTGCAGAATGCATCAGCTAGTCAGCCATTAACGCTCATACCGCGCCGGGCAGCAGCTGATCAGCCCCCATGCCGACCAGCAGTGCGCAAGTGAGCCGCAAACTCAGCCGGCAGGCCCGCGGCCTCTATCGCAGCCGCGGCGGCCGCCACCTCATACCGAACCCGCGGGAAAGACACCCGCACCTCATCCGCCAGCTCCACCAGGGCATAGCCGGCCCGCGGGTCGCCATCCTTGGGCTTGCCGGCACTGCCCACATTGATCAGGTGGCTGCCGCCGACCTGGCGGTGGTAGGGCAGGTGGGTGTGCCCGCAGAGGATGACATCGGCCTCCAGGTCGGAGAACATGCGGATCAGGCTCTGCTCCGGACGGTCCTCGTACAGGTATTCGTTCAGCCGGCGGGGGCTGCCATGCACGCATAGCACCCGCCACCCCCCAAGCGTCAGGCGCAGCTCGCGGGGCAAGGCCCGCAGCCAGGCCTTGTTCTCCGGCGTCACCGCCGCCTGCGTCCACCGCAGCGATTCGTCTCCCCGGGCCCGCTCGGCCGGATCCACGTACGCGCAGCCGCACTCCGCCCGGTCAAAGCCCACACCGTCGTCATAGTTGCCCATCACAGTGGGGATGCCGGCCAGCCGGATAGTCTCGATTATCTGGTTTGGGAAGGCGCCATACCCCACCAGGTCGCCCAGGCACACCACCCGGGCGACACCCCGGTGTGCGATATCGGCCAGCACCGCGTCAAGGGCGTGCTGGTTGGCGTGGACGTCCGAGCAGGCTGCCAGCAGCATGTGGTGCTCCTACTCCGCCTTGATCTCGATGGCGATATCCCGGGGCAGGGCCAGCCGGGCGGCCACCTGCAGCGACTTGAAGAGAGCCGCCGGCACCACGCAGCCCGCACAGCAGCCCGACAGGGAGCTACGCACGGCCGTCAGCACCACGCCGTCAAAGCCAGCCCCAATCTCCTGGTAAGCATCCACCTGCGAGCCCTGCAGGGCCTCGGCCAGGCCGCTGATGCGGGGGCAGTCGGTTTCAATCTGAAAGGTCACCATCTGCTCATCAGGCGCCTCTGCCGTGATGGCTGTGGAGAAGCCGCACACACCCGCCTGCACCCTCGATACACACTTCACTGCTTTCCTCCGCTCAGCGGCTTACGCCCGGTCACCGCGATGCTGGTTGCCATGCCAGCGGGCAACTCCGCTCCCTCGCCGCAGCACTCGCCGGCCAGCAGGGGTGCCGCGTCCGCCTCCGACATCACCTCGACTTGGACGAGGCCGGCCTCCCGCAGCCCCTGCAGGTACTCCTGCCGGCTAATCGCCCCGCCCACACAGGCGCACCAGGCGTCCGGGTCATCGGCCAGCTCCGCCGGCAGGGGCCGGTCGAGCACGATGTCGGATATCGCCAACCGCCCTCCCGGCTTGAGCACGCGCACCAGCTCCCGGAAGGCGGCCGGCTTGTCCGGCACCAGGTTGAGCACGCAGTTGCTGATTACCAGGTCCACGGAGCTGCTCTCGACCGGCATCCGCTCGATCTCGCCCAGGCGAAACTCGACGTTGGCAAAGCCGCTGGCGGCGGCATTCGCGCGGGCCTTCTCGATCATCTCCGGCGTCATGTCGACGCCGATCACCCGGCCGGCGGGCCCCACCCGGGCCGCCGCCAGGAAAGCGTCAAAGCCGGCGCCCGAGCCCAGGTCGAGCACCGTCTCGCCCGGCTGGATGGAGGCGATGGCAATCGGGTTGCCGCAGCCCAGTCCCAGGTTGGCCCCCGCCGGCGCGGCGGCCAGCTCCTGGGGGGTGTACCCGATGCGGCTGGCCACCTCGTCGCTCGAGGCCGGTTCCCCGCAGCAGCAGCTTCCGCCGCTCGCCGCAATTGCTCCGTACCGCTCCTTCACCCATGCTTTGCGTTTGGACACCTCAGCTTGCTCCTTTCGTTACCGCTTCGCGCGGAAGGTCCTTTCACCAGCGGCGGCCCAGGACGAGCGCCACATTCACCAGGGCGATCGTGGCTCTTCCGCTCCGCAACTCCCTTAACACCAGTCGGACAGTAGTCACGCCTCTCCCCTCAGTTGCCGCAGCCCGACGGCCCGCAGCCACTGCCGCATGAGGCCAGGGCCGCCTGTAACTTGGCCAGCAAATCATCCTTGGTCGTCGTCCCAGCCACCTTCGCCACCAATTGCCACGGGGGCAGCAAGAGCACGACGGTCGATTCCCTCGGCGCGCTGGCGATGCCGCACCGCTTCAACAGGTCAGGCTCCTGCCGCGGGTCGGCGGTGATGAGCACGGCCTGCCCGGCCAGTTGCGGGTTGGCCACGAATTGCCCGGCAGCCTGCCTGGATTCCGCGTTGTGTTTGGTGCGCGGCCCCTGCAGACAGAGTGCCACCAGCTTCCGATCCTGGAGCGACTTGACGGTCTCGGCAGTCTTGGCAGAGACAAACGCGGTGCGGAGAGTCTGCTCGTCCACGGCCTTGGTGAAGGTACGCACGACCGCGCCGTTGGGGGCCATGACCAGGGTAAGGGGAAGCGGGGCCTGGCTGACCCGATACCGCTGTATCAACGGGGCTTCATCGGCGGAAAACGCGTCGACCGAGCAGAAGACAGCACGAGCCCGGAGCCTCGGCTCGACTCTGCCGAAAGTCGCTTTCATCTGGCGGCCAGCCGGATCATCGGGCCGGTAGAAGAGAACGAACGCGTACTTGCCGCCCTTCGCGGCTTGGGCGATAGCTTGCTCGGTCGCACTTGGTGGGGCCGCCGCCGGAACCTCCGGCTGCACACTGGCCGAGATTGCTGCCCGCGCCCCAGGTGTCTTCTGCCCGGTCGCTGGCCCGCGGCGGCACCCCGCCAGTAGGGCGAGACTCAGCATGCCCATCGCCAGCCATACGAGCCCGTGCATCCGTCGCTTCATGCCTGTTCCTCCTCGTGGGCCCCAGCCCTTGTTCGAGCAATGGCCATTCAACTCGCCGGGCGGCCAGTAAGACCCGCCGCGTTTGCCGGCATCCTACCGTGACGCCGGCACAAACAGCACCGGGAGCGGTGCCCGACGGGCTACCCCGTTGGCGACACTGCCCAGCGTGATCTCAGCAACAAACCCTCGCCCCTGGCTCCCCATCACAATGGCCGTGTAGCCAGGCTCGCCCGCTTCCGCCAGGATCGTCGGCAGGGGGGCGCCCACCTTGATAGCCGTGCTCACGCTCGCCGCCCCCTGCTCCCGTAAGCGGGCAGCCATCCGCTCCAGACGCTCCCTGTCGATCTCGTTGAACTCCTCGAGCCGAGATGCAAGGTGTGGTGCCAGTCGGGCGGTGTCTTGGACGTGCAAGAGGGTGATATGCGCGCCGGTGCCCTTGACCACGTGCTGTAGGTAGTGGAACGCCCGCTCGGCGGTCTCGGAGAAATCGGTGGGGAAGAGCACCTTGCCGAAGAAACGCGCACAGGCCAACTGGCAGCGTTCCCCATGCTCTGCCGAAGCGATTGCCATCCTCACGAGCAACACCGGCCTGGTGGTGATACCGAGCAATCCTAACGCCACGCTGCCTGCCAGCAGGCCGTGCAGCAGACTGCGGCTGTGCGAGCCAATCACGATTACCGAAACATTCTCTTGATCGGCCAGATCGGCCAACGCGTAGGCGGGCACGCCCACCGGCATCGTAGTGCGGACCGCGATGCCCTGAGATTCCAGCAACGTTGCCTGTAGCCGCAGCTCCGGGGCCGCCTCGTCTGCCAGTTGCTCGGCCAGACCCACAGTGTGAGCGACATAGATAACGTGAGCCAGCACCGCCTCCTCGAGGCCGAGAGGCTTGAGCTGCCCCACGCATGACAGCAGCGCGGCGGAGGCGGGCGTGAGATCGGTGGCAACCAGTGCTTTGCGGAACATCACAGGCTCCTCTCTACGGTCTCGAGACGCGGTGCGGCCGCCGGGAAATACCGGCGCCGGAGGCGCAGCGCCACGCCTACCAGGCTGATCAGCACCGGCACCTCCACCAGGGGGCCGATCACCGCTGCGAAAGCGGCGCCGGAGCCGATGCCAAAGACCGCCACCGCCACCGCGATGGCCAGCTCGAAGTTGTTGCTGGCGGCGGTGAACGACAGCGTCGCCGTTTTGGGATAGTCGGCACCGAAGCGCTTGCCCATCCAGAACGACACCAGGAACATCACCACGAAGTAAACGAGCAGTGGGACGGCTATCCGCAGCACGTCCAAGGGCAGCCGCATGATGTACCCGCCCTTCAGCGAGAACATCACGACGATGGTGAAGAGCAGGGCGATCAGGGTGATGGGGCTGATACGCGGGATGAAACGGTGCTCGTACCAGTCGCGACCTCGCAGGCGCAGCAACACCACCCTGGTCAGCAGGCCGCCAAAGAACGGGATGCCGAGGTAGATGAGCACGCTTTCCGCGATGCCCCCCATCGTAATCTTGCTCAGGTCGACACCGCTGGTGTCGATACCCAGCAGCGGCGGCAGCACCTTGACGAAGACATAGGCATAGACTGCGTAGAACAGCACCTGGAAGATGGAGTTGAACGCCACCAGCCCGGCTGCGTATTCGGTATCGCCCTCCGCCAGCTCGTTCCAGACGATGACCATGGCGATGCAGCGCGCCAGGCCGATCATGATCAGGCCCACCATGTACTCGGGGTAGCCGCGCAAGAAGGTGACCGCCAGCAGGAACATCAGGACCGGCCCCACGAGCCAGTTCTGGATAAGGCTCAACACCAGTACCAGCCGGTTCCGGAACACCTCGCCCATCTCCTCATAGCGGACCTTGGCCAGCGGCGGGTACATCATCAGGATCAGCCCCAGCGCAATCGGGATGGAGGTGGTCCCCACCTGGAAGCGGGTGATCAGCGATACCACCGCCGGTGCCAGGTACCCCAGGGCCACCCCCAGGCCCATGCCCAGGAAGATCCACAGCGTGAGATAGCGGTCCAGGAAAGAAAGCTTGCGCGTCGCCGCTGGCATCGCCGTTTCCCTCTCGCCGGCAGGTCTACCGGCTGGTCGTAGTCAAGCTATTTGAGTATATGGCCAAATAGCCACGCAGTCAAACCGGAACCGCTCGGAGTCGGGGCCTGCTCGGCTCCATCCCGAGGCGGTCCAGATGTTGCCCCAACTGAACACCAGCCCCGCAAACCCGCCGGCTTTGCCCTCTCCCTCGCCGGGGGCTGTGCTAGCATGGTGACATGCCCGGCACCATCACGCGCTGGCGCCGCTATTCCGAGATCGCCACCGTGCTCGCCCGGCACGGGCTGGCCGAGCTGGCCGCGGAGGCCGGCCTGGGCCGCTTCGTGCGACGGGCCCGCGTCCCCCCCGAGCTGTGGGACCGCCGGCGGGGGGAGCGGCTGCGCCTGGCGCTGGAGGCCTTGGGGCCGGTGTTTATCAAGTTCGGCCAATTCCTGAGCACCCGGCCCGACCTGCTCCCCGAGGAGACCCTGGCGGAGCTGGCCGCGCTCCAGGACGAAGTGCCCCCTTTCCCCTTCCCGCAGGCGGTGGCGGTGGTCGAGCAGGAGCTAGGGCGCCCCCTGGCTGAGCTCTTCTGCTCCTTCGGCCCGGAGCCGGCCGCCTCCGCCTCCCTGGGCCAGGTCTACCATGCCCGGCTGCCTGCCGGGGACGAGGTGGCGGTCAAGGTGCAGCGCCCCGGCATCCGGGAGCAGGTGGAGACCGACCTCGCCATCCTCCACCGCACCGCTCGCTTCCTCCAGGAGCACTCAAAGCTATCGCGCACCGTGGACTTCCTGGGCATCGCCGACGAGTTTGACCGCAGCCTCCACGACGAGCTGGACTACCTCCAGGAGGAGCGCAATACCACCACCATCGGCCGCAATCTCGCCGGATTCGAGCGGGTGCGCGTGCCCCGCGTCTACCCGGAGTACACTTGCCGCCGGGTGCTCACCCTGGAGCGCATCTTCGGCCACAAGATCACCCAGCTTCCCCCCGGGCTGGACGCCGAGCAGCTGCGCCCGCTCGCCCGGGAGTTCATCAAGGCCTACCTCAAGCAAGTGGCGGTGGACGGCATCTTCCACGCCGACCCTCACCCGGGCAATGTCTGGCTGGACAACGAGGGCTGCCTGGTGCTTATGGATTTCGGGATGGTGGCGCGGCTGGATGAGTCGGAGCAGGAGCGCTTCATCCGCCTGCTCTTGGCCTTCGTGGACGGCAACGGGGACCAGGTGGCCGCCACCTTGCTGGAGATGAGCCCGGCGGAAGAGGTGGAAACCGCCAACTTCAAGCGGGACATCGGCGCCCTGGTCGCCCGCTACCAGACTGCGGCCCTGGCCGAGGCCCAGCTTGGCCGGGCGGTGCTGGAGATGACCCGGGCGGCCACCGCCAACGGTGTGCGCCTGCCCAGCAACACCATCATGCTGGGCAAGGCCCTGCTCAATGCCGACGCGGTCGCCCGCGTGCTCGACCCCGAGCTGCGCCCGGTGGAGGTGGTGCAGGGCTACCTCACCGAGTTCGCCCTCTCCCGGACGCGCGCCCTGTTCTCCCGCACCCAGCTCTTGCGGGTGGCCGTGGAGCTGGTGACCATGCTGGAGGACCTGCCCTCCCGGGTGAATGCCCTCATCACCCGGCTTTCCGAGAACGAGTTCCGCTTCACGGTGCAGGTGGATCGGGTGGCGGAGGTGCTGGTGCACATGCGCAAGATCGCCAACCGCATCACCTTCGGGGTGATCAACGGTTCCATCATCATCGGCGCCGCCCTGCTCGCGCAGGTCAGGGCCGGACCCACCATCGCCGGCTATCCGGCCCTGGCCACCATCGGCTTCCTGGTGGCCGCCCTGATGGGGTTCTACATGCTGGTGGACATCTTGCTCACCGACCGCCCGCCCAGGGGGCGCCGCTGATCGCTCCTGCCAGCGCCCGCTCGATCTGGCGGATCTCGATCGGCTTGTAAAGCACGCCCCTGGCGCCCGCGTCCTCCGCCTCCTGCTCGCATCCTCGGGCCGCGGTCAGCGCCCACACCGCCACCCCGGCCTCCGCCACCATCCGCCGCGTCAGCTCCAGGCCGGACTCCGCCCCCAGCCGCAGGTCCATCAGCACCGCCTCCGGGTGCCAGGAGTGCAGGGCGGCCATCGCCTCCTCCCCGGTCATGGCCAGCAGCACCTCGTGCCCGGCCCTCTCCAGCAGGGCCTTGGTGGGGAAGCCGACCAGGAACTCGTCCTCAACCAGCAGTATCCGCACCGTTGCCTTCCGCTGGCGCCGCCCACGGCAGCCGCGCCAGGTCCACCACCACCCGGGCCCGGGTCCCGGGCTCCCGCCGCTCCAGCGCAAACCGCCCCCGCAGCTCGCGCTCCACCAGCCCCTTCACGATCTGCAGCCCCAGCCCCGTGGGCTGGGTGGGGTCGAATCCGGGCGCCAGCCCCCGCCCGTCGTCTTCCATCACCAGCTCAACTTCGCTGTCCGCCTGCCTCAGGTGTGCCCAGATCCGACCGTGCTTGCGCCCGGCAAAGCCGTGCCGAATGGCATTCGTGGCCAGCTCGTTGATCACCAGCGCCAGCGAGCTCCCCTCCCGTGAGCCCAGCTCTACCTGGTCGCCCTCCACCTGGCACTCCAGCTCCAGGTCCGGGGGCGCATGCACCCGCCGGGCCAGCTCCAGCAGCCCCCGGGAGATCCG
>Ga0315284_10016506_pt1 | contig 10480 bp, 9 predicted proteins | sample YL17G09_16_MG_FD_203696 | JGI IMG/M metagenome (GOLD analysis project Ga0315284, IMG submission 203696) | Sediment microbial communities from Yellowstone Lake, YNP, Wyoming, USA - YL17G09_16 | ecosystem: Environmental > Aquatic > Freshwater > Lake > Sediment | place: USA: Wyoming | collected...
AATATGCCAAAATTGTTAGTATCAAATGAACCTACACAATTAACATATATAGACAATACACATACAAAGGTATGTATCCGAAGTATTATTACATATCAACCTCCAACAACACCATTTAGCTTGGAAGAAATAACTGTGATTAAGCCAATTTTGACATTAAATATATCCGCGAAGGTAGATAATAGTTGTTGTCAAGATGCGAATGGTAGCTGGACATATATTTTTAATCTTTCTTATGAAATATTTCAATCGAATCCGATAGGATTACCAAATGATACAACAAATTCATGCCAATGCCCTGGTGCATTAGCCTTGAATAAATCTAAACCATTAGCCTTGAAAAGTAAATCCAAAAAATTATCATTGCATGATAATTCCATTATAAATCATAATTTAATGCAAAAATGTTCAAGTAATTCGTTATCGTTACCTACCTGGATTATGGGTACTATTTATGATACAAATATTAATGTTTTTGGCTTCAAAATTAAAAATGTATGTATCAGCCCTCCAAACATCGGTTTAGTTGCGACATGGAATGCATACGATAATATTAATAATGTTACGAATGTACGTATTACAGGTAAACGAAATGATCCGGATATTAAATTATTTAATGGAATTATTGAATTATTATTCACGACGTCTGACGATGAACCAATAAATCCACAAATTGATCCACCGCAACCCCAACTTGTCCAACAAGCTGGTATCCCATTTTTATTCCAAATAAAAAAATGCAGCCATGATTGCAAAAGAAAAAAACACAATTGTTGTTGTAAAAGGAAAACCCAAATATGTTAACATAATTAATTATATTAATATAATTTATAGATCAATGGATAAAAATAATTATTTTTGGAAATTATGTACTATAACAAAAACAAAAAAAATGACAGCAAAACATGAAGTAAAATTATGTGGATATTTTTCCATATCAAATCATTTAAATCCATTAAATCCAGAACATAATGCATGCACCAACAATATGACATTATCAAATACTATCATAGAAGCATCATATATAACCATAAATGAATTAGATAAAAAGGAACATGTTAAAATGTCATGCGAAATGACAAAATTTGTGTTTCCATTTTCGAAAAAAACATTCCCACATGCAATCGCATATGGTGATAAATCAGTAGTCCCTAAAAAAACTGATGATGTCCTTGATGAAAATGATCTTGCTATACCAGTATTTTTTACTGATAATATGAGTGATATCCCGGATTTTCATGTGTATTTTATATACTCATCACTGGAAAGTACAACTGAAATATTAATGGGTGACGGACAGCTTAAACATATTCGCGATATCCAACGTGGCGATATCGTTGCAGGAGATCCGATGATAAACAAAAAATATACTGTTGCAAAAGTTTATTCAACTTCACTTAATCATGATACCACATTTGGTACATGTGAATTTCAACCAGGATCATTGGCAAATAACGTACCATATAAACCGTTAATAACCGCGACATCTCATATTATTGAATATAATAACATACGGAAACCAGCCTATGCATTTGAGTTTTTTCCTAATGTGGAAAAGACTCTATCAAAAGCATCTGATATTGTGATACCAGATAATAATGGAAAATACAGTCTCTATGATTTGCAATTTGAAACAGTTGGTACATATGTAGCGAATGGTGTCACCGTTCAATCAAGATCGCCATATTCACCAATAACACCTTTGGCAAAAGAATTATTTTTTGATGAGTCATTATATAGTGACAAATATGTGGATGATTATGATAATCGATACGAATATAAACTTAATTGTAAGGTTTTATAAGCCTTGAATTCATATACGATATTTATTATCGAAAAAAATGAAAAAATAAATCATAGGGAGGTTGCATCATATATATCATCTATTACAACTGAATTCAAATGGATCCTTCATCGAAATCTCAGAAACAATCTATTTGTGAGAGACGTCTTGAGCGTGAACTGCAAACACTTAGATTACCTTACAAATTGGTAGATAATGTCTTGTGGGTTTATTTATACGCTCATGGGATCATTTTGAAATTTGACATGGAGAATTATCCATTTACACTATTTTGCAAAGTTGTGAATGATGGTGGTGAATTTATTATCAATGACAATATTTATTACGCACCCAGTAAAGAAACGCCTATTGGTTTTTTTCATGGAATTGTTAAGACAGAATCCCTTGATAATTGGCGTCCACAGCACAAATTATGCTACGTAATCGATGAAATTGAAGAATTATGCCAGAATTTAACGAAATTCCAAGTTCGTGCCGAAAAGGACAAAGATGAACAAATTTAAATTCATAGAAAATACAACAAATGTTGCATTTCCTATGATTTCAACTAAGAATAATAGATCATTGTAATCCATAGAAATGCGAAATATAAATGGATCTATTTGTGGATAGCTTGATGGAAGGACAGAATCGCAACTAAAAATAAAATATAATATCAATGAATAATTATTGATTGATATTATGGATAATATTTTTTGAGAATATTATTAGTAAATTCCTCTAAATCAACATTGGTCGGAATTGTATGTGTTTCCACAACAACTCCATTTAGTTCAACGATTACTTGGTTGGGATAATTATTTGGGTTAGGTGTTTTTTTTACTTGTTCAAGAATTTTATTGATAGGAATATGAGCAGGTTTATAAATAGGTTTACAGAACTTTGTATGAGATATATAATTGTGATAAAAATGAAAATGCTCGGGACAATTCGGGCATTGATAAGTGTAGCAAGATTTTTGATGTTCCAAAAAAACAGATCTTTTTGATGCGACAAATGAACAATATTTACATTCAAAGAAAAAACAGGTTTCTTGATGTTTTTCAAATTTACCTAAAACAGGCGTATTAAAATAACAATATTTACATTGATATGTATTACATGTTTTTTGATGTTTAGTATATTTGGATTTATGAGATGTATTAAATTTACAATATGTACATTGATACGAATTACATGTTTCTTGATGTATAGTGAATTTAGATTTTTTGGAAAAGGATATATCACAAAAAGGACAAGTGAATTTGTTCATTAATAATACTAATAATAGGAATGTTTATATTTTAGTCATCCGATAATTCGTCATTGTAAACATGGATGATATCGGAAGAATCACTCCCTGATTCATAAATGATCGGTTTAGGTCGGCTACCCGAAAATATATGAAAATGCATGCATTTTCATATATTTTGGGTAGATTTCATATGCTTTGCATATGAAATTTTTAGGCCAAATGGCCTAAAAACGTTCGAATATATGTGAAAATGCATGCATTTTCACATATATTTCGGAACGGAAAAAATCACCAAGAGTAGAAGTGCCTAGAAGTCGTAGTTCACGTTTAGTTTTAGTTTTTTCTTTCATTATTTTTCCATCATTGATTTTAGTAGTGAATGATGGGATTACTTTTCCATTATTGGGTTTATGTATAGTTTTATCTAGTGCGGGTTTTTTTGTAATATGTTGCTTATCATATTTTTTTAATTGAACATAATAGTTGTATTCATCATCCTCCGATGAAATAGCATTATTATCAGTGTTATGTCGGATTAAATTTTGTATCCGATTACGAATTTTTAGGAGAGACGATCGTATGGATATGTTATCGTATGCATTAATAAAATTATATATACGACCAAGATCCCAATTAAAATCAACGCCAATATCATCCATAATCGAAATATACGATGCGGCTTCAGTCCATGTAAATGTCTTGGATAAATGTTTCCAAATATGATTATTGTCATCTGGAATATTATTATCAGTAAAAATTATATCCTTTTTGGATGTGCGATAATTATACAAAAGTATTTTCAGCTCAGCGGATAACAATTTATATTCTTTTTTACAGCATTCCTTACCAGAATAAAGATAGTACATATGATGTCCAAGATAACGAATACCCAAAAAAATACGAAATTTATTAAATATAACTCCTAATACATCACGGCTACCCGAAAATATATGAAAATGCATGCATTTTCATATATTTTCGGGTAGATTTAGTATGCTTTGCATACTAAATTTTTAGGCCGAATGGCCTAAAAACGTTCGAATATATGTGTAAATGCATGCATTTACACATATATTTGAGAACGGCATTCACTAATGATATTTTCAATGGCAGAATCAACAAGACCTAACATCCATTCATTACCATCATGAATATTGACAGTATTTTTGCGAATATTTTTGTAGCAAACATTATGGTATTCTGGTTTATTGGGATTGAAATTAATGTATTCTAAAATGTTCTTGTAGGGATCCTTACCTGTAGCTAAAATGAGGTATTGTTCGAAAATAGAAAGATCATCGATGTTAATAGTAGGATGCGCTCGGATAGGTGTTTCTATTTTAAGGACAATTTGATTCGTTATATTATTAATATTCGCTGTATTATGATCACCAATATTTATAATAGACCCATTATTATTGGTAATTTCATTAATGATACAAGAATGAATAGTTTTGATATAGCGAGACAATGTATCTGGCCGTGCAAATACATGATTACAATGTTTACAAACGTGATCTTTTGGGGGTTTTATATTACCATGAATAGAATCTGACGAACATGGAGTTAAACGAGACATATGTGCTTCATAATTTCCTTTATGATTTGTAGAATATGGACAATTTTTACAAGTATATTTCGGCATATACTATTTACAACTATAATATTTCATGATCATAAAATCATATTTATATAGAAATTATTTTGATTTTTTTGGATATTTCAAATAAAAATCAAACCACAATATACCTCGATTTTATCGAATGGTTTCAAACCACATTTAGGTCTGGAATTTTTAATGGGCATTTTTTGAAAGTTTTTGAAAGTGGGAAATTCAAATTGTCAATCAAAGGACTTCTGGAAAAATCACCTATTAAAATTCCAGACCTAAATGTGGTTTGAAACCATTCGATAAAATCGAGGTATATTGTGGTTTGATTTTTATTGGATATTTACTGTTTGAGATCATCGGATTACTTCTTATCACAAATATCGATATTTCTATCAATCGCACTTTCTGTTCTACTATATCCTAATGTTTTCGCAATGCCAATTGTAGAGAAACATACGATGTTATTGTCATCTATTATACTCAAGTAAATTATTGTGAATATCAATCAATGTATCGGCCATGTATATTTGTTATTATCGTAAATTCTTCACGTAGTTCCATAATTAATCTATATAAAGGGGTGCTAAGGTGAACGTACCCCCTTGTGGCTAATCTCGGGATTAGTCATAATGTCCAACACGGGGTATACCCTACGATAATTATATACAAATGGATCTATTTGTGAAGGTATAGTAGAATGTGTCATATAGTGAGGGTCGATTGAATGGGATCACAAAAGGACTCATTTGTAATGAGATATTGGAATGCATCCTACAGTGGGGTCGATTTAGAAATGGATTACAAATGGATCTATTTGTAATGCATCATATAGTGGGTCCGATTGGGAAGGAATACAAATGTACCTATTTGTGATGAGATACTGGAAATCATATAGTGGTGCCGATTTAGAGGGAATAACAAATGGATATATTTGTAATGGGATTTGGGAAAGCATCCTATAGTGTGCTGATTTGAAAGGGAATACAAATGGATCTATTTGTTAGAGATATTGAATGCATCATATCGTGGGGTCGATTTGGAGTTAATAACAAATGGATCTATTTGTGAAGGGATATTGGAATGTATCATATAGTGGGGTAGATTTGCAAGTTTCTTAGAAAATAAATCATTTGTAGATAGCTTCATAGAAGGGGTAGACTTGTAATTTCTTAGAAATGAATTACAAATGGACTAATTTGTTAGAGTTTTTGATGGATATACTGGAATTTTCCGAGAAAGGAAATACAAATGGGATTATTTGTGATGAGATATTGGGATGCATCATATGGTGGGCCGATCGGAAGGAATTACAAATATTGATTTTTTGACAGAGAATTGAAATATTGATTTTTTGAGATTTTATCAAAAAAAATTGAAAAAAAAAGTTATATGGATGCCATTTGAGTAATCATCATATTAACGATAATCACATGGATCCAAACAGAGAAACCAGAGAATTGCCTTTCGAAATGATAGGGAAAATTATTCAATCGTTGATGCCATCGGTGCGTAACAAGAATTTCACTTTTGCGGAGGAACAAATTAATTTTATTCGTTTTACTAAATCATTTCAATTCTTGAACAAAACATTTTTCTCCCATTTTAAAAAATACATCGATCAAATCTTATCTTTTGACAAGATTAGTTATACCACAGATGCTAGAATAATATTTCAAAACTATTGTTCTCACATAAGTGCTATGAAGGGTTCCTATGAAAAAAACACAGATGGAGCATTGTTGATAATTATTCCTCGCAAATTATTGGACACATTTGTTGAGATTTTACCTAAAAATGAAGAACGTGAAAGACGATTTTTGTCGACAGATATCCAGATAGAAAAAAATGTGATCGAAGAGCGATGTTGTTTAGACACCAAAGACTGTGCTGTCGTAATGATAAAGACTAATTATTTTTCTCCGAGTAAAAAAGATAGCAAAAATGCAACTTTTGATAATCAACTTTGGTCTAAAGATATCCAACATTCTTTAACTGAAGAAAAAATGATTGACATATTTATTTTTATCCTTCACCATCGAATACGTTTCGAAGTCAATCATCAAAGAAGCATAAATAGAAAAGATTCATATTTTTCCAAGATATATTTTGAATATTCTTCGGTTTTCATGAACATTCAAAAATTTACCAAAGAATTAGTCTCATTATATGATGACGATATGCGAGAAGGTTATTCTCGAATGTCATACAATTATACTATGAAATTGAGTTCTAATACCAATGAAATTCCGGATTATTTAGAATTAGAAACAGAATTAAAATCTGATTTAGATCCATCAAAAGTTTTTTTCATGTACGATTTGGAATTTGGCTCAAAAAAATGGGATTTATGTTTTTTCAAAAATAATTCAATTCATCGAATTCGTGAAGGGTATTCTACTACTGATATTGAAATGATATTTCTAAGAGGCGTAAATAATAAAGGGGAATGGATTATGACGTCAGATTGTCCGATACTTTGTTGCAAAGATGGTCGTGTGTTCACGAAAGAATGCTACGATTCTGTGGCGTTTTGAATTTGTTACGTCTAACTTTTTTGATGATTACATAAATCATCAAAAAAATTAATTATCTAAATTACTATCGGTTCTTAATACATAACACCAATCAAATACAAAAAAATGTAATCAAAGCAAAAAATAATTAATTATCGAAGATATATTAATGGTTTCGATATCTTCATGAATAAATCGAAATGTGAAAATATATGGTGATTTACCACGTAAATATAATAATATATCAAGACAAAAAAATTGAAAAAATAAAGTATTGAGATGTCGAATATAGTTATTACGTTACTACATTGACTTATCTATAAAGAGAAAATGGATTGGTTATGTATCGAACTGCTTTTAATAATTTTCGATTATTGCTTCTTGAACGAATTCGACAATCTTCTGTCTGTAAATAAAAAAATAAACAAAGTGGTTCTTGACTTAAAATTCTTCAACGAATGGGCAAAATTTAAAGCTAGCCGCTTTTCGATGGATTTAAAGTCAATTGTGACAACAAAATATGTCACATTAGGAGAATATGTATTCTCGAAAGATAACAATTTTTTTAATTACGATTTCGACAAACAATACTTGAAACCTGAAAATGATGAATTATTGCATATTTTGTGCAAGAATGGTCATAATAAAATTGTAATGCATTTGGTAAACACTATGATGCTTATGGAGGGTCCGTTAGTACTTGAATACACGACCAAAACTGCCATTATGCATAACAACACCCAAATACTCGAATGGATAATAGATTTTCATAATAATGCAAATATACCCTACTTTCAAGAAATATATGAAGAAGCTTGTCACTTTGGTAATCTAACGACGGTAATGTCAGTGTTCACAAAAAGTGCTAATTTTGGTTTAATTGACGTTTGTGGCGATAAATACAAAGCATTTTTATTTGCTTGTTGTGGAAATCAACCAGAAACCGTAAAATGGTTAATCAAAGGCGATTGTTTCCCGAATTCGACAGAAAAAGATGATGAATTCCTCAATAATTGTAATTATGTTTCGCGAATAGTCTGTGAAAATGGTTATATTGAGATAGCAAAAATATTGCTCGAACAGGGTGTCCTTTTTTTTCGCCCTCCTGATTGCAATGATTCTATGCTTGAAGGCATGCTTGATATTTGTCCCGAACCTGAAAATTATTCTGGTAGACTGATGAATATTGCTTTTAGTTCAGGTAATTTGGACATGGTGAAATGGTTAATTTCAGTGGGAGACGATGTTGATATTGAATCAAATATAATTCCAATTAAAAATGCTTGCAATGGTGGGTTCACTGAAATAGTTAAATTTTTCTTAGAAAAAATGATAAATTCTGATTTTAGGAAAGAAAGCATCAGAGATTTGTGTGAACACGCATATAGCGAAGCTTGTGCGTATGGGTATCCCGAAATGCTGAAAATGTTAATTGAGTTGATGCGAAATTCAGATATCGGCATTAATTATTTTTATGAATGCAATAATGATTTTTGTGTAGCTTGCCAAACTAATGATCTCAAAAAAGCAAAATTATTATTCGAGACAGGAATAATTAATATTCACGCATTTGATTGTAGTATTAATGCGCTTGTTTTTGCATGTAAAAATGGATATATTGAAATTGTCAAGTATCTATTTTTTATATCAACTAATTCTAAAATCGGAATGATTGATATTCACTTCAATGATGATTATGCTTTTTGTGTGGCCTGCGCAAATGGACACCGCGAAATAGCGAAATTGTTGATTGATTACGGAAAGAGAATGCGTAGTCCAATTAATAAAAAAATTGTCGAGTGGCATTATGCAGCAGATGCATATTATTATGGCGATCAATGGGAAAAATAGAGAATTAATTCGTGATTGAAAATATCTAATTCATATGTATATAATTTAGTTATCTTCAATTCATAATAAGGGACCAGTGGAATGGTCCCTTGTAAAAATATATGCACATAATATCTATTTGTTGGGAAGCATCATATAGTGGGATCGATTTAGAGGGAATAACAAATGGATATATTTGTTAGAGACATTGGAATGCATCCTATGGTGGGACAGATTGGAATATTTATTGTTGGAAAAATTGAAAAAATAAATCATAGGAGGGCATATATATCATCTATTATAAAGAAACTCAAATGGATCCTCCATCAACACAATTATGCGGGAATGTAACGGAATTCCAAGTTCGTGCCGAAGATATCATCCGGTTGTATTGTATAAATGCTACACCGACAGATGACTTCGAAGCTGAAGATCTCGCCAGAGAATTCATGTTGAAATATAATATTAGCGATTTATTAATTAGTAAGATTTTTTTTGCAGATATAGGAAACAAAAATATCAGTGAGGACGCAATTTATCCATTCATTCGGGTACTCGCTAATATAATTATTGACGACGATGTACAGTTTGATGAAAATCACTATTCGTTATTGATGAAACATATCAACACGTACCCGGATAAATCATTCTTCGAAAAAAGAATGACAGAATTATTCAGAGAAATGATTGCACTAGGATGTGAAGAAGACCCTATCTTTGTTATTTCTAACAATTGTATCGTGAGAGACACAAAGACAATTGATAGTCAACTTTATTTTTTATCTAACAATTGTATCGTGAGAGACACAAAGACAATGTTGGTCAAATCTGAACTTGAAAAAATGTATTCGAATTTCCTAGAGTACCCGTACACAGGAGTTATTATCTGGCTGGATACAGAGGTCGTCGAAGAAAAAATAAAGTTGACTATCACATTTTCATTGGATAATGCGGCAGAAGATACAGATTCAGACGAGGCTAGTCCAGAAGCATATAAACGGACATGGTCAGCTGAGCGACATCAATTACAATTATCCATTCTGCCGACCATCGACAATAATGGAAATGTGAGTTTGGATTGTACTACATTCATAGCGAATCATATCGCTAAAATTAACCTTGGTTTAATTGATTTTTTTCCTCTCAACGAAAAATGGTCGGGCTATACGTATGAAAATTATTGATCCAGTTAGATAAAAAATAAATGAAGAAGTTGTTTAAACATAATTATTTATGATTAAACTACGTATATTTAAGGAATTATCTGGGAGTCTATATGAACGCATCCTATAGTGGGGCGATTTGTAATTTCTGTGAAAGGAATTACAAATGGATAATTTGTTAGTGATATTTGGATGGAATCTATTGGAAAGCATCATATAGTGGGGGCCGATTTAGAGAGAATCACAAAAGGATCTATTTGTGATGAGATATTGGAATGTATCATATAGTGGGAGCAATTTGTAGATAATCACAAATGGACCTAT
>Ga0315284_10016507_pt1 | contig 10479 bp, 11 predicted proteins | sample YL17G09_16_MG_FD_203696 | JGI IMG/M metagenome (GOLD analysis project Ga0315284, IMG submission 203696) | Sediment microbial communities from Yellowstone Lake, YNP, Wyoming, USA - YL17G09_16 | ecosystem: Environmental > Aquatic > Freshwater > Lake > Sediment | place: USA: Wyoming | collected...
GGAGGAGGTCTTCGCAACCGCCTTCTTCACCGACATCGAGGGCTTCTCCAGCTTCTCCGAAGAGATGTCGCCCGCGACGCTCATCAAGAACCTCAATGAGTACTTCGATGCCATGACGCGTGTGCTTCTTGGCAACGGCGGAACACTTGACAAGTTCATCGGCGACGCGATCGTGGCCTTTTTTGGCGCGCCGCAACCGTCGCACACCCATGCGCATGACGCATGCATGGCCGCGGTGCGCATGCAGGAGACGCTCTCCGCTCTGCGCGAGCGGTGGAGCCGGACCGAGGGCATTCACGACAAAGTCAAGAAACTGAAAATGCGCATCGGCATCAATACCGGCCGTTTTGTCACCGGCAATATCGGTTGCGCGACGCGCATGAACTACACGATGATCGGTGACACCGTCAACCTTGCCGCGCGTCTGGAGTCGGCGTGCAAGGAGTATGGCGTCTACACGCTCGTGGGCGAGGAGACATACCAGATCGTCAGACATGATTTCCGTTTCCGACGCCTTGACAAGATCCAGGTGAAGGGCCGGGGCAAAGGCACGTTCGTCTACCAGCTCATGGGCGTGCCCAGAGACGGTGACGAGTGGATCGCGACGCTCAACCTGCGCTACGACGAGGCCCTTGACAGATACATGACGGGTCGATTCAAAGAGGCAGCTGAGTTGTTCGACGCCGCGCGGACATTGGAGAAACACTCCGACGCTGTAAATCCATCGATCGTCCTGCGCGACCGGTGCCTGCATCTGGCGCGGATCATGCCGGAGAATTGGGATGGTATTTTCGGGATGAAGACGAAGTGACGCCGGTGGTCTGTCGATCGTCATTTGCCGGTTGATGTGGAGATTCCTGTCGCGTTGATCCCTGTGCTGGTTTTCCAGGATCGGATGGGATCGGTGATTTCGTGGAACACACCCGCGATTGACCATGATCGGGTTAAAACCGCGATCCTGGGTGGAGCAGGGAAGCAAGATCATTCCGGTTGAAACCGGTAGTTTCTCTGTGTAGTCAGCCCGGTAGGGCTTTCTCATTGCGCCTTATGTCCCAGAATCGCGGTTTTAACCCGATTCTGGTGGCGTGAAATCGGTGAATTATTGATTGCCGTCAATCTGGTGGCGTGAAACCGATGGATTGTTGATTGCCGTCAATCGGGTGATGTGGAAACCGGTAATTCGTCCATTGCCATCAACCGGGTGATGTTGGATTGGTGGTTCGGCGATCATGACCAACCGGGTGATATGGAAACCCGGTGATTTGTCAATAGTCATTTGACTGTGTGCCAGAAATTGTTTGTCAATGCAGCATGTTTCACCATAGCGTAGAGAGAATCGCGCGCACATGATCCACCGCAGTCACACAGAGCTGTTCTATCACTTCACCTGGTCAACCTACCAACGAACGAAACTGATATCCAACTCCTGGGAGAATCAGCTTTTTGACTTCATCAGAGCCAAGTGTCTGCAACTACGTTGTCTTCTGTCGGGGGTGAACGCAACCGACGATCACATACATGTTCTGTTGCGAGGCAATGCGACACTGAGTCCTGCGTCGATCGCGCATGACCTGAAAGGCGCGTCGTCATTTCAGATCAACAGGGACGGCATCTGCGATCGTCATTTCGGCTGGCAGGATGGGTACGGGGCATTTTCGGTTTCCCCGCACGATGTCGACATGGTAGCTCGATACATCCAGAACCAGAAGCAGCATCATGCAACTGGAGATTCTCGGCGAGAATGGGAGCCTGAGGATGACTGAAACCTGCTGTGTTGGTTTCGAATCAGGTTGATGGGGGTCGAGAGGTGCGGGGATCACGCTCGCTCATGGTTGGGTTTGCCGTGATCGGGCAATGAGGCGATCACGTTGATGTCTGATCGGATTCACAGCGATCGGATGGTATCACGCTGACTTTCCGCGCATTTGATCTATCTCTTTTGTCTATTTAATCGCATTTGTAAAATGGCATTCGCTTAGTCGATAGGCCAATAGTCCGATTCTTTCAATCCAAGCAATTCCAGCACTTTGATTACTACACGTACGGTGACGAAGCGACTGGTGTTGACGACTGCGGATTCAATGCCCGATTTGCATACGGCGTTCAGGGCGTGTACGTTCTGTACGAGGTCAACGACAACAACTACGTTGGGTATGTGCTCGATGTCGATTACGGAAACGATGGAGTGGAGTTCATGGGTGCAAAGTACAGCGCTCAAACGCTCTACGGAGCGAACCCGATCTCAACCTATCTTCGTTGTGCAAACAACGCAACCAACCCTAACCAGGCGCTCCTCGAGTTCTTCCAAATCCAGATCCGCTTCGGACTGAAGAACCTCGAGCCTGTGACAACGTTCAGCATCAACTACTGGGACCCCGGCCAACTCGCTACGACAAGCTGTGCGCTCGGCAATGGCGGTAACGGCGTCATCCTGTACAACCGAACAACACCCATGGTGGGCAACCAGTACGGCATCCAGGCTGAGATTCTCGAGCCCAACGACACATGGCATCGCCAGGAGTGGCTCATTCCGTGGGCAACTTGGGGTGGCCCCAATGTGACCACCATGGCGCAGCGCAACCAGGGCGAGAAACTGGCAATCACCTTTGGCTACAACGACCTCGATGCCGGCCAGTCAAACTATACAGCTCTCCGCTGGAGACGTTCTGACCCGTGGAACGCCGGCGGCGGAGACCCTGCCAACAATAACCAGTCGTGGGACTGCTGGGGAGACTTGGCCTTCGATGTATCACTCCTCTCCAAACTCCAGGCCGTTAACAACACCTGCGCCGACAACCTTAACTGCCTCGTCAACGTCCGCGCAGGCAATCCCATTGCCCTGCGTCCTGCCGACCGTATCGCCAAGACCGAGTACTACTCGGTCAATGGCCAGCGCCTCAACACGGTGAACGGCAAGGTCAAGGCCGCAGCCGGCACCATGGTGCTGCAGAAGATCACCCAGGCCAATGGCAAGACCATGACACTGCGTATGCCGGTTGCGGCTCGGTAGTGTTGCGGTTTGTCGGACTTGTTTCCTGAATGCGAAGGGGAGCGCGAGAGCGCTCCCCCTTTTTTGTCTGCTCCAAGCCTCGGGGCCAGAGCTGGTACACCGTAAGCGTTCGACAAAGGGATGAGATATTCAGGCGCCACGCGAGTATTGTATGTGGACACGATACTCACGGAGGTCGCCATGTCCCGACGTTCCCTGTCAATTGCCGCTCATCTGGGTAAGCTCGATCGCGCCGACTTGTCGGTCGTGGAGTACGCCAAGCGAAATGATGTGAACCCAGGAAGCCTCTACAAACTGCGGTGCCGACGACGCAAGAGGCGATTCGGACCAAATGCGGCACTTCTCGCAGTTCCTCGCACGACACGGCTTTGACGTTTACGCAGATCACCACATTGAGAAAGGGCTCGACGACGTCACCGGCGCAAGAAGGAAACCGAGGAAGTGCGGGTCAGGAATCGAGGCTACTGTAGGGTGAACAACCGACGCTTTCCACACCCGAATTTGCCCCCGACCGCTTCACCAACACCCCGCTAATCGGCAGGAACTCGCCACCAAAGACTGCCGGTACCATGGAGACAGAACATACAAGATGAAGCCGCAGGAATCAAGTTGACGAGCGAGTTTCTGTCATTGGTTTAGCGGGATGTTGGTTGACAAAAGGACTCAACGAAACCGCCGACGCCCTGTCGCCATGGTCCAGCAAGGAATCGAGGAGAATCCTGGTTTTCGTACCACCGATGCGCAAGGGAGCCGAGGAATTCACAGGACGAAACAAGGAGATCATCGAGATCAAGTCACGAGCCAAGGCTACTGTACGGTCTCACGTTTTCTTCCACCGTGGACCCGGCATTTCCCCTCATTTGCCTGCCACCAGAACGCAGGTAACCTGATGGAACTGGCGTTTACAGGTTGGTCGGAAACTCCGAGCCAGTTCCAGTCAGTGTTCACCTGCATGTTCTGCTGCCCGCGACGTAGACGATGCCGCTACCTACGACGCTCCAAACTCTTGTCACAAGGGGAAAGACCAGAAGCCAAGACTCAGGCAACCAGAGACGAATACTCGTGCTTCACCTGCAAGTAGAAGTCGAGCATTTCGCCATTGATCTTCTTCTTCGATGGGGTCAAGCGAAGGAAGGAGGATGTCCCGAAAAGGGAGTTCTGGTCCACCCGCTGCTCAATGAGATCGCAATAGTGCGGATCAATCTCCACGCCAATGCTGTGCCGTCCGGACCGCCTAGCTGCCAGCATGCTTGTGCCCGAGCCGCAGAATGGATCAAGAACCACGTCCCCGACAAAGGAGAACATCCTTACCAGACGATCCGCAAGTTCGAGAGGGTAGGGGGCGGGGTGTTCGCGCGTTGATTCGCCGGTAATGTTCCAAATCTGACTGAACCACATGTCAAACTTGTCTTTCGGAATCATGCTCAGTCTTCGTTGTGTTTCAGTGGGTTGTCTGTACCCGCCAGGTTTCCTTTGCATGAGAATGAACTCAATGTCGTTCTTTATGATCGCGTTCGGTTCATACGGTTTGCCGAGGAATTTCGCGCTGGTGTTCGCCTCGAATTTGGCGTTTGAGATCTTGTGCCAGATGATAGGATTCAGATTGTCAAGACCTATCTTCCTACAAATCACTTGGATGTCAGCGTGCAACGGCATCACCAAGTGGCGACCATTCTCTCTTCTTGAAAGACAAACGTCGCCGACTACGCAGACCAATCTCCCTCCAGGTACCAAGATTCGGTCGACCTCACGCAAGACCTTGGAGAGTTCTGTCAGGAAATGTTCATAGTCGCTGATATGGCCCATCTGTTCGGGAGAGTCATTGTATCGCTTCAGATTCCAATAGGGAGGAGAAGTAATGACGAGATGTACTGACTCGTCATTTACGAAGGACAAGTCGCGGGCATCGCCGTTGACCAGGTAGTGCGATGTCTGTATTTCATGAACCGTCTTCTGCATACTACTTGTCTCCAAATGTGGCCAATTGGCCCACCATTGAGCGGACGAACATTTCAAAACTCAAGTCAGGTGCAGGTTCTCTATGCTCGCCACGCATTCCGCTGACTTTCGATGAAAGAATGAATGATGAGGCTGTGTAATGTCTTTCTCGGACAAGTTTCCGACAAAAGAGTTCATATCTTGCGGCGTAGGACGCGTTGATGAATTCGGGAAGGACCTTGAAGTGCGGTTCCTGCACCTTGACAGGGCGGTTGGAGTTCTCGCAATCCTCAAGCATGAAGAAATATCCGAGCCATGGCCTAATCGTCGAGTTGAATGCACCCTCACGATATGCGGTCCACAAATCGAGCGCACTGCCCATCGCTTCTTCGGTGCGATTGTTGAAATTGTTGCCAAAGGAGGGACCGACTTGAGACTTGGCTTCAAGGGCGAGAAGAAGTTGGCCGCTCTTCACAACCAACAGGTCCCATTCCTTCGTCGGTCGAAAAAAACCAGGCAGTTGCAGTGACTGGTTGTGGAAGATGCAATTGGCCGGGATCCCAGCATCGAGGATCATTTCGGTGAGTACTGCGACTATCCCGTCCATCTGGGCACCGCCAGTTACAGCGCTGCGTGCGCCATGGTCGCTGCTTCCCTGGATCTTCTGTTTCTCACTCTGATCCTCGCGCGTTTGCCAGTAGAAGGCGACGGCCTTCGCCAGGCGGCCTCGGATGTCATTCGGGTTCATCATTTGGTCCCAACTGGGAAAAGGTCAGGTACAAAATACATCTTACTGATACACAGGTGAACGGCAATCCTGCGTGCCGGTGATGGGGATGCGACCTACGCTGTAGCGCAGAAACTCCGGTTGTGCATGGCCCTCCTCAACACCTCCTCAAATTGTTCCATGAAATGGACAACCGTACTTGCATGTTGTTCAAAATCAGATACTTCCATTCCAGTCGGTTTCGCTCCGTGGGCTATACTGTTCCGGAGATTGACGAGAGCGTCCAAATGTTTCCGTTCCCCCTGAAGTGAGGCGGTATCGAGGCACAAATGTCGCGCAATCTCTTCAAGCACCTGGAAATCCAGATTGGATTTCGTGTCGACAGCTCTCTCTGCCTCGCCGAAACGAACGGGTTTCTTCAGGCCCGTGAGGGCAAGGCGCGCAATGTTGTGCTTCTTATCGAAGCCAACGCCGCCGGATAGTTTGCGGAGTTCAGGTGTCCAAAGATAGCCGAGGATTGCGGGCTTGAGACTTTCCGCGGTGGCGACCTCCACCTCCACATGCTCTATGTAGGCTTGGCAGCTCTCCTTGACAAAGCCCTCCCACAGTGCGTAGAGCATTGGTATCGACATCCTGACGACTGTTGATTCAAGAGTCGAACTTGCATGGTGGAGCACAATCCGCCTGAGGCGAGTTAGCTCAAGCCTACGCGAATCGATATTTGCCGCGATGAAATTGAGAGTGTCTTCTGCCATCGATGCGAGTCCACCTGTCAGCCAAAGTACTTGATAGCGAATTCTATCCTAGCAAGCATCCTGGATTTTATGTTTGCACCGGCACCAGTGTTTTGTTCGAATTTTTTCTGCTGCTTGAATGAGACAATTCGCTTCCCCAGCTCCTTCTCAGTCATGTTTGCTGTTCTGTCAATATTGTGTGCTATTCCCACTGAAACAGTCTCAAAAACATAGACGGAGAGTCCGCCACGATGGTGCCCGCCCCGCCAATGGCGCCACGCGTCCTCACCCAAGGAGTCATACACCCTACGGAAGGTATTCTTGAAAAGCTTCTCCTCCACAGCTTTGTCAAACGGCCTCTTGCCCTCCACAACATCACGAACGAAGTCTGTAATAAATGGCTCAACATCATGTTCGAACTCCCTGTACGCGTTCTTCAAAGTTATGTAGCGCAGGACCAGACCCCTGTCATACATTGTCTTCTCTTGGAGTTCAGACATGCACAGGCTGTTGTGAAAGGGGGCAAAAGTGGCAAGAGATTCGATCCACTCAACGAAGTCGGGATTGGTCGCCCTGAAAATACAGTTCCTTACCTCCTGTTGCGTCAGCTCCGAGCCACCGGTATTGAGCCGTTCGAACACTTCGTATTTCATCTCCTCCTTGCTTCCGGTTTTTATCACCTCAACTCGACAGCCAGCCCGCTTTATTGCAAGCCGAACTTGCAGACTAAGGTCCCCGAATTTGGCTCCGTCAATCGATGCAATCCTAGGCCTGTGTCCAGCCTTGATCAAGACCGATGGTGGCAGCTTCTTGCCCTCAGCATCGCAGAGGACTCCCATGAACTCAAGCACCGTGGAAACCCTTTGTAGGCCATCGACCAATTCCCAGATTCCCTTCTGGTCTTCTGCAACGAAGATCGCTGGCGTCGGAAATCCGAGCAAAATGGACTCAACGAAGCGACTCTTCTGCGTTGGCGACCAACGAAAAAGTCGCTGGTATTCGGGACGAATAATCAACTCCTTGTTTTCGTACATATTCGCGAGCTCACCGTAACTTATGTCGAGCTTGTCGGTCCGTATTTCATTTCTGCCTTCGGCGATTTCCGAATCCAGATCAACCGTTCTTCTTTGGCCACGCATGTTAGTTTCCTTTCGGTTTGCTGCTCTGTTTTGCCACTGGTGCACGGATCTGCAGCGGCGACGCCGCATGACTTCTATTTCGCGAAGAGCGATCGAGAGTTCTTGTCAAGGAGCATCTTTGTTTCTTCAATCATCTTCACGACTTCTCTTGCACAGAAGATGTAGCTCGGATTCTTGTCGCCCTCAGTCAGGTACTTTGCCTTGATCTGAGCCATGGTTAACGTTCTCTTGGCGAGAAGCCCCAAGTCACTGTTGACGTTCTTTGTCATATGCTCGAAGTAGTTCTTGCATTCGATCCGAATGTTGCTTGAATGAAAGGTCGCCTGCTTCGCGTGTTTGTCAAGAGCAAGTATCCGAACCAGAAGGTCATCGGAAATGGTTGTAACCCCCGTCCAGCATGCGGTTGGAAGCGTTTCACCCTTGAAGATGTTGTTCGAAAGGTCCTGGAGGATGCCGATCCCCGTCCGAACCTCCTCAAGCAACAGGTCCATTATTGACACGCCCAACCTGCTGTAAAGTCGATTCTTTTTCCAGTCACCAAGTTTGCTGACTGCAACATAGCTGAGACAAGCGACAATAACGGGCGCCACGAATAGCTTAAGGAAATCGGATAGTGGCTCTGTTGAGACTTGAGAACAGCAACACATCTGGGATACCTCCGGGAAACTGTCTTGTTGCACCGACGGTCTACTCCAGTTTCGATCTCGAGAATCGGGACACGACAGGTCGACAGACAGAGAGGACTCCAGATTCCGCTCGGCAGAACACCCCGGTAGTCGGCCGCGACTCGCCACCATGGACTGCGGCCACCATTTCGTCAAAAGATACTCGTTGGACCCGAGGAAAGCAATGTTGGCGAGCGAGTTCCGGTCAGTACTTACCGAAATGTTGGTTGACAAAAGGACTGCTGGAAGCCGCCGACGCCATGTCACCCTGGTTCAAGCCGGGAATCGAGGAGAATGTTGTGCTCTGTACCACGTTGTGCAACGGAACCGAGGAGTCTCATCGGCGAAAGAGACGAGATCATGGAGATCTTTGACGCTCACCCAAATCCCCTCATTTGTGCTCAGCAAGAAGGAACTATTCACTTCTAATTGACAGAGGAGACGATTAGGGGCGCACAGCACCACGGTCTAGTGGGCCAAATTGGGTAGTCAGAAGGCCTTCAGACGACGGGTTCGGCAGCGAGATCGGCGAAAACTAGTGGGGAATCAAAATGCCTCTTAGCTATTCGTCAACAACAATTTCCCGGCTGTTGTCGGAAAGGGATACCTTTTTGACTACTGTTTTTGCGCTGTCGACAGCGAGGAACGTAAGACAATCTGTCCCGGCAAACAACACTTTCAACAATGATGCTTTTCGGGAAATGACTGGGCGACTCCATCTGGTTCTGCCCGACACATCGATCTTCTCCAGAACAAGTGTGGTCAACGACGGGGTACACCCATTACACTTGCTGAGGAGGAAGATTGAGCCATGCGGGTCTTCTATGAAATCAACGGGGCAATACTCCTTGTATAGAGTCGCATCATAATGGCGACGCCGGGGGTCCAGTTTTGTACGGTCATATACTTCATGTTTCCAGACTATTCTGCCACGCTCCGTGATCTTGACTGCAACCGCTCTTGACTGACTGAATCCTGTTGGATTGAATCCGTGAAGATACAGAAACACATAGGTCCCGTCTGAACATTTCTTCAAGCTGAAGGGATTATTGGGCAATAATGTTGATCCAAATGATTTGATCCATTTCATCGACCTAGCATCTCTCATGTATGCCACAAAACACTTCCCTGATGCTTTTTGTGTTGCAGAGATGGAGCCCGCAATCAGGAATCCGCTAGTTGCCGGAACAATGCCGATGATCCCGCCAAGTGAACTGGTTAATGCACCAGCAGTACCATCTGGCAATCCAATAGTGAATTCCTCGCAAAGCTCATCTACTTTATAGTTACCTTGCGGCAGCACCTGACGGCTGTCACCGATGAAGATGAATCGGCCAGGTGCCACTTCCATCGCCCGCAAGTTGCGGGACGGATTCAACATCCATCTCAGCGTGTATTTTGTTGCCGGAACCTCTCCACTGTCAACAATCAAAGCCCATCCGTTCGGGTTCTTCCTGACAGGATGCCTGTTCTGCATCGGAATCAGACACTGACCGCTTCGGAGTGCGGTAATGCTGCATGGCACATGGGTGCTGTCAGAAACCACCTGCTCGCTCCATAACGTGTCAAGGAGCGTATCGATGCAAATGACAGTCGATATTTCAGAAAATTCGCACGTCTGTTTCTGGAAGAGCATGACGGCGGTCCCGGAGTGCGCAGTACTTACATCCAGCAATCGGCCGAATTGGTCCACGTTGATCGATAGGGATTGTTTGGCCGGTTGAGCTGTCGACATCAGCACCGGCAGAAGCAGGCTGAACATCATGTGAGATCGCACCATACCCATTTTCCTGCTACCAGTGGATGTCATCATGATCAACACCGCGCTAATCGGCAGAAACTCGCCACCAAAGACTGCCGGTACCATTGAGACAGAACATACAAGATGAAGCCGCAGGAATCAAGTTGGCGAGCGAGTTTCTGTCACTGGTTTATTGGGATGTTGGTTGACAAAAGGACTAAGCGAAACCGATGATGCCAACCATGTTGAAGCAGGGAATTGAGGAGAATGTTGAGCTTTGCACCACGTTGGGCGAGGAAGCCGAGAAAATCAGGGAGCCGACAGCAAGGAGAACCAGGGAAGCGACGATCCCAGCAGAGAGACTACACCGTTGAGCAAGCGATCGAGGAATAGGAGCGGCGTAAGAAGGAAACCGAGGAGAATGTTGAGCGTTCCACCACCGATGCGCCGGGAAACCGAGGAATCGCAAGGGCGGAGCAAGGAGATCATCGAGACCAAGCCGGGAAGCGAGGCTACTATGCGGTC
>Ga0315284_10016508_pt1 | contig 10478 bp, 11 predicted proteins | sample YL17G09_16_MG_FD_203696 | JGI IMG/M metagenome (GOLD analysis project Ga0315284, IMG submission 203696) | Sediment microbial communities from Yellowstone Lake, YNP, Wyoming, USA - YL17G09_16 | ecosystem: Environmental > Aquatic > Freshwater > Lake > Sediment | place: USA: Wyoming | collected...
TGGTTCGACGGGGTGTTGGTAGAAAAAGATAGCCGCTTTGTCCATCCCCAACTCGAGGGCCTGGACAAGGCGCTGATGGGTCCCTAGCGCCGCGCATCCGGTTCCGCGCCAGGTGAGTGCATGACGCAAGATTTGAACCTCCTCAGCACTCTTTAATCCGCGTAGCTCAGAAAACAAATTGGTAGAATCCTCAAACTCCACGTATGGCGCCCTTTGACAAAGTTCGCGAAAGAAATGAGCAGATATGCCTTCCAGATCAATCCCAATCCTTGCCTTCGTGAGTCGCTTCTTGCCAAGAGCTTCGCAAAGGATCGATACCGCCGCTTCGGTTTCGCCCTTGTACAACCAGAGATTTGAAATGGAGGACCGTTCCTTTAAGAATATCTCCTCTACGGCTGCTGCGATCAATATCGGATCGTTCTCTCTTGGCCATAGAACAATAGCAGGTCTCTCAGGAAGGAGTTTTCTGACTGGATTGTAAGCCCCAGATAAGTACACGGCGTTTTCAGGAGCTGCCGCTACCAATGCATCTAACTTAGTTCTCTCCAGTGCCTCTTTAACTCGTTTGCGACGTACCTCCATTGATTCGTTTATTGACACCTGATCAGCAACCATATCCATACCTTTTTTAAAAGGAATTATGCAAATGACTCTTCCCTAAAATATTAAATATTAGCTGTTGGTCAGATTGTTTTTCATCATCTCCCCCAGGGCTTTGGACCGCTGGGTTGCCACCTCCACCGCATTCATCAGTGTCGTTCTCAATCCACCCTCTTCTAACGTATGAAGTCCTGCAATGGCTGTCCCTCCAGGAGAGGTCACCAAGTCTTTCAGCTTTCCTGGATGTTCCCCCGTCTCGATCAACATCTTAGCCGCGCCGAGCACTGTTTGAGAGGCCAGAATCAATGCATCATTCCTTGAGAGTCCCACCTTGACCCCTGCATCGGCTAAGGCATCGATGATGAGAAAGATATAGGCGGGTCCACTTCCACTCAATCCTGTCACTGCATCGAGAAGGGTCTCTTCGACGAACAATGACTTTCCAACCGAATCGAAGATGGTTTTCGCAATCATCAAATCTTCCTTATGAATATGTTTCCCTCCAGCAATGGCGGAGACACCCTCTCGAACCGAAACGCAGATATTGGGCATGACTCGGATCAATTTCAGTTCCTTCTTAGCGCAGGATTCGATCGCATCCAATGGGACCCCAGCCGCAATAGAGATGATCAATTTTGAAAGATCGAGGTACTTCGCAACCTCAGAAACGACCTGTTTCATGATCTGAGGCTTCACGGCCAGGATGAGGATCTCAGAATGCTTGACGACCTCTATATTATGAGACGTCCCTTTGACCCCATACGTTTCTCGTACAACCTTCAGTCTTTCAGGACGGGTATCTGAACAAAAAATTTGTTCCGGCTTACAAACATGTCCATGTAAAAGTCCTTTAATCAGTGCTTCTCCCATATTCCCAGTTCCAACCAAACCAACCTGTCTATTCTTTAACATGACAGTCCCTCCTCATACTTTGACCCTTATCGATGAAATACGAGTTATCTAAAGGACATTTATCCCAATATTTTACAAAAAGTCAACCCTTCGGTTTGCTCAGGGTAAACCCTTTCGACTGTATGAGATTTCTAAAAAAGTCCAGAAATCTCTATCAAGAGAGCGCAAAGTAGTTTTTCAGAGCTCTCGAGAAAAACAGTTGACAAATAAAAGATTTTTATAGAAATTTATGAAGCGATGTGTTAATGCTTGACATAAATATAAAATGGACGAAAACGATTCACGATGCCATAATCCCCCCTCACCCCCCTTTAGTAAAGGGGGGACGGGGGGATTTGGAATGTGTAAGGAGTTATGTTTCGGTATATTGTGATAGAGGGCCCAATCGGTGTTGGCAAAACGAGTCTGACAAGGCTTTTGGCTAAAGAGTTCAATGCCCGATGTATCTTAGAAAAATCTGAGGAGAACCCTTTTCTTTCCCAATTCTATCAAGATCGTAAAAAATATGCCTTTCAAACTCAGATCTTCTTTTTACTGAACCGTTTCCAACAGCAGAAGGAAATTGCCCAACTCGATCTGTTCAACCAAATCACCCTTTGTGACCACCTCTTTGCCAAGGATCGGATATTTGCTTCCTTAAACTTAGATGACAATGAGCTCGCCTTGTATGAACAAATTTTCCGTCTTCTCACCGGACAAATCCCTTCTCCAGACCTGGTGATTTTCTTGCAGGCAAAACCAGAGGTATTACTTCACCGGATCAAATCGAGAAATATTTCTTATGAGAAGGAGATTGATTTTGAATATCTCAAGACGTTGACGGAAGCCTACAATTATTATTTCTTCCACCATGACCAAACCCCTCTTCTCGTGGTCAATACAAGTGAAATTGATTTCGTTAACCGAGAAGAAGATTTCGCCCAATTGGTCCGAGAGATCAAACAGATGAAGAAGGGGACGTCGTATTTCATCCCGATGAGATCCAAATAACGTATAAAGCATAGCGCAGAGTGCATAGAGCAAAGAGTCTCCTTCTTTTAAATAAATTCTTTCCCCATGCGCTATGCCCTTTGCTCTTTGCGAATCAATCAACCCTCTGGAGTAGATGGCCCTGCCCCTTCTTTAGGTACCTCTGGCTTGGGTGTCTCTTTGGGTGCCTCTTGGGGAGCTTCTTTCTTGGCCGTCTCTGGAGGTACTTCCTTAGCCGGAGCCTTCTCCGGCTTCTTCTTTCCAACCTCTTTGATAGCCTCTGCTTTCACAGTTTCTGCTGGAGGTGGCAAAAGGCCTTTGGCCCGAAGTTTCTTACTTTCTTTTTTCCTTTTTCTCCTCCTTGCAATTTCCCAATCCCTTTCACGTCTCGGCATCATTTCCTCCTTTCTATCTAATTGAAATGCAAAGAGCAAAGGGCATAGAGCATAGCGATCAAAACATAACCCAGAATATAAAGCCTATTTGAAATAGATAAACGCTATGCACTAAGCGGTCTGCCCTATGCGGTTGATATTTGGGGTAATCCACACAAACGACCAATCTCTTCCATCACTCGATGGGTGAAAGAGATAGCGTCAGATTCTTTTTCAGCAAAGAGAGGGGGACCCATTCGTATTTCGACTCGCCTTCTCCATCCCACTCTCTCTCCGTATCGTATGCCCACAGGGACAAAAGGGATGTCATATTTCAATTCACCTTGGAAACTTAAGATCATCTGAAGGAGCCGGCTTTTACCTGATCCCACTCCATCTCGAAAATAGGTTCCTTCTGGAAAGATGACGATCTTCTCACCAGCTCTCAATAAAGAAAGGAGAGATTTAAAAGAGTTTAAGGTGCGGATGGTTTGTTGACGATCCACAGGGATGCCTCCCAAGAGGGAAAGGTAATTTCGAATCAGTGGATATTTAAAAAGTTCCCTCTTAGCCACAAAGTGAAGCAGGGGTCTGATGACAAGGCTAATCATAGGAATATCGGTCCAGTATTGATGCTTGGGGAGAATGATCACAGGCCCCTGATCGAAAAGAACTCCCTCTTTCTCAGTCTCAATCCGATAAAAGAGACAAAAAACGACGCGGGCAATCCATCGGGTCACGGAGTAGACAAAAGAATTTCTTCTCATTACCATTCCGCGTTTTTCACCCTCCCCTCCATCCCCTCCCGTCAAGGGAGGGGAAAAAAAGAGAAACCCCTCTCCCCCTGCGCCTGCCTGCGGTAGGCAGGGGAGAGGGTGGGGGTGAGGGGGAAGATCGATATCAGTAGGAATCCGAAGTATCATCTTTTGGAATCATTGGAGGCACTTCCGTGCTCATCCATTCCTTCTTAGCCCGTTTGGCAGCGGTGATCCCTGCTCTTAATGCATCTCGGTTCAATTTCTCTGTGCCTTTAGGCACCCGTGCCAGAACAGCAGATTCCATAGCTTTTCGAGAGACAATCGGAGTTAATTGAGTAAGAGCTCCCAGGGCAACGATATTGGCTACCACTTCTCTTTTGAACTTCTCTCGAGCAATTCGAGTAAATGGAATCTGGAAGGCCTTCGCAACAGGCATCTGGGTGACAAAGGTAGAATCGACAACAAGGAGCCCCCCCGGCTTAAGGTCAGAGTAAAAATCATCACACGATTTTTGGTTCATCGCTAAAAGGAGATCGAGTTTCATCGCCTCAGGATAGTCAATTTCCTCATCGCTCACGATCACTTCTGATTTACTCGAACCTCCTCTTGCCTCCGGCCCATAACTCTGAGTCTGTGCAACATATTTCCCATCATAAATTCCAATCGCTTCTGCTAAAATAATCCCCATCAGGATCAACCCCTGTCCCCCAGAACCACTCAACCGGATCTCATATCGATAACCCATCCTTATCTCCCCGCTCCACTTTTTGCTCGTTCCCGAACTTTTTCGTACTCATCCTGATAAACCGGAAGCTCTTTATCTACCAATACTCCGATCACGATCTTATCCTTCAACTCCTCTGATTTCATCTTGAGGGTCTTCTCTACCGGCACAGCATGATCCCGTTGCCACTCCATCATCTCAACGGCCGAACCCAAACGGTTCTGCCTTCCATACTGGGTATGGCAGTGGGCAATCACTTCCACCACAGAAAAACCAGGTTTCAAAAATGCTTTCTCCATCAGACTGTCTAAAAGTTTGGCATGATAGACGGTTCCCCTTCCAACAAAGACCGCTCCTGCAGTGACTGCTAACTCCGAGATCTTGAAGTCCTGTTCGATATTGGAATAGACGGTGGTCGCTGATCTCATCCCATAAGGGGTCGTAGGGGAGTATTGTCCACCGGTCATCCCATAGATGCTGTTGTTCACGATGATGGCAGTGACATCGATGTTCCTTCGGGCCGCATGAATGAAGTGATTGCCTCCGATCGCCACGGCATCGCCATCGCCCATGATCGCGATCACCTTGAGACTGGGCTTAGCCAGCTTCACCCCGGTAGCAAAGGGAAGGGCACGGCCATGAGTCGTATGCAGGGTATTGAAGTCCACATAAACCGGAAGCCTTCCTGAACATCCGATCCCAGACACCAAGACGATCTCATCCTTCTGATAACCGATCCGATCGATGGCTCGGATGAGTGCGCCCAACATGATTCCTATCCCGCAGCCTGGACACCAGACGTGTGGAAATTTCTTGTCATGTCGAAGATATTTATGGATCAACTTGGTGATCTCCGACATCAGGATACCTCCATGATTCGATTCAATATCTCCTGAGGGTTGATGATCGTCCCATCCACTTTATTGAGGGTGAAAACCTTTGCGATATCTCGGTTCACCCGTTTCACTTCTCGGGAGATCTGCCCCATATTCATTTCAGGCACGATGAGAACTTTGGAGGTTTGGAGTACCTTCTCCACTGCAGCCCTCATAAAGGGCCATAGGGTGATCAGCTTGAGGAGCCCTACCTTCATCCCCTTCTCCCTGGCTTCCTGCACGGCCCTCTTCGCCGATCGAGCTACACAGCCGTAAGCAATGATCGTTATCTCCGAATCTTCCGTTTGAAAATATTCAGCCATCTGAATCTCCAAATAATGCTGACTGATCTTCCGGTGGAGCCTAGCGATAAGAGGTCCGACCTCATCTGGTCTCAAAGTAGGAAAACCCCGTATATCGTGGGTCAGGCCAGTCACGTGATATCGATAGCCTTCCCCAAAATTGGCCATGGCTGGAATCCCGCTTGGGGTATCTTCATAGGGAATGTACCACTCGGGTGGTACCGTGGGTTTGACCCGATCGAAGATCTCAACTTCTTCCTTCTCAGACAGAACCATCTTCTCCCGCATGTGTGCAACCACTTCGTCAATTAAAAGAATTACTGGGTTTCGAAATTTCTCAGATAAATTGAAGGCCTTGATGGTAATGTCAAAACATTCCCGAACCGTAGAGGCAGAAAGTACGATGGCGGGATGATCCCCATGGGTTCCCCATCGGGCTTGCATCACATCGCTCTGAGAGGGAAGAGTGGGAAGACCTGTGCTTGGCCCTCCTCTCATCACATTGACGATGACACAAGGAACTTCAGCAATGGCCGCAAATCCCAAATTCTCCTGCATCAATGAAAATCCTGGCCCACTGGTGGCCGTCATCGACTTCACCCCTGCCAGAGAGGCACCGATCACGGCACCGAGGCTCGCGATCTCATCCTCCATCTGGATGAAAGTCCCATCCACTTGAGGAAGTTTAACCGATAAGATTTCGGAGATCTCCGTAGCCGGAGTGATGGGATAGCCCGCAAAGAAACGGCAACCTGCCCTGAGGGCCCCTTCCACCACTGCCTCATTACCCTGTAGTAAAACTTCTTTCAGATTCCGCTTCCTCACTTCTCTCCTCTGACTTTTTCTTTTCCTTTGTTTTTTTCTCCACCGTAATGGCAAAATCCGGACATCGGATTTCACACCATCCGCAATTGATACATTTCTCAATGTCCTTCACATAAGGATAACCTGCTTCATCTTTGGCCAGGACACCTGTTGGACAGAAGGCGACACAAATACCGCACCCCTTGCACCAAGCCTTAAAGATATCGATTTTTGGTTCTTCCTTTTTTTTCTTGATCTCCGTCATCAAAAGTCCCAAAAATGGAAAGGTGTGAACTCCTTCTTATCAGCTTATAAATTTTCTTTCCTAATATAATTTAAACTGAAATCGGAAGGGTTGTCAAAGGTTTTCGATGAGGGCAGAGGCGAATTCAGAACATTTGACTTTCTTAGCTCCCTCCATCTGACGCGCAAGATCGTAGGTCACCGCCTTACTTCCAATGGTCTTCTCCATGGCTTTGGTAATACTCTGTGCAACCTCTGTCCAACCGAGGTGATCGAACATCATCGCTCCCGATAGGATGAGGGAGCCAGGATTGATCACATCCTGATTGGCATACTTGGGCGCTGTTCCATGAGTGGCCTCGAAGACAGCGGCCTGATCCCCAACGTTTCCACCCGGTGCCATCCCCAATCCTCCGACCTGTGCAGCCAATGCATCGGACATATAATCGCCGTTCAAGTTGGGCATGGCTAACAAATCGTACTCTTCCGGCCTTAAGAGGATTTGCTGGAACATGGCGTCGGCGATCCGATCCTTAATCACGATCTTACCAGAAGGAACCTTACCATCGGCTAATTCGCTTTCGGGAATGAGCTTGTCCCCGAACTCCGCTTTGGCCAGTTCGTAGCCCCAATCGCGGAAAGCTCCCTCCGTGTATTTCATGATGTTTCCTTTGTGAACGAGTGTCACGCTCTTTCGGCCGTGAGAGATCGCATAACGGATGGCCCGACGAACATGGCGCTGCGTGCCCAGGCGGCTGATGGGCTTAATTCCGATCCCGGAATCCTCCCGGATCTTTACACCCATCTCCTTCTCCAAGAACTCCCGGACCCGTGTTGCTTCTTTTGATTCTGCTTTCCATTCGATCCCTGCATAAACATCTTCTGTATTCTCCCGGAAGACGATCATATCCACCTTCTCGGGATGCTTCATCGGGCTGGGCGTTCCCGCAATATATTTCACGGGCCGGATACAGGAATAGAGATCGAGCTTCATCCTCAACATGACATTGATACTTCGAAACCCTCCCCCCACAGGAGTGGTCAGGGGACCCTTAATTCCCACTCTGTATTCCCGGATCGTCTCTATCGTCTCCTCCGGAGCATAGTCCCCCTTCTTTTGGTAGGCCTTTTCTCCTGCAAGGACTTCCATCCACTCAACCTTTTTCTTGCCCCCGTAGCACTTCTTCACGGCTTCGTCAAAAACACGGACCGAAGCCCTCCAGATGTCTGGACCCACACCGTCTCCCTCGATATAGGGGATGATTGGAACATCGGGAACTATCAAACTTCCATCTGAACGGATCTGAATCTTCTCGGCCATCTTTTTCCCCCTTCGTTAATTTCATTTTAGATAGTGGACGTCATAAATGACTATTCGATTAAGTCGTCCAGTATAATTGCTCAAGCGATTATACCCAGCCGCCTAACCCCCCACTATTCCCCCCTTAAATTAAGGGGGGAATAGTGGGGGGTTATACTTTTATTTTCTAAACAATCCTTCATTTTATTTCTTCAATCTCTGCTCTCTGATAAAACCTAACGTCCCTCCAGCCTTCATGATTTCCCTCTCTCTCTCATTGAGGGGAACGAACAACAGGATTCTTACGTTCTTCGTCTTATTGATCAACGTTACTTCGGTTCCCTTGAGATCGCCAACTTCCATCTCGATTTCATCTCCCTGGTCCACTTTCTGGTAGTCTCCCTCCTCTTTGAAAGTCAAAGGGAGAACTCCAAAATTGATCAGATTCGCAAGATGGATACGAGCAAAAGACTTAGTGATCACCGCCTGGACGCCCAAGAACATCGGGCTGATCGCAGCGTGCTCTCGGCTCGACCCTTGTCCATAATTATTTCCAGCCACGATAAACCCTCCTCGCAACTCCTTCGCCCTTCTGACGAAAGACGGATCGACCCGCTCGAACGTGTATTCGGAGATCGCTGGAATATTTGACCGCAAGGGAAGAACTTTAGCGCCTCCCGGAATAATATGGTCTGTCGTAATATTGTCCACCAACTTGATAAGAACCTGACCGGAGAGTGTCGAGCTAAAAGGTCCCTTCACCGGCAGAGGTTTGATATTGGGTCCTCGAATGATTTCAACCTTCGAGGCTAATCCAGCTTTAAGTGGAGGAATAATCATGTTATCTTCCACCCGATAGACGGATGGGAGTTCAATGGAAGGTTGCGCTCCGAGCTTCCGAGGGTCTGTAATGACCCCGGTGATGGCAGAAGCGGCTGCTACTTCAGGACTTACGAGATAGACCTGTCCACTTTGGGTCCCCGAACGTCCTTCGAAGTTACGATTGAACGTCCGAAGAGAAACGCCATTCGTCGGCGGAGCCTGACCCATACCAATACACGGACCACAGACACTTTCCAAAACCCGAGCCCCTGATTCAAGCAAATCGGAAAGTGCTCCGTTGGATGCAAGCATTTTCAGGACCTGCCTTGACCCGGGCGAGATGACGAGGCTGATGTTTGGAGCCACGGTCTTTCCCTTGAGGATACGTGCGACTGTCATCAGATCCTGGTAGGATGAATTGGTACAACTTCCGATGGCGACCTGATCCACCCGAATCCCTTCGATTTCCTTTACCGGACAAACACGATCGGGACTGTGGGGCTGAGCAATGAGTGGCTCCAACGACCCCAGATCAATCTCCCAAACGTCGTCGTATGTCGCATCAGGGTCTGCACTCAGAGGAATCCAATCCTTCTCCCTCTGTTGGGCTTTCATGAAAACCTGAGTTAAATCATCACTCGGGAAAATCGACGTGGTGGCTCCGAGTTCAGCCCCCATGTTGGTGATCGTGGCCCTCTCGGGGACCGTTAATGTTTGAACTCCAGATCCACCATACTCTAAAACCTTTCCAATGCCTCCCTTAACGGAGTACCGGCGAAGGATCTCCAAAATAACATCCTTTGCACTCACCCAGGGACGGCGTTGACCCAAGAGTTTCACCTGAACGATCTTTGGCATTTCAATATAAAAGGGCTCTCCTGCCATGGCCAAAGCTGTGTCCATTCCTCCCATGCCGATGCCAAGCATTCCTATACCGCCACAGGTAGGGGTATGACTGTCCGCCCCAAGAAGGAATTGCCCGGGTAAAGCAAATCGTTCAAGGTGGACTTGATGACAGATTCCATTACCGGCCCGTGAAAAGTGAAGTCCATACTTTGCAGAAAATGTTTGCAGGAAGAGATGGTCGTCTGCATTTTCGAACCCGACCTGCAAGGTGTTATGATCGATATAAGTGGCCGAGAGCTTTATCTTGATCCTCGGGATGGAGAGGGCTTCAAATTCCAAAGCGGCCATCTGTCCTGTCGCATCATGCATCAGGGTCTGATCAATAGATAGAGAAATCATCTTTCCTGGCTCAATGCTTCCAGATACTAAATGAGTTTTCACTATTTTTTGGACCAGGTTTTGACCCATTGCCTTTATCTCCTTATACAGATTGCTTATAACCCCCCTTCATCCCCCCTTAAATTAAGGGGGGAACAGTGGGGGGTTATTATTCTTCTCCAGAACTTTCCTCGGGAATATCCGGATGCTTTGGAGCCCATCCTCGGTCATCCTGAGGCTCCTGTTCCCTTAGGGTATAAACATGCGTCAATTCCTCTCGATCCATTTGAACCAACCGATCCAGAACTCTAACATACCTGCCATTTTTGATATCGGAGATTCTTTGGTAGACACTGTTTGGAATCACGAGGATGTGGCGGCCATAGAGTCGACGGGCTAAGAGCGCCACGTTGGGCTGGGAAATCTCAGCCGGACACTTCGCCGCACAGGCTCCACACATGATACATTGAAAGGACAGAAGAGCCACCTTCTCAATATCCCCCTGGATCGCCATGGCCATATATTCCATGACCTGGATCTCCATTGGACAGACTCGCGTACACGTATTGCA
>Ga0315284_10016509_pt1 | contig 10477 bp, 13 predicted proteins | sample YL17G09_16_MG_FD_203696 | JGI IMG/M metagenome (GOLD analysis project Ga0315284, IMG submission 203696) | Sediment microbial communities from Yellowstone Lake, YNP, Wyoming, USA - YL17G09_16 | ecosystem: Environmental > Aquatic > Freshwater > Lake > Sediment | place: USA: Wyoming | collected...
TTCTGCCCGTCATTTCTTTTGCCGATTCGCCCACGGCCAAAATCTTATTCTCCTGCAGAGAAACCGCCACTACCGAAGGCTCCTGCAAAACAACTCCTTTGCCGGGGATAAAAACTACGGAATTGCAAGTTCCTAAATCAATGCCTATTTTCATATATCAAGTCTCGCTTTGCGAGACGCAGATGAATAATAAATCTGTATTTTAATATACCTTAAAATTCAGGTTTTAGCAAATTTTTTACCAAAAATGCCGGAAATAAAAAGGGAAATTCCGCCGAAAATAAACAATAATGGATATCCTAAAAGCAAGATGAGAAAACCTCCGGTTATCGCCCCCAGGGCCGTAGCTAAAGGAGAAAAAACCGTATCAACGGCCGCCGATTCCTCCGGGTAATTTTTTAATTTAATTGACAAAAGCCCCGATCTGCCGGAATCTGATACCAGGCTCCCAATAGAGTTTCCAAGCATAATAATAAAAACAGAGTAAAAATTTAAAATACCGTATAGCCCTCCTAACAAAATTGAAAAAATACCAGCGATTTTGCTGCCCCAAGAAATATTGATTTCGCTCTTAAACCTGGCCACTTGTTTTACCACCCAAAAAGAAATTGGCAGAAATATTAACGAGAGCAAAGAATTAAATATTAAAATCTGATTCAATGACCAACCAAGATTTTTCAAAAATAAAACGAAAAAAGTGCTATTGAATCCGGCTAAAATTAAAACTAAAAAGGAAATTGAAGCAGGAATTAAAGTATCTTTAGTTTTAAGTTTTTCCAAAACCGTAAAATAATTCCGTCCGGACTCTTTGATTTTGACGCCGTCTAACAAATGGCTAGTCTGTTTTCTAAATCGGATATAGCAAAAAACAGCGTTAAAAAACTGCAAAATTAAACTCAAAACAAAAACGCCATTAAAGCCGAATTTCCAAATAAAAAGAGCGCCCACTGCCGGAGATACGGCCGCAGCATAAGAATTGGCCGAATAAAACCAGCCGAAAGCCCGGTCATAACTCTCTAATTTTGTTCCCATTAAAATTGCTCGGGAACTGACAAAAAATAAAGCTGCTGAAATGCCGAGCAAAATTTGGAAGATGTAAAAAAAGAAGTGTGTAGAAAACCCCGTTAGAAAAGCATAGTTTTCTAACGGGACAAGTAAAATCATTCCCAAAGCGTGTATCCCGTATCCTAAAATACCTAAGGCCGAAAGAATCGCCGGATTTATTTTATGGTTCAAAAAACCGGCAATGGGAGCAAAAATGGCAATTGGTAAATAAATTAAAAAATTAGTATAGCCAACCTGAACCAAAGAAAAACCTTTTGCTACCAAAAACAAAGGAAAATAAAAGGAATAAAGCTTGTAACCAAACATCAGAAGAAAATGCGTAAGGCTCGCATCTCTTGTAATTTTTTCAATTTTCGGAAATTCAAACATATGCCTCATTTTAACAAATTTTAGGAGAAAATAAATGCGCCCAGTTCCGACCGTACCAGTCAGAACTGAGCGCCTCATCTAAAGGTTTAATGACCTAAACCGGAATTCCGAGTTTGTCGCAGTACTCTTCTGCCTCCTTACGATATTGAGAATTGTCACAAACCCGAGTGAAATAATGAAGCACCATTTGGATATGACGCGGCACTCCACCCGTTGAGGTTTGAAGACCGCCTACTAAACCATAGGGTACATCTCCTCTTCTCCCTATTTCCATCGCTTTTGAGGGAGAAACGTAACAAAAATCTGTTCCTTCCGCCGTGGCAACAAGATGACCCCCCACTACCTTACAGAGATAAGTAATTGCTATATCAGTGTGTTTGACTGTAGGATATTCTCCTACTGGTCGGTAATCAGCAATCATCACCTCCAGGCCTGTTTCTTCTACAACTTCCCGATACATAATTTTTTCTGGTGTCGCTGATACTTCGGCATCCTTTTCATCAACACCACCGCCAGGATAGTTCCATCGACCATCCCATTTGCGTTCATTTGTTTTGGAATCCACATACCATCCCCGTTGAACGAGAAGAAGTTTTCCTTCCTCGTTTGAAATACAAGAAAATCTTCCGTAACTCCCCTTCACATTCGCCATCTTGACACCTCCTATTAAATTTTTAATAAGAATATTATAATAAATTTATCTAATTTTGTCAATGGCCCGAGCGATAACGAAGGGCGAAGATGAGGAGAACTCCACTCATCGCCATTTTATTTTGGCTAATTTTAAAGTAGAATGAATCAATTATGGCTAAAAAAACACGGGCAATTTTATTTTTGGTTTTTTTGTTTATATTTCTTTCGGTCGCTCCCGCGGTTGTTTTATATTCTCAGGGCTATCGGATTGATTTTGACAATAAAAAAATCAGCCGGACCGGAGGCTTGTTCCTGAAAATCGAACCCAAGCAGATTGAAATTTATCTTGACGGAAAGTTGGTTAAAAAAACCAATTTTTTCTTCGGTTCCGTTTTAATCGAAAATCTTCTGCCTAAAAAATATAAAATTGAAATAAAAAAACCGGGGTTCGCCCTTTGGGAAAAAACATTGGAAATAAAGGAAAAGGAAGTTACCGAAGCCAAAAATATTGTTTTATTCCCCGAAAACCCGGATTTTAGCATTCTGGCTGAAAAGATAAAGCAATTCTGGACGTCTCCCGATCAAAGTAAAATAATTTTGCTCGAAGAAGATAAATCTTCTTCTCCCCTCTCGTCCAGCAAGCAGGACTCGGTAAAAGAAGAAAAAAAAGTCGGCTGGGCCTTAAAACTTTACGATCTGAATAAAAACGTCAAAAGCCAGCTGATTAAAGAGGAAGACGTTTCGCCCAAGGGAGCCGACCTGTTAAGTTTGAGTTTTTCCGAAGACTCGAAAGAAGCGTTATTGGAAATTGGAATCGGCGAGAAAATAAAATATTTCACTTTAAATCTCAATAAAGTTCCTCCCGCATTACTTGAAGAGGGGTCCCCCGCGACCGCAACTGAGAATGTCTTCGCTTCCCGGAAGGTCAACAACGACGTTTATTATCTGGATAAATTCGGCTATCTTTTCAGAGACGCAGAAAAACTGAATGACACCCCTTTCCCCATAAAACAGGAGACGGAATATGCGTTAGAAATTTTTCAAAACTTTATATTTTTGAGGGAAGATAAAATCTTGTATCAATTTAGTTCCGATTTGAAATCTTTTGAAAAATTCTTTGAGGGCGTGAGTATTTTAGAGGATTCTCCCGATCTTAAAAAATTAGTTTACGCTTCTGATTACGAAATTTGGATTTTGTTTTTAAAAGATACTCTGGAACAGCCGCAAAGAAAGGCGGGAGAAAAATTGTTCATTGCCCGACTTTCCGAAAAAATCGGGAATTGCTATTGGTTGAATAATAATTACCTGGTATTCAACAGCGGAAATAAAATTAAAATAAGCGAAACGGACGACAGAAATAAAACAAACGTCACGGATATTGCGGAATTAAAAAATCCAGAAATATTCTGGAATAAAATTGAGAAAAGATTGTATGTCTTAAGCGAAGGTAATTTATTCCGTTCGGAGGTTTTGCTCCCTTGATTCAATTCTCTTTTTAAAATCCTCCCATTGAATTTCTCCCTTGTTTATCATGTCGCAGATCTCTCTGAATTGGCAGTACTTACATTGCCAATTGTCCGGGTAATTTGACAATCTGTCAGGAATGACGTTTGATTCTATTTTTTTCTTTATCTCGCTCAGCGTCTCAAGAATACATGAAGCGCGATTTTTATCGTAATTTATTACAAATTCCTTCAATTGCTGGTTGTCTTTATTAACATAGAGAAGAATTCCCTTGGGAATCTTAAAATAGTGTAAATAAAGCTGAATTTGATCCACGTTTTCCTCCTTTGGTTCATCAAGATTCTTGAAAATCATGCTGTTCATGCTTTTAATATCAACCACATACAAATCTTTTCCGTCGCTTATAATTGCATCGGATCTGCCTGAAATCAATTCTTGGGGAGGGATATTCACCTCGGAGGCCACAACATGAATTTCCCTTGTACTCAACAAGGGTTTCATTATGAGCTGATGAATATGGTCGCCGTGGTCAAATAACCTTAAAATATTTGCCTCCATCTCTTTTCTGGGAACATTTTTAAATTTAAAAAACAAGGCTCGTCCGCATTTGCCGGCATCCGTAATATAAAAATGATGCTGTTCTTTGTCTTTCTGCCTGTCCAGATAAAATTTATCAATAAGTTCTTTTAACATAAGCGAATTTTTAATTAAGCGAGGGGAATAATTTTTAGGACCATCCGCAGGCAAATTGCATGGTTCGCCGAAGGCGAAATTTGCCGAGGAACTGAGCTTGCTCCTCGCTGGGGAGCAGAGCGCGTCCTAAAGGTTATTTCCCGAGCGGATTACCGTTTCTGCCACTGAGGCGCTCTTCTTGCCCGTTTCAATCCGAATTTCTTCCTTTCCCGCATTCTTGAATCTCTGGTTAAGTATCCTGCTTTTTTTAACCTTTTTCTGAATTCCGGATTAAAAAGAACCAGGGCTTTTGCTATGCCGTTTCTTATTGCTTCCGCCTGAGAATTCAACCCGCCCCCATTAACCAAAACTTTAACGTTAAACTGACCGAGACAACTCATTTTTTCAAACGGAGAAAGCACCGTTTTTTGCAGCTCCAGCGTGGGAAAATATTTCTCCAAAGGCTTTTCATTAACCGAAAAAATTCCCCCCTCTTCATTGAATAATCTGATTCTGGCTGTCGAGGTTTTTCTTCTGCCCAGTCCTTTCAGATACTTCGTTTGTTTTTCCGTTTGTTTTTCCTCCTTGGCCTTCTTTTGTGTTTCCTCTTTGTGCGCGGACAGCGGGCTTTTAAGAGGCGAAGAGGACTCCGTCCTCTTCTTCACCAATAAATCGGCAGGCGAAGAGGATAAACCCTCTTCTTCATCTTTGATAGGCGAAGAGGACTCTGTCCTCTTCTTCACCAATAAATCGGCAGGCGAAGAGGACTCTGTCCGTCGAGTCGGAGACGAGACGAAAGAAGAAACATTTTTCTTCGCACTCTTCTTCACCTTCGTCCCGCCGTTGCGGGACTCGGCAGGCGAAGAGAATAACTTCTCTTCTTCACCTCGCTTCTGCGGAAGCTCGGTTTTTGATTTTTTGGTTTTAATGTTTGTTTTTGGCATCGTAATAATACTATTTCTCTATTTTTAGTTTTCTCATCATTTTCGCCCGTAGTTTATTCCGCGGGAGCATCCCGTAAACCGCTTTACTCAATACTTCTGCCGGGTTTTCGGAAAAAAGTTTTTTTAGCGGAATTTCTTTCACTCCTCCAAGATATTTCGAATGGCGAAAATATTTTTTTTGTTCGAGTTTTTTACCGGTGAATCTAATTTTACCGGCATTTTTAACCGCTACAAAATCACCTACGTCTTTGTAGGGCACGAATTCGGGTTTATTTTTTCCCCGCAGAAGTATCGTAATTTCTGCGGCTAATCTGCCAAGGATTCTGCCCGTGGCATCGATTGTATGAGTTTTACGTTCCATACCGAGCCCGCCCTCGGCGGGCGAAGGTGAAGATGAGGCTTTAGCTTCATCGATCACCGAATTTTAATTTATTAAGTCAAAGAGGCAAGCCTCTTTTCCATCTTCGCCTTACTTAACCAATTCGATTATGGCCATCCTCGCCCCGTCCGGCTTTCTTGGCCCCAATTTGATTATTCTGGTATAACCCCCTTTTCTTTCTTTATATCTCGGACCGATTTCTCCAATTAATTTTTTTACCGTTTCTTCCGGGAAAAATCTCATTAAAAAACGCCTAGAGGATAGAAGATTGCCGATTCTCGCTTTGCTGATTTTTTTCTCAATAAAAGGCGCCAATTCTTTTGCCTTGGCTTCGGTAGTCCTGATCTTCTCTTTTGAGATTAAAGAAACAGCCAATACCTTTAAAAGGGCTTTTCTTTGATCTCTGCCCCTGCTAAGTTTTCTTCCTCTTTGTCTTTTTAGCATGTTTTTTCTGCTTTTGAACGACGGGCTTTTTGGCCCGTGTACGGACAGCGGGCTTTTTTTCTTCGATTTTTATCGGAGAAACTTTTGGCCGGAAAGCATCCCTTAGTAACGAAAAATGATTTATCAGAATCTCGGAGGCCTGTGAAGTCGCTTCTTCGGGAGAGATAATTCCGTCTGTTTCAACCTCCAGAAATAATCTGTCGTAGTCGGTTCTCTCGCCCACTCTCATATTTTCAATTTTAAAACTCACTCTTTTTACCGGCGTAAAGATGGCGTCCAAAGAAATTACTCCTATCTCTAATTTCTCCTGCTGCATGGGGACGGCGGGTTTTTTTCTCGATTCTCTTGAAGAATAACCTATTCCTTTTTCAATCTGAATTTCCATTTCCAATTCTGCGGATTTAGAGGTTAAGGTGGCGATATGACAATTTTTGTTTACTAATTCCACTTGGCTGGAAAGATTGAAATCGGAACCTTTTACTTCTTTTTCCCCCTTTACTTTTAAAATCGCCTTTTGGGGTTCTTGGGTAAAAAGTTTGAATCGCAACTGTTTAAGATTCAGCATAATTAAAACCACATCCTCCAAAACGCCGGGGATTGTCGAGAATTCGTGAGAAATTCCTTTAATTTTTACATGAGTGACTGCCGCTCCCGATAAAGAAGAAAGTAAAACTCTTCTCAGGGAATTCCCGACAGTTACTCCGTAGCCGGGATACAAAGATTCTATTTCAAAAACAGCTTTGTTCCCTTCTTTTTTTACGATTTTTGGCTGATTGGGTAGATTTATCATATATCGAGCTTCCATTTATGGAAGCGAAGATGAAGAAGAAGACCTCGTCTTCTTCGCCTGTTAAATTATCCTGTTAAATTATTACCTTGAATAGAACTCGAAAATTGATGTAATTTCTGCCGGCGGAGCAGCTTCTTCCAATGTTGGAACGCCTTTAACCTTTCCCTCCAGAGTCTCAGCGTTTAATTCAAGCCAAGACGGGGGCTTATGTTTTTTTAAAACCGGACCAAGATTCTGAAAAATCTTTTTTTTGGCCGAAGTCGGCCTGACGCCGATCATGTCTCCTTTTTTGACCGAGAAACTCGGAATATTAATGTGTTTTCCATTTACCAAAACGTGGCCATGTGAAATTATCTGGCGAGCCGCGGCTCTCGATTGCGCGAAACCAAGCCTGAATATCACGTTATCCAAACGATTCTCCAAAATTTGAACCAAGGCGGCTGCGGCATCCGGCACTTTTCCCCTCGCATCCAAAACCCTTTTGACGTATATCTTAAACTGTCTTTCTTTCAAATTATACCAATTTTTTAACCTCTGTTTTTCTTTTAATTCTTTACCGTATTCAGAAAGAGATTTTATTCTTCTTTTTCCTTTCGGACCCGGCGGATAAGGCTTTCTGACTATCGGACATTTTTGCGAAAGACATTTTTCGCCTTTTAAAAAAAGTTTCACGCCTTCTCTCCTGCAAATTTTACATTTAGAATTTTGCATAACAAGCTTTTATTCTTTTATTTATAATTTATATATAATGGCGAGTCGAAGAAAATCTTTCTTCTCCATCCTTCGTTGCGACTCGGCCAGTTGAAGAAGAGTTCGAAGAAAGTGTTTCTTCTCTCGTCTCGTCTTTGACTCGACGGATAAAATCCTCTTCGCCTTTTAAACCCTTCTAACTTTTGGCGCCCTGCATCCGTTGTGGGGAACCGGAGTCACATCCGCGATCGAAACAACTTCCAATCCTCTGGCAATCAAAGATCTGATTGCGGATTCTCTGCCAGATCCAATCCCTTTTACGAAAACCTGCACCTTTTCAATCCCAAATTTTTTAGCGACAAGAGCTATAGCTTCGGAAACTTTGGAAGCGGCAAAAGGAGTGGCTTTTTTTGTTCCCTTAAAACCAATGCTGCCCGAACTTACCCATCCTAAAATATTTCCCTGGGGGTCGGATAAAGAGATAATTGTATTGTTATAAGTGGAAGAAACGTAAATTTTCCCCTCTCGAAATCTTCGAAGAGAGACTTTAACTTCTTTTGTCACCTTTGCTTCTACTTTTTCTCTTTCTTTAAGAAGCTCTGATTCAATTGGTTGGATAATTCTTTTTTTTCCCATAGCATTATTATGTCGATTCCGCCGCCGGTTTTCTGCCCGAACCCACCGTCTTTCTTACATTTCCTCTTATGGTCCTCGTATTGGTTCTGGTTTTTTGCCCTCTCACGGGCAATCCTTTAATATGGCGCATTCCCCTCCAGGAACCCGTGTCTTTCAATCTTTTAATGTTCATCATTATAATCCGCTTCAATTCTCCCTCTATCTTATAATTTTTCTCAATAAGTTCCTTAAGTTTGGCAATTTCCTGAGCGCTTAATTCCAAGGATTTTTTCGTCGGGGTTATCCCCGTTTCAATCAAAATTTTCCTGCTCAAAGACCGGCCTATCCCGTAAATATAAGTCAAAGCTATTTCTATTTGTTTGTTTTCGGGGATGTTAACCCCTGCTATACGTGGCATATTGGTAATACTTAGTCAGGTCGCGGCACGCGCGTTTGATTTGATTAAATATTGCCTTTCGGCAATCGCGCTAACACCGCTCCTTAACAACCCTCGGTTTTTAATCTTTTCCTACACGGAAGGGGCGAAGAAGACTATCGCTTCTTCTTCCGCCTCGTTGCAACTCGGCAACCGGAGGATTCTCACGACACGTTTTTTAAAACGTAAGGAAGAATCACGAAATTCTTACGACCCCTCTCCGATAAGGGATGGTTTAGTAAAAAATTATCCTTGTCTTTGTTTATGTTTGGGATTTTTTTTGCAAATAACATAAATTCGCCCTTCTCTTCGGACGATTTTGCAATCTTTACAAATTTTTTTAACCGATGGTCTTACTTTCACCCCGATAGAAGAATTTCGAAATAATTTATCTGTCCGAGGGCTTAATTTCAAAATCCTGGTTAAGGTTTATTATTGTTTTATATCTTAATTCCTTTTCCCCGTAAATTATCTATCGCCCCGAGGGCGTTCGAAATTTCTCTACGGGGTTCATCTTCCCCTGTAAACTATTCTTCCTCTTTTCGGATCATAGGGGCTGGTTTCTACGGTAACCCGGTCGCCGGTTAAAATTTTAATGCGGTAGATTCTTAATTTACCGGCCAAATGGCAAAGAATTTCTTCGCCATCGTCCAGTTTCACCCGAAAATTGGTGCTCGGCAAAGCTTCTAAAACGGTTCCAGTTTTTCTTAAACCTTTTTTATCCATTAAAGAGATAATTAGTTAATATAGCAAAATTAGTTAATTCAGTCAATATTCAAATTAAATTTGATTTTATCCGGGTTCTCCGGTACCGATTTCACCCAAAACGGCCAAAATTCTACGATCGCTTTTGCGATTTCCGGCTGGCTTTCCAATAACACTTTCGTTTCCAACAGTGATTTTTTCTTAAGGTTGTTTTTCAAATCAGAAATGTCTATATCAGAATAAATGGTAGCCGAGGCATCCAAAGAAAGGATGATTTTATCGGCGTTCAGATTAATTGTTTCCGGCGTAAAATCTATTTTCAGGCTTTTTTCGTAAATTTTCGGGGTACCCGGCAGCTCTTGATTTTTAGAAATTTGGGAAATCAAAAATTCTTCGGAAAAATTTTTAAGGTCTTCTTTTTTAAAGATGAGGGTTTTTGATTTTGCTTTCACCTGAAAGTTAAAATTTTCGGCTTCGTCCCCCGCCTTGCTTAAGGAAAATTTTTCGACAATTTCGGTCTGAACGGCTTTTTCCAGATAATCAAATTCTGATGAAATTTTTTCTGCGCTCAATTCGGTTTTTAGAGAAGCCTCGCATTCTTCCTTCGCTTTTTTGGTCAGAGAATTTTCGGCATTTTCCAAATCCTCCTTGGTTACCTTGGAAACTTCTTCGGAAAAACCTCCGGTCATCGCTTGAAAAGATTTAGCATAGAATTTAGTATATTTTTCGGTTCCGGCCAAGCCGGGAATGGAAAAAGTGGAAGGACCGATATTATATTCCGGGCCGGCTTCGTCCGCTACCACCTTAATATCGGTTTCGCTGGGAATAAACTTTTCTTTCTCATAATGACCGCCGGCAATGGTCACTTTAACCGGAGTGCGGAACGTTTTTCCGTCGGTTGAGATAAAACGAGTGTTAACGACGAAAATCTGGGGAGATGTCGAATAAGCATTATAAATCCTGATATCCCCTTCTGCCTTTGTTTCTTTTAACGTCTTACCCGAAGAAGGGAAATTTTCTTTAATGGTTTTTTCTTTCTCAAAAATTTCTCCGGGGATAACTTTTCCGGTTAAATCGGCCGTTTGGGCGGTTTTATCAATCGTTAATTTTGTTTTTACGGTTAAATTCTCGGTTTTCGGCCAAACATCGATATTGGCCTTGGATAGAGTAAAGAAACAAAAACCTCCGACTAAAATCAAAACTGCAAGAGTTAAAATCAGGCCGAATTTGGGATCGGGACTCGAAATTCTAATCTTGGTTTTTTTCGACGG
>Ga0315284_10016510_pt1 | contig 10477 bp, 8 predicted proteins | sample YL17G09_16_MG_FD_203696 | JGI IMG/M metagenome (GOLD analysis project Ga0315284, IMG submission 203696) | Sediment microbial communities from Yellowstone Lake, YNP, Wyoming, USA - YL17G09_16 | ecosystem: Environmental > Aquatic > Freshwater > Lake > Sediment | place: USA: Wyoming | collected...
ATCTTGGCGCCGAGTTTTCTGTGGTTGGCATTGAGACGGGTCGTTTTCATTTTAGGATTCCTTGTAATGAATGAATTTCTCCGGGCTGTGAAATAATTTACTACCATAGAATTCAATGACTTGCAAGAAGAAAAAGAAGCTCAGGGCCGGCGTTTCTTTATAAATGATAAGGGGACCTGTCGCCGACCAGCCCCCTCGTCCTCACAGAAAAATTTAGAGAGGTATTCGAGATATATAAATAGCAGGAGGCGAGCGTAAATTTTTCTGTTCCGGGCGACGGGGCGCCCCGGTCGGCGCCACCCCACTTTATTTTTTGCGCCTTGCCCTTCGCTAAAAGAGAGGAAAGGAACCATTCCTAAGAGCCACTCGAAGGGTTTTTTTCGGCAATCAGTCCTCGCTCAGCCCAAGTTATACAAAACAATAAAAGTGGAATTTAAGGGCTGGAATAAGTAAAATATTCGGCGATGAGCGCAGAGGAACGGCCACGCCGGGAAGTTTCGGTGATCCTTCCCACCTATAACGAACGGGACAACATCGGCCCTCTCATCCTCGAAATCCTCAAATATACGCCCCGGAATACCGAAGTCATCGTGGTTGATGACAATTCTCCCGACGGCACCTGGCAGGTCGTGGAAGACATGCGGAAGAACCTTGCCAACCTTTATCTCCTGCGCCGGATCGACAAAAAGGGCCTGGCCTCGGCCCTCCGGGACGGGATCGCCTATTCGAAAGGCGAAATCATCGTCTGGTCGGATTGCGATTTCTCCATGCCTCCGTTCAAGATCCAAGAATTGCTGCAGGGGATCAGCCAAGGACAGGACGTGCTCGTCGGGAGCCGGTTCGTCAAGGGCGGCGGCGTCCAGATCGTCGCCGGCAGCAACGACACGCTCCTGGCCTACCTGATGAGCCTGACCCTCAACAGCTTCATCCAAAAGGTCCTCGGCCGCGCCTTCAAGGACTACACCAGCGGCTTCATCGCCTTCAGGCATCAGGTGCTCGAAAAAATCACGCTGCGCGGCGACTACGGCGAATATTTCATCGATTTTATCTACAGGGCGCGCCAGCTGGGCTACAAGGTCGCCGAGATTCCCTATATGTGCGTCGAACGCCGGACGGGCGTCTCAAAAACGGGCCAGAGCTTCTTTGACTACCTGAAAAAGGGATGGAAATATGTCTGGCTGACGGCTAAGCTCAGGTTCACTAATATTCGATAAATAACAGGGGTGTCTCAATCATGAAGGGTCTTATCAAAGTCACTCAGGGCGGCCATATTTTTGCCATCGTCCTCCGCAAAGGTTTTTCAAGGCCTGGACCGAATTTTTTCACGCCGGGGGAATTCTCCCAGCAGCTCGGAATGCTCGTCCATCCCAAAGGCAAAATCGTTAAGCGCCACCGGCATAAGCTGGTCAAGCGGGAGATTTTCAGGACGCAGGAAGTCCTGGTCCTGCTGGCGGGTAAAATCAAGGTCGAGCTTTACAACGACAAAAGGAAAAAATTAAGGACGGTGATTTTGAAGCCGGGAGACGCCGTTCTCCTCGCCCGGGGCGGCCATAAGGTTAAAGTCCTGGAGGCGGCCAAAATCATCGAAGTGAAGCAAGGCCCCTACGCCGGCTTCGATGACAAAGAATTCTTCTGACCGAACATGATCCCCGTCAACGAACCCCTCATCGCCAAAAACACGCTGAAATATGTCGCCGACTGCGTTCAAAGCGGCTGGATCTCTTCGGCCGGCTCTTATATCCGGAAGTTCGAGGAGGAATTCGCCAAATATCTCAAGGTCAAATATGCCGTGACGACGACCAGCGGCACCACGGCCCTCCATCTCGCCCTGGCCGGCCTCGGCATCGGCCCCGGCGATGAAGTCGTCATCCCGGCCTTGACCATGATCGCCGTTCCCTACGCCGTGCTCTACACGGGCGCCCGTCCGGCCATTGTCGATGTAGACCGCGAGTTGTTTAACATCGACCCCGAAAAAATCCTCGAATTCATCCAAAAAGGCTGCCGCTTCGACGGCCGGAAGAAAATCCTGATCAACAAAAAGACGCATCGCACGGTCAAAGCGATCCTGCCCGTCCATCTCTACGGCCATCCCTGCCCCATGGATCGGATCACGGCCATTGCCGGAGATTATTCTCTGCGCGTGGTCGAGGATGCGGCCGAAGCGCACGGCGCCCTGTTCTACCCGAAGAACGATCCTCAACAGGCGCAGTATGCGGGAGCGATCGGCGACGTCGGCTGCTTCAGCTTTTACGCCAACAAAATCGTGACGACCGGCGAAGGCGGAATGGTCGTCACGAACGACGCCAAGGTGGCCGAGCGGGCTCGGAGTCTTAAAGATCTGGCCCATGACCCGCAGAAAAGATTTCTTCATACCGAGCTGGCGTTCAATTACAGAATGACCAACGTCCAGGCCGCCATCGGTGTCGCCCAGCTCGAGGAAATTGAAAAATACATCGAGATCAAGCAGGACATGGCCGCTCGATACAAGAGGCTTCTTTCGGGAGTGGCCGGCCTGACTCTGCCCTGCCAGAAAGAATGGGCCAGGAATGTGTATTGGATGTATGCCGTCCTGGTGGAAAAGGAATTCGGACTGACCCGGGATGAATTCATGAATAAGCTCAGAGCGGAAGGCATCGATACTCGGACATTTTTCATACCGGTCCACGAGCAGCCGGTCTTTGTCGAAGAAAAAGAATACCGGGGGCTGTCCTTTCCCGTGGCCGAAGAGCTCTCTCGAATCGGCTTCTATCTCCCCTCGGGCTTGGCGTTGACAAAAAGCCAAATCGAAGAAGTCTGCCGGGCGATAAAAAGAATAAGCGTGTCATCGCGAGGCGGGTAGCGACGTGGCGACCTCACAATTTGGCAGACGGCCACGCCGAGAGACTCGCCATGGCCAGACTTCATTTCATTAGCAAAAATGGAAAAAATCGAATACAGAAAACACTTCGAGCTCGAGGAAAATTTTTGGTGGTTCCGGGGCCGCCGCCTAATCCTCCGGAACATCCTCTTATCGCGGCTCAAACAAGATCAAAAACTCCGGCTGCTTGATGCGGGCTGCGGCGCCGGCTACAACCTCAAATTTTTCGAGGCCTTCGGGACGGCCTTCGGCTGCGATTACTCCGAAGACGCCCTTTACTTCTGCCGCCTCAGGGGTCTCAAAAAACTGGCCAGGGCCGATGTCCGGAGGCTGCCCTATAAAAATGAAAGCTTCGATTTCGTTTCCCTTCTCGATGTGATCTCCCACAAGAGCATTCAAAACGACATCGATGTCTTGAAGGAAATCGGCCGGCTGCTCAAAAGCGGCGGCACCTTTCTTTTGGCCGACAACGCCCTGGAAATCCTCGGCGGCCCCCATGATGAGGCCTATCACGTCCGGGAGCGCTATCGAAAAAAGACATTGCAGAAGCGGCTGGACGCAGCCGGATTTACCATGGTCCGCGGCAGCTATTTCAATTTTCTTCTCCTGCCCGCCATTTTTATCATCCGGCTTTGGGAAAATCTTCGAACGCCGAAAAAACAGAATCTCCGATCGGACCTGAAATCCGTCAACCCGCGACTGAACGCCGTTCTTTATGCCGTCCTCCAACTCGAAGCTTTTTTGTCCAGGCATGTCAATCTTCCGCTCGGCAGCTCCATCGTCTGCCTGTCCAGAAAACGCTACTGAAACGTCCTGCAGGTTTGTCTCATAATGTCCTAAATCGATGTCCTATAGTGTCTTATATTTTTGCTACGGGAGATTATTAAACAAAGAAAACGCATTTAGGTTTCTCCCTTATCTCGAGAAGGCCTATTTTTATGAGCAAAAATCAGTTTCTTCTGTTGATAAATGGAGGTGTCTCTAAAAAGTTGTTTCGAGTATAATAAAGAGCTATCGATGTTAAAAATAAAAGCTCAACTGAAAGCCGATATTTCCGAGAGGCTGAAGAGCCGATATCCGCTCTCGCCTTCCGACATCGATTTCCTCTACCCGCCGCAACTGAAAATGGGAGATTTAGCGCTATCGTTGCCATTTCCGCTGGCCAAAAAGCTCAAGGCCAATCCCCGGCAGATTGCTCAGGAAATGCTCGTCCTGCTCGAGGGTCTTCCCGGCGTCGACAAGTTGGAGGTGGCGGGCGCCGGCTATGTCAATTTCTTCCTTGAGAAAAAAAATTTCTTTAGAGACAGGCTGCAATCCATCCGGACATCTTCGCTCCGGCCGGAAGAAACGAAGGTCATCGTCGAGCACACCAACATCAACCCCAACAAAGCCGCCCACATCGGCCATCTCCGGAATGCCTGCCTGGGCGATACATTGGTCCGCTGCCTGAGAGACAAAGGCGAGACGGTCGAGGTCCAGAATTATATCGACGACACCGGCGTCCAGGTCGTTGATGTCGTCTTCGGGATCCTGGAGTTAGAGAAAAAATCGCTGGCCGATTTGGAAACCATCGAGAAATTCGATTACTACTGCTGGGACCTCTATTCGAGGACCGTCGCTTATCTGGACAATCATCCCGAAACGCAGGCTCGCAAGACCGAAATCCTCAAAAGAATCGAGCACGGCCAAAATCCCGAATCCGGACTGGCCCATGCCGTCTCCCGCCGGATCCTCGCGGCCCATCTGGCCACGATGAAGAGGATCGGCGTGGCCTATGATGTCCTCCCTTGCGAAAGCTCGATCCTCGGCCTGAAATTCTGGGAGAAGGCGTTCGCCCTTCTCAAAGACAAGCAGGGGATCTATTACGTGTCGGAAGGCGACAACAAGGGCTGCTGGGTCATGAAACTCGAGGACGAGGCCGAAAAAGAAAAGATCATCGTTCGCTCGGATGGGACCGTAACCTATGTCGGAAAGGATATCGCCTACCAGCTCTGGAAGTTCGGCCTCCTGGAAAAAGATTTCTATTACGAGCCGTTCCTCAAGGACGACGGCCGCACGCTCTGGATCAGCACGGCGACGCCGAATGACAGCGGCCCATCCTTCGGCGGGGCGAGCAAAGTTTACAACGTCATCGATACGCGACAGTCCTATCTCCAAAAAGTGGTCGTCCAGGGCCTGAGGGCTCTCCATTTCTTCCGCCAGGCCGAAAAATCCAATCACTTTTCCTACGAGATGGTCGCCCTCTCGCCGCGGAGCCTTAAAGAGCTGAACATCGAAGTCAGTCGGGAAGACGCCGGGAAGGCATTCCTCGAGGTATCGGGCCGGAAGGGCCTCGGGGTCAAAGCCGACGACTTGCTCAACAGGCTCGTCGAAAAAGCCTTGGCCGAGGTCGACAAGAGAAACCCGGACCTGTCCCCGGAGCAGAAAAAGCGGACGGCCGGCCAAATCGCCTGCGGCGCCCTTCGCTATTTCATGCTGAAATACGCCAGAAACTCGCTGATCATCTTTGATTTCGATGACGCCCTGAGCTTCGAAGGGGAAACCGGGCCTTATCTCCAATACACGGCGGTCCGGCTGAACAGCATTTTCCGGAAGATGGAAGACCGCGAAGGGGTAAGTCTGGCGGATATCGAAAAAGGCCTGAGTTCGGAAGGACCGGAGGCCGCGGCCTGGCCGGAATTCCCCATCGAAAGCCTGGCTCCGGAAGAGGTCTCTTCTTTTTGGGAGCTCATCATCTATGCCGCCCGGCTCGAAGAGGAAATCTTCCACTCCGTGGAATCCCTCGAGTTTTCCCACCTGGCCAAATTTGCCTTCAACCTCTGCCAGAAATTGAACGCCTACTATCATCGCTACCCGATCCTCGCCGAAGAAAATAAGGCGGTCAAAAACATGAGGATCGCGACCATCTATTTCGCCAGGCAAGTTCTCGCCCGGACGCTCGACCTCATGGGAGTCCCCGTGCCGGAGAGGATGTAACTAATTTATCATGGCCTAAAGGGCGGCCTGCGAACCATGAAAACATCCGATTTGTTGAAATCTTTGGAGTCACAAGCCCATTTTCTAAGTAATTTAAAGTGTCATGGCGAGCCTCTTGGCGTGGCCATCTGACCCCGAGGGTCATTCCGAGCCAAGCGAGGAATCTCCGCAGCATGTCATTCCGAGCCAAGCGAGGAATCTCCGCTTTTGTCGCGAGAGACATAAGCGGAGATTGCCACGGCACTGCGTGCCTGGCAATGACAGGGTCTCCGCAGCATGTCATTCCGAGCCAAGCGAGGAATCTCCGCTTTTATCGCGAGAGACATAAGAGGAGATTGCCACGGCACTACGTGCCTGGCAATGACAGGGTCTCCGCAGCATGTCATTCCGAGCCAAGCGAGGAATCTCCGCTTTTATCGCGAGAGACATAAGAGGAGATTGCCACGGCACTACGTGCCTGGCAATGACAGGGTCGCGTCGGATCGCCACGATTCGCTCGCTCTGACACAGAAGATAATTGCCATTTCGGCCAAATTCACTATAATAAATAGCTTGAACGGCGGCTCTATCGGGATCGGCCGTGAAACCATACGATGGTCTCATAGGTTTTATGTTAAGGATTCGGATATAAAGATTCTGGTAGACACGCCGAATTCAAAGATTCTTCGTAAGGACTCGAATCCTTCGATGATTTTGGAAAGGAGGTTTGTGAATGATCGCCGTTGAACATCTCACGAAAAAGTACGGTGACCTGCTGGCCGTCAGCGACCTGAGCTTCAAGGTCGAAAAAGGAAAGATCTGGGGCTTCCTGGGTCCCAACGCGGCCGGCAAGACAACAACCATGCGCATCCTGACCGGTTATCTTCCGGCGACGGACGGGAAAGCGTCGGTCGGAAAATTCGATGTCTTCGAACAGCCCAACGAAGTCAAGCAGATCCTGGGCTATCTTCCGGAAACCCTGCCGCTTTACCCGGACATGACCGTTACGGAATACCTCAACTTTGTCGCCTCGATCAAAAAAATCCCCTCCGCCAAGAAAAAAGAAGCGGTCGGCAAAGCGATCAAGGTCAGCGGGCTGGACCAGGTCAAAGGCCGTTTGATCAAAAATATCTCCCGCGGCTTCAAACAGAGGGTCGGCATCGCCCAGGCCCTCGTCCATGACCCCCAGGTCCTCATCCTCGACGAGCCGACCATCGGCCTCGACCCGGCCCAAATCATCGAGATCCGCCAGCTGATCAAGTCTCTCAAGGGCGAGCATACGATCATCCTGTCCACCCACATCCTGGCCGAAGTCACCCAGACCTGCGACGGCGTCGTCATCATCAAAGAAGGAAAGTTGATGGCCTCGGGATCGCTCGAGGAGCTGACCGCATCGTTCCGGACCAAAGAAGGCGCCGTGGTCAGGGTCCGCAGAAACATCCAGGACGCGGCGGTCTTGCTCAGGACGATTCCCGGCGTCGAAAAGGTCAACCGCGAGGACAACGAGCTCAAAATCGAGTGGAAGCCGGGCCAGGATCTGCGGGACGACATCGCCAAGCTCATCCTCGAAAGACAGTTCGGGCTTCTCGAGCTACGGCCCATGGCCATGAGCATCGAAGACCTCTATCTCAAAATCGTATCGGGAGATGTGGAACAATGAACAACATCTGGGTTGTCACCAAAAAGGAACTACGGGCGTACTTCACTTCGCCCATCGCCTATGTCGTCATCACGGTTTTCCTGGTGCTGGTGGGCTTTTTCTTCTACAGCATGATCTCCTGGTTCAACAACCAGTCGATGCAGATGGCCCAGAACCAGTATTCCTACCAGCAGCTCAATATCAACCAGATGGTTTACAATCCCCTGTTCCACAACATCAGCATCATCCTCCTCCTGATGCTGCCGCTCCTGACGATGCGCCTCTTCTCCGAAGAGAAAAAAATCGGGACCGAAGAGCTTCTCTACACGTCGCCGCTCTCGGTGACCCAGATCATCCTGGGAAAATTCCTGGCTTCGCTCATCGTCCTCTTTGCCATGCTCGTTCTAACCGGCGTTCTCTCTCTCTTCACCTTCCTCTACGGCAATCCCGAGGTCATTCCCATTCTCAACGGCTACCTCGGGTTGTTCCTCATGGGCGCGTCGTTCATCGCCATCGGCATCTTCTTTTCCTCGCTTACGGAAAACCAGATCGTCTCGGCCATCCTGACCTTCGGAGCTCTGCTCCTGTTCTGGATCATCAATTGGGCCTCCTATTCGGCCGTAGGCTTCGTCAAAGACGTTCTCAACTATGTTTCGTTCTTCCAGCACTTCGACAACATGACCCAGGGCATCCTCGACACGACCGACCTCGTTTATTACGCGAGCTTCTCCTTCTTCGGGCTCTTCCTGACCCATTCTGTCATCCAGTCCAAGCGGTGGAGGTAAGCCATGGACCAGATTAAGAAAAACCTCAATTACATCGGTCTGGCCCTTCTCTTCCTGGCCGTGGTGGCCCTCAGGGTTTGGCCTTATAAAAAGGCCGTGGCCTTGGTCCTGGCCGGGCTCGGCGTCATCGCCATCGGCGTCTATATCGGCCTCAACATCTCCCAGCTCAAGAAAGGACTCAAGCGCCGATCGTTCATTTACTCGAGCAACGCGCTTCTCGTCGCCGTCCTCGTCCTGGCCATCCTGGTCGTCGTCAACCTCTTCTTTTCCCGGCATCACAAGCGCTTCGACTTCACCGAAGCCAAGCTGCACAGTCTTTCCGACCAATCGATCACCGTCGTCAAGAACCTGAAGAACGACATCAACATCAAGTGCTTCTTCCGGGACGGCAACATGAGCCGCTCCCGGATGGAGGACCTGCTCAAGATCTACGCCTATCAATCTCCGAAGATCAAGTACGAGTTTATCGACCCCGACAAAAACCCCGGCTTAATCAAGCGGTATGAGATCACGACGGACGGCACGAGCATTTTTGAATGCGCGGATAAGGAGAACCGGATTACCGCCGCAACCGAAGAGGACGTCACAAACGCCATCATCAAAGTCACCCGCGAAAAGAAGAAAGCAATCTATTTTCTGGAAGGGCACGGCGAGCACAGCATCGAAGTGACGGATGAGAACGGATGCTCCTTGGCCAAAGACGAGCTCGGCAAACTGGCCTATGACGTCAAGAAGCTGCCCTTGGCCCTGGCCGATACATTCCCCAAAGACTGCGCGCTGCTCGTCATCCCCGGCCCCCAGAAGGACCTGCTTCCCAATGAGCTGGACACCATCAAGAAGTATATCGAAGAGGGCGGCCGCGTCCTCTTCATGGTCGATCCCCAGACCGCCTCCGGCCTCATCCCCTATTTGGCCAAGTTCGGCTTCCGGCTCGAGAATGACATCATCGTCGATTCCATGTCACGCCTCATCGGCGGCGATTATTTCATTCCCACCATCGCCGAGTATGAATCCCATGATATCACCAAAAACTTCCGCTATGCCACGTTCTTCCCGTTCGCTCGATTGGTCGAGACGATCGACCCCAAGCCTGAAGGCGTTTCCACATCCCAAGTCCTCGGCAAAACCAGCGGCAATTCTTGGTCGAAAAGGGATTTCAAGCTCAAAGAGAAAATGACGCTCAAAGAGATCTCCTTCGACAAGAACAAGGATAAGGCCGGCCCGATGTCCCTGGCCGCCGTGGCCACGATCAAAGCGAAAACAGATACGGGCACAGCCTCCCAGAAAGAGGGCCGCGTCGCCGTTTTCGGCGATTCCGACTTTGCCTCGAACCGCTACTACAACCTGGCCGGAAACGCCAATTTTTTCCTCAACACGGCGAATTGGCTGACCGAAGAGTCCGACCTGATCTCGATCATGCCCAAGACATCCAACCCCCGGGGTATCCAGCTCACACCGTCGCAAGGCAAGCTCATCTTTTGGGTGTCGGTCATCATTCTGCCCCTCATCGTCCTTGTCTTGGGGATCTCCATTTGGATCCAGAGGAGGTCGCTGTGAAGTTCAAAACCACGGTCATCTTATTGGTCGTATTTCTCGGACTGCTGGCCGTCGTCCTCTTCGTCGATAAAAAAGGCAAGCCGGAGACGGCCGGCGGCCCGGAAGAAAAACTGGTCACCCTGAAATCGGCGGATGTCGAGAAGATCACCCTGAAAAAAGAGGACGAGACCCTGAATTTCAAGAAAGACGACAAGGGGGAATGGATGATCGCCGAGCCGATGGAGGCCAAAGCGGACAATGCCGAGGTCAACCAGCTGGCGGATAATTTCTCGGACCTGAAGATCGAGAGGGTCGTCGAAAAAGAAAATGCCGACCTCAAGAAATACCAGATCCCTCAGAAAGAGGTGACGCTTTGGCTCAAGGGAAACGCCCAGCCGGTCAAGATCCTCATCGGCATGGAAAACCCGCTGGACAAAACGTTGTTCGCCCAGAAGGAGGGCGACAAAAGAGTCGTCCTCCTCTCCAGCACCTTGAAAAGCAGCCTCGACAAAAAGCTCCTCGACTTCCGGCAGAAAGACATCTTCAAATTCGAGACGGCCGACGTTAAAAGCATCAAGCTCCAGGCAAAGGATACCCAATGGGAAGCCCAGAAGAAGGACAATGAATGGTTCTTTGAGAAGCCGCTGCGGGCCCTGGCCAAAGAGAGCAAAATCACGAACATCCTCGACACGCTGTCCAACCTGA
>Ga0315284_10016511_pt1 | contig 10477 bp, 7 predicted proteins | sample YL17G09_16_MG_FD_203696 | JGI IMG/M metagenome (GOLD analysis project Ga0315284, IMG submission 203696) | Sediment microbial communities from Yellowstone Lake, YNP, Wyoming, USA - YL17G09_16 | ecosystem: Environmental > Aquatic > Freshwater > Lake > Sediment | place: USA: Wyoming | collected...
TACCAAAAATTCTTCACTTAGAGATCTGTATTGTTACAACAACCAGATTGCTTCACTTAATGTTTCACAGAATACTGCCCTTGAAACCCTTTTTTGCTCTACCAATCAATTAACGACAATTGATGTAACTAACAATACAGCTTTGGAATTGCTCCAATGCGGGAATAACCAGATAACTGACCTGGATATATCAAAAAATACAGCCATAGATGAATTGGATTGTTCATATAACCAGCTTCATGCACTCGATGTTTCAAGTGATCCCGGCCTGACAAATCTGGTTTGCAATAATAACCAGCTTGCTATTCTGATCATTTCAAATAATATTGATCTGAATAATCTTACCTGCTCGTCTAACCAGCTAACGAGCCTGGATGTCAGCAATAATACAGTTTTATCATCCCTGAATTGTGCTGGTAACAACCTGGCGAGTCTTGATGTTTCTTACTGTCTCGACCTGAGATTCCTGTATTGCGATGGTAACCAGTTATCAGTCCTGGATATAACCGGAAACCCTAAAATAACTAGTCTGTATTGCGAAGGTAACCAGTTATCAGTCCTGGATATAACCGGAAACCCTAAAATAACTAGTCTGTATTGCTCAGGTAACAAATTAAGCACTCTTGATGTTTCCAGTCAGCCTGATATGCACAACTTATATTGTGGTGATAATCAATTGACTAGCCTTAGTATCGCAAATCTGCTTGATTTGTGGATTTTATCGTGTGGCGGGAATCAGATGTCAAGTCTGGATATTTCGAAAAATACTTCACTGGGTTTAGGACAGGGGGAATGGATCGTTTGTTTCCTCGATATTGGTAATATGCCGAGCCTGGAAAAAGTATGTGTATGGAGATTGCCCTTCCCTCCTGCAGATTTTGCTCTTTGTGCGGATGGCAGCCCGAATGTGTATTTTGCCACTGATTGCAGTAAATGATCATGCAAATTATATACTATATATTCTATATGTAATGAAGATGATCCTCAAATCAATTTTATTTATGTTGACATTGATTCTTGTGATTCAATGTAAAAAAGATGAACCTCTCCCAAATTATGAAATCACTGATGAGAATTTTTTAAATGCCCTGATTGAAAGGGGAGTGGATAAAAATGGTGACGGCATGATCAGCTCAGAGGAAGCTGAAGCAGTTTTGGCTTTAAATATTTATTCATGTGGTATTTCAGATATGGCAGGAATTGAAAAATTTATCAATTTAGATACTTTAAATTGTGGTGATAACCAATTAACTGCCCTTGATGTTTCAAATAATACATTCTTAAAGGAATTATATTGTTATGCTAATAAGTTAACCGCCCTGAATGTTTCTAATAACCAGGATTTAGAGGGATTGGTTTGCAATGAAAACCAGTTAACCACCCTTGATGTTTCTAATAACCCTGCTTTAAAAGGGCTATCATGCAGCGAAAACCAAATAACCACATTTAAGTTTCCCAGCAACAGTGCTTTATTATGGCTTTATTGCCCATCTAATAAATTGATGACACTCGATGTTTCCATCATTACCAGTCTGACCGAGTTGTCTTGCTGGGATAACCAGCTGACCACACTTAATGTATCTGGGAATACTTCTTTGGAGAGTTTGAGTTGCGATTATAATCAATTAACTACACTTGATGTATCAGGGAATACTTCTTTGGAGAGTTTGAGTTGCAATAATAATCAATTAACCACAATAGATATTACTAATAACTCTGAATTAACAAGTTTGTTTTGTGATGAAAACAAGTTAACTACTATTAATGTTTCCCATAACCCGGTTTTAAATTGGATAAGTTGCCAGGATAACCAGCTGACTACTCTGAATATTTCTGTTAATACAAACCTGGAAAAGTTATGGATTTGGAATAACCATTTGACCAGCCTGAATGTATCAAATAATATTAATTTAAAACAATTGGATTGCTCAGATAACCAATTGACAAGCCTGGATGTATCTAACCTGCTTGATTTGCACTTTTTATATTGTAGTGGCAATCAATTGACCAGCCTTGATATTTCAAATAATACTTCTCTGGGACTGGCGGCTGGAGACTCCTATGGTTGTTACCTGGATATAAGTAATATGCCGGACCTGGAAAAAGTCTGTGTCTGGAGAATGCCCTTTCCTCCTGCAGGTTTTTGGATTTGCTCTGATGGCAGCCCGAATGTTTATTTTACGACTGAGTGCAGTAAATAAAATAATAATATTTCTAGACATCAAAGATTTAACTCCGTCTTTTTATGGTCAATTTATGCGGCCAAATGTGGTCAAGGTCCCTGGCTTTTCCAGCTAGGTACTTAAGAGGGTATAATTGTCGGCTTCTCTATTTTTCGGTCCAACCAAAACTAAAGTTTCGTAAAAGCACTTTGCAAACTCGATAGGCAGATTAACGGGTTGCAACCAGAGATTTTCTTCTTAATCTCTCCATCTTTACCTTTTAACCTAAATTCGCCAAATTAATTTGACTTTTAGTTTGAAGACCGATATTCGTTAGGGGTATATCCTGTTTCATTTTTAAACATACGACTAAAGTGCTGAGGATGCTTAAACCCTAATTCATAAGCTATTTCACCAACCGATTTACTTGTGTCAAATATCCGCTCTTTGGCAATATCTATTAGCTTAAACTGGATATGTTCCTGAGCCGATTTTCCTGTCTCTTTTTTAATTAAATCACCAAAATAGTTTGCTGATAGATGCAACTGGTCAGCACAATATTTGACGGTTGGCAAGCCTACGGTTTTTGTTATTTCTGATTTTAAATAATTATCCAGCACATTTTCAAACCGCACTAAGATGTCTTTATTAACCAGGCTACGGGTAATAAATTGCCTGTCATAGAATCGCATGCAATAGTTGAGAAGTAACTCGATGTTATTTGCAATAAGCTTTTTACTGTGTTTGTCAATGGATTGATGAAGTTCGTGATCGATTTTATTCAGGCAGTCTAAAATGATTTGCCGTTCTTTTTCAGACAAATGCAGGGCTTCATTTGCTTCATATGAGAAAAACGTATACTCTTTGACATGTTGACTTAGTGAAGTGCCACGGATTAAATCAGGATGAAAAAGCAATGCCCATCCTTTAGGGTGAGGATTCCCGGGTGCATTGCCTATTCCAACAACCTGTCCGGGGGCAATAAAAACAAGCGTACCTTCCTGGTAATCGTAATAATTACATCCATATTTCAAATCACCGCATATCGATTCTTTCAAAAAGACACAATAAAAGCCAAAATGTACACGGGTAGCGGGAATTAGTTTCATTCCAGACATATCGTATACACTTACTAAAGGATGAAGTGTTTCGATCCCTCTCATGGTATTATATTGATATATATTCTCCAGTTTTATTGTATCATCCATAGTCTTCCATTTTATTTTGAAGCAAATTTACTGCTTATTTTTTAACTGGTTACAGGTAAAAACCATTATCAGTAATTCTGGTACGTAATACAGTAATCTATATACAACCCCATCGGGTTTTTCATCTCAACTTTGCATTGTAAATTCTATTCCCCTTTATGAATACTAATAGAAATTAACACATATGCAGAAAGTTGTTTTAAACCATGGTGTTGAAATTCCTCAGTCGGGTTCTGGAGTATTTCAGTTAACGGACCAAAAAGAAACAAAGTCATCATTTGTATTAAAATGGATACAAAAACGAAGGGACAGAAAGCTTCTATTCTTAGTTACCCTATTACTTGTAGTTATCACAACTTCAGCTCAAAATGCAGAAAAACAAAAGCCTATTCTGATTGAAAAACAAGGAAGCTTTGCTGTAGGTGGCACAGTGATTACAAATCCCGGTACTTTTGATCCAAACCGACCAACCCCGGACGGACAAACCTTGCATGGTGACCATGCTTATGTATTTTATCAGATTCCGGTTAAAGCCCGTAAATATCCGTTAGTCATGTGGCATGGCATAGGTCAGTTTTCCAAGACCTGGGAAACAACGCCTGACGGTAGGGAAGGATTTCAAAATATTTTTCTGCGCAGGCGCTTTGGAGTTTATCTCATTGACCAGCCAAGAAGAGGCAATGCCGGCCGTAGTACGGCAGCTGGAACCATTACACCAGTTCCGGATGAACAGCAATGGTTCGGTACTTTTCGGATTGGCATATGGCCGGACTATTTTGAGCGAGTGCAGTTCTCCCGTGATTCAGCTACGCTGAACCAATATTTCCGCGCCATGACACCCAATATCGGACCTATTGATATAAACGTTAATACGAAAGCGGTTTCAGCATTATTCGATAAAATTGGCCCGGCCATTCTTGTCACACATTCACATTCCGGAGGAATGGGATGGCTTATCGCTGTCAAAAATCAAAATGTTAAGGCAATAGTTTCTTATGAACCCGGGAGCGGCTTTATATTCCCCGAAGGAGAAGTACCTCCACCCATGCCAAGCTCAGGAGGAACACTCCAAGCTACTGCAGTGCCTTTATCGGACTTTACCAAGCTCACTAAAATCCCCATTGTTATTTACTATGGTGATAATATTCCTGATAAACCCAACACTAACCCGGGCCAGGATGGATGGCGGGTACGTCTTGAGATGGCAAAGTTGTGGAGAGATGCAGTGAATAAGTATGGAGGAGATGTAACAGTAGTGCATCTGCCTGAAATAGGAATAAAAGGTAATACACATTTCCCATTCTCGGATTTGAACAATGTGGAGATTGCTGATTTATTATCGGCCTGGTTAAAAGAAAAACGGTTGGATTAAGAAGAAAATAATACTCATTCATAAATATTAAAATCAAGCATATGAAAACATCAATTCTCGGACTGTTTTTTCTAATCATGAGTGCGCAATATATACTCGCACAACAACATGATGCAAATACGCCTGCTGCTATCCGAACGAAAGCTGAACAGGAGATCATTGATCTGTCCAAAGATAAATGGCGCTGGATGTCGGAGAAAAAGGCAGATACCCTGAACAATCTCTTTCACGAAAAAGCTGTGTTTGTTCATATGGGAGGAGCCTGGGGGAAAGAACCAGAACTCAATGTCATAAAAAGTGGTGGAATCTGGTATAAAAAAGCGGATATCCATGAAGTATCGGTTAATATTATCGGAACAACTGCCATCCTTTTAAATAGAATTACGCTGCTGGCGGAAGTTGGCGGTAATGAGGTAACCAATCCTTTTGAGGTTACAGAAGTGTATGTGAAGCAGGATGGTAGCTGGAAATTAGCATCCTTGTCGTTCACCAGATTACTTACACCTCCATCGGACCCGGCATCAGCTCCAGCCCAGGAATCACACTAGTTTTTATGCCAGCCACAAAATGTGTTATAAAGCAAAAGAACAATCACTTAAAATTATAAAAATGAAAAAAATACTTGTAGGTTTATCCATCATCCTGAGTTGCTCATTGCATGCTCAACAAACTGCCATACAGACGGGACCCACTATTCGTACCGTTTCTGGAATGGTGCGTGGTGTAAAGGAAGGAGATGTCGATATTTTCAAGGGAATTCCCTATGCTGCTCCGCCGGTAGGCGAATTTCGCTGGCGGCCGCCTCAACCCGTTGCGGCTTGGCAGGGAGTGCGTGATGCCAGCCAGTTTGGCGCCAATTGTGCGCAGGCAGCATGGCCGCGTGGTTCCGGATCAATTGCGGAGCGCTCGTCAGAAGATTGCCTGTTTCTCAATATATGGCGACCTGCCGGGGCCGCGCAGAGAGCAAAGCTACCTGTCATGGTGTGGATCCACGGAGGCGCCTTCGTAGGGGGTAGCGGCTCCTCTCCGGAAAATTCAGGAAATCAGTTTGCCAAACAAGGAGTCATCCTGATTACCATCAATTACCGTCTGGGACGCTTCGGTCATTTTGCATTCCCTGCGTTAAGCAAGGAGCATCCGGAAGAACCCAAGGGCAGTTACGCCTTCATGGACCAGATCGCCGCACTCAAGTGGGTGCAGAAAAACATTGCCGCGTTCGGAGGCGATCCTAAAAATGTTACCATTTTCGGTTTCTCTGCCGGTGGTGTTTCGATACATTCACTCCTTACCATACCAGCCGCACGAGGTCTTTTCCAAAAGGCAATCAGTCATTCTGGCGGTGGCCGGGATGGCGTTTTGACCGGTAGGCCGATCAACAAAGAAAATGCAAATCCATACTACCCTGTTTCAGCGGAAACGATCGGAATAAACTTTGCCCGTAAACATGGAATCGAGGGCACAGACGCCGCCGCACTGGCCAAACTGCGTGCCCTGAAAGTTGAAGAGATTGTTGACGGTGGACAGGAAACTGATGGACAAGGAGGTCCGCGTACCTATTCAGGCCCGATTCTCGACGGTAAACTGGTTGTAGAAACTGCCGAGAGTGCATACAAGGCAGGCAGGCAGGCACGCGTTCCGCTCATCATCGGGAATAATAGTGCAGAAATAGGTGGACCCTTTGTTAATGCCAGCGGTTCAAAGGAAGAACTGTTTTCACTGTTCGGGGAACTGAAAGATGAGGCAAAAGCTGCCTATGATCCTGATGGTAACAAAGAATTCGCTGAGGTAGTCACAAGGTTTAACACGGACAAGGTATGGGCAGAGCCTGCACGGTTCACCGCAAGTTCTTTTGCCGCCGTTGGTGATCCGGCCTACATTTTTCTTTTCTCTTACGTACCTGCTTCCATGAAGGAGCGGATGCAGTTTGGCCCTGGACACGGAACCGATATTTCTTTTGTGTTCGACAACCTTAGAGCTCCAGATGGAGCCACTGTGGCACCCAAGGACAAAGAGGTCGCCCGAATGATGAACGCCTATTGGGTAAACTTCGCCAAGACAGGCGATCCTAATGGTAAGGGTCTGCCGACATGGCCTGTTTACAGTCCCAAAAAGAACGAGATCCTCGATATCCAATCCGATGGTAACCCAGTCGGTAAACCTGATCCAAGGAAAGCGAGACTGGACGTGATTGAAAAGGCAGTGAACATGGGGGATAATCTACAACCAAATGGCATTTAACAGAAAACATCAGATCTACGTAAAACTCATATTACCTTTACTTCTTGTTGGTCTTTCGCATACTTTATATGCACAAGAAAAAGACAGTTCCATTTCCAAATTAAATCGTTTTGGTGGTGCAGTAACCATTCAAAGCAAAGGCATCTCAACAATTCCAAGCCTGACATTAGGAAAACCTGCCATGGTCTTTGATATGTCTGTGGGAAGAAAACTGACTTTCGAACCCCAATTTCGTTTTTCTCTTGAAGGAAAACCATGGGCAATGGTTTTCTGGTTGAGATATAACGTCTTGACCAGCAATAAGTTTTCATTGAATGTACGTGCAAATCATTCCCTATCATTCAAGACCATTTCTGATACATCTTCCAGAACATCACAAGAAATTATTAGGACAAACAGATATCTGGCAGGTGCAATAACACCTAACTTTCAGGTCAACAAATATATAGGTGTTGGAATGTATCTTTTTTACACCCGGGGAATAGAAAGATATATACCCCAAAACACCTATATGGTTTCGTTCAGACCCAGTTTTTCAAATATTCCCATCACAAAGAATATTGTTGCCAGGATTGGTCCTGAGATATACTACCTGAAAATGGATGATAAAGATGGTATGTATTTAAACACCACATTTTTAATTAGTAAGAAGAATTTCCCGCTTTCAATATCGGCATTGATAAATAAAAAACTGAAATCAAATATTCCATCCAGTACAGATTTCCTTTGGAATGTAGGTCTAATTTATACTTTTAACAAAGAATACATGGAAGTGCGTTAGGTTTTAAGAGATTTCTAATTAATTTAAGTTGCTGAATATACACTGTAACCATAAACTATACCATATGAAGAGGATCATCATTCAATTTTTCTTTCTTATCTTAATTGTAACTTGGGGTTATTCTCAAAGCAACCCTGTTATTGATGCTTTTCCACAAGGGACTATTTTGAAGGGTAATATACCTTATAATGGCGATACCCTTCAAAAGCATATGTTGGATATTTACTTGCCGGCGAATGCAAAAGGCAAATTACCGTTGGTAATTATCATCCATGGAGGTGGATGGTTAAGCAATGATAAATATGCCGACATCGGGTATATGAAAAAAACAGTGGCAGAAATAATAAATAGTGGGATTGCACTGGCTTCCATTGACTACCGCTTCAGCACCGAGGCCGTTTTTCCTGCCCAGATACAGGACTGCAACCGTGCCGTTTCATTTCTGTTCGACAATGCTGAAAAGTATGGCCTTGATAATAAACGATTCGCTGTTATGGGTTTTTCGGCAGGCGGCCACCTGGCTTCTTTGCTGGGGCTTTCAAAAAATAATAATGTGCATGAATTTTTTATGCCGGGAACAAATAAATCATTTACAATTAAAGCCGTTGTTGATTTTTACGGTCCTGCTGAATTAATATTATTTCCCGGAAATGATGATGAAAAATCCCCTGAAAGCCTTTTAATTGGTGCGGCCCCGATTATACGACCCGATTTAGCAAAAGCTGCAAGTCCGGTTACCTATGTAGATAAAAACGATCCGCCATTTTTAATCATTCATGGCGAAAAAGATGAACTGGTTTCTATAAAGCAATCCCATCTTTTGCATGCCTGGTTGGATCTGGCAGGAGTTCAGAATGAACTTGTGATTGTAAAATGCGCACCGCATTTTGGAGTAATGTTTGATTCGGATGAGGTTAGGAATAAAGTAATAAGTTTCCTTATGAAATATTTGAATTGAGAATTTGTTACAGGGTTATACCTGTAATTCTATATTTCATATTAGAGCAGAATTATTCTCCAAATCGCGTTTGACTTCTTTAGGCTTCTTATTATTTACTTGCCAAACGATAACCACTAAAGCAATCGCAACTAATGTGAAAAACGCAATTTTAAATGCTTTGCCCTGTTTTTTCTGCTTATTTAATTCGGAAAAACAGTTGAACCAATCTGATGGATAAAAAGGTTGCAACTTTTGTCCGTTCGGGGTACTTCAACCCTTGATTGTCTCTGAAATCAAGGGTTTCAATTTTTAAAGATTCCCATCATGTTTTATTCCCTGGTGCAACAAAATCCTCCGATATAGTTCAGATTGTAACTTTTTTTTAATTTAATGGTATTAATTATAATTTCGCCTACCTATTGATAGCTTGCAACTAGATTGGTATCGTAATGAAAAGTTATATATTCCATGTTCTTATTTTTATAGTATTTCTGCTACTTGGCAGCTTACCGTTACAATCACAAGGACTTAGGATTAATGAACTGATGAGTTCAAATAACCACAGCTTTTATGATGAAGATGGCGATACCCCGGACTGGATGGAACTATATAACGGGGGAACAGACGCGGTAAACCTTTCCGGCTATGGGCTCAGTGACAATGTTGCCTACCCGTATAAATGGATTTTTCCTGATTTTGTTCTGGACTCCGGAAAATTCCTGCTGCTGGCAGCTTCCGGAAAAAATCGCAATGCACTTCCTTTATTTTGGGAGACTGTGATCAGCTTAAATGATACTTTTCGGTATAATGTACCCACAACAGACCCGGGAGCATGGCGAATCCCGGGATTTAATGATGCAGGCTGGGAACTTGGCCGCGCTGGTTTTGGTTATGGAGATGGAGACGATTCCACCGTTGTTCCCAATGGCACGATCTCAGTACTGGCGAGGAAGGTTTTTGTGATATCCGACCTTTCAGTCGTTAAGCAACTGATGCTGCATGTTGATTTTGATGATGCCTTTGTTGCCTACCTGAATGGACATGAAATAGCGCGTGCTCAAATTGGGACCATGGGAGTTCCTCCGGCATGGAATAGCCTGGCAAATAGCGGTAATCACGAAGCAAAGATGTACCAGGGTGGAATACCCGATGCTTTTCCCTGTGATACTGCAGTGAAATATCTTGTGCAGGGTAATAATCTTTTTGCCATTGAAGTGCATAATATAGACGCCTCCTCCTCAGACTTGAGTTGCACTCCCTTTCTTTCGCTGGGATTATCATCACAACCTGAAATATCAAGGGGAACTCCTCCTTTTTTAAAATTCAGCAATTCCTATTTTCATCTGAACTTTAAAATTAATGCTGCGGGAGATACCCTGATACTGACAAATCCTGCCGGGATTATGATTGATAGCATATATACAGGGGAGATTCCCTCTGATATCTCCTTGGGATTAAAACCTGACGGAATAAACTCGCGCTGGCTTTTTTCTGAACCCACTCCCGGAAAGGCAAACAGTACCAAAGCATTTCCAGTGCTATCTTTTACTGATCCGGTATTTTCGAATGCAGGCGGATTCTGCACCGCTCCAATTGACCTCATGATCTCGGGAGCAGAAGCAAGTGATTCGATCTGGTATACAACTAATGGATCTGAACCTGGACGGGACGATTCACTATATACCGGACCTTTGTACCTGACTAATAGTATAGTCATTCGCGCCATCATTCTCGGCCCTGAACGAATGAACAGAAGACCGGTAACACGCAGTTACC
>Ga0315284_10016512_pt1 | contig 10477 bp, 9 predicted proteins | sample YL17G09_16_MG_FD_203696 | JGI IMG/M metagenome (GOLD analysis project Ga0315284, IMG submission 203696) | Sediment microbial communities from Yellowstone Lake, YNP, Wyoming, USA - YL17G09_16 | ecosystem: Environmental > Aquatic > Freshwater > Lake > Sediment | place: USA: Wyoming | collected...
GCAACTGTAATTGCTGCTGCCGCAAAAGCATAGGTAGAGTATGATGGCAAACCTGTATTTGCAATAACGAACTGATTTGAAAGTGAATTACCAGTATCGAGAACTAAATTATATCCTGCGTTTGCACCTATAAAAGTACAATAATCACCTGAATTTGACCTTCCTGCATTCTTTCCAATAGCATTTGATAAAACACCAGTGTTAGAAAACATCGCGGCATTACCAAATGCATTAATATCAAAACCTGTATTTGAGTTTGCTGACAAAAAACCTATTGCATTAACATCATCTGCTGTGTTTGATGCTGCTGCATTAGTTCCAAATGCATTTACTCTATCGCCTGTGTTAGAATCCAATGCGCCACTACCTAATCCATTTGAAAATTCTCCTGAATTATTTTTTGCAGCTTGATAACCTAAAGCATTAACGCTTGTACCTATATTGCTTGTCGCTGCCTCAAAACCAAATGCATTGACATTATTTTGTGTGTTAAACTGTGCCGCACTTTGACCTAAAGCATTGACACTATTTCCTATATTCTCTTTTGCAGCTACATATCCTAATGCATTAACATCATTCCCTTCGTTATCGCGTGCCGCCTCAAAACCAAATGCATTTAAATCTGTTATTAGAGTTCCAATATTATACGCTGCTTTATTTCCTAAAGCATTTAAATTTGTAACATTAGCATTACCACCTGCATCTCTCCCCAATACATTCCTATTGTCTCCATCTCCAAAATTTCCAGCAAGATAACCTAAAGCATTTATATTTGTACCATCTGCTGATGCTGAAGCTCCAAATCCAATAGCCACTGCGTTTGTATGTGAAGAAACATTTGATGCTTGCTCACCAAAAGCAATAACATTTGTACTTCCCGTAAAAATTGTATCTTTAGTTATTCCAGTCTTACCACTTTCCATTGTTAACAGATATCCATTAACACTATTACCTTCTGTATAAACATCAGATAAATTTGGATTGGCACTTACAGTTGAATAAACATCTGTTGTAATATTGTAAGTTCCAAAAGTGCCATTAGTTATATTATATGCATTTGAAGTAATAGTTGTTGTGGTTAGACCAAACACCCTAATTGTAGCAGAAGCTGTTACTGCATCACTTATTTGATAACAAATTTGGTCGCTTATCTCACCGTCTGCTATTAAAGTTTGTAATGCAGCCCTTGTTAAAATTACTACATTAGCAGTAAGTACAGGTAAATCATCAATAGTAGCAAAGACATTCGTGCTATCTGGTGCGTTTGCTCCTTGTACAGCATCTAATTCATCAGCAGTTAACTCTGGAGTTGGTGCAGGTAAATCGCTAATCAGTACTCTTTTAGCAGTTCCGTCTTGAGAAACTACTGCAATCTCATTTCCTGTTAGAGGAAGCGTTGCTGCAGGTAAATTGGGTATGGATAAATCTGGCATATTATTTTTTTTAAAATTAAATTACATGTACTCAAAGAAAAAACGATACTTAACACCAACTGTTCCTTGACCTGCTTGTAAATTACCTGATATCATTTGTGACATATAATCATCACAAGGTGTTGTAGTAGGGCCAAATGTATAAGTACCAACTCCCATATACTTATCTCCTATAATTGACGTGCTTATAAAAGCAAATGGGTCAGGAAATATATAATCTGTACCTATATCAAAAATACCATAGTAAGTACCTGCATCTCCAACATTTGTTGTAACACCTGGTGGAGGAACTGTTCCTGCTTGTATTTGATTTAGTTCTAAATATTGAAATGTAAACGCAGAAGCAGGATAAAATCCTAAGAAATTATTAAAATTTAATGGGTCAGAACCTAAATCATATTTATTAATACCTACCGCACCTGATATTGAAAATCTTGGCGGTTGCGCACCACCTAAATCAGAACTAATATTAGTGTAAACTTTTATTCTTGTTATTGCATTCCAATTATTTCCAACACCAATAGGCTTAAAATATGCAGCATTAGTATTTAATTGATATGCAAATCCTAATGGTGATAATGGTGAATTTACAGATGGCGATGCTTGAATCGCTCCTGTTCCATAACTTGTAGAGTTAGTTACATTGCTAATTCCTGTTTGTACACCTACAATTACACTATTAACTGTTGTTGTAGTTCCTGTAATATCACCTGAATCATACTGAGCTGTTGCAGGAGGAGACCATACCCAAGCACCAGGTAATGGATTCTCAACGCAAATGAAATCATAAGCCCTTCCATCAGGAGGAATTATTGCAGGAGCGTCAATAGCATAATTATTAATTTGTCCTCCTGCCACAGAAGGAAACAAACTTATTGTCATTAATGATTGATTAACAACAACAACTCTTTTGCCTGTTACGGCCAAAGGCAATTTACAAGCATAATTGGTAACAGTTGAAGTAATGATAACATTTACTCCATACTCCAATATTAAAGTTGTGTCTGCCAATGTAGTGTTGTCTGCTACCAAATCTGGAAACACCAACGTCTGCCCTGCTGATGAAAAATCAAGTATTGACGTAAGTAATGGTCTCATTGAAGTAGCAGGATAACTTGCTCCCGTAACTATTAAATCAATATTATCTTGTATTTCTTGTTGCGTTGCCATTAGTTAAAATCGTTAGGGTTAAAATCATTAGGGTTAAAATCGAATAGGTCGTTATTGATTAATATTCTAAATCCATCATTTTGTAAGATATAGAATCCGTTATCTTGAAGTAGGAAATTATCTAAAATTGGTGGAGGTGTTGGTGGAGGTGCATTATTAATCGTTGTTTCTGCTAAGTTCTCAATAGAACCTCCACTTATTGTAAACTGCAAGTTGGTCATTAACCAATCACAAGAAATTAGAATATCGTTTTCTTTAATTACACCTTCACTTGCAAAACATAATCTTGAATAGTCAAATACTACATCGTTTACATTTTTAGCTAAATACAAAAGTCTATAGCACTCTTCAAAATCACAACCTGCATTACGACTAGCGTTTACATGTTGTAACTGCTTATCAATAGCGCTGTAAGCTATTAAAGCAAAAGACTGATATTGACCTTTAGTTGCCATTATAAAAGAACAGTTTGATATTGAACGTATAATACAGCAGATGTTCCTGTTCCCGCAGAAGGGTTTCCAGTTTCAATTCTCCAATTTAAACTTGAATTTTCAATTAACTGAGAAGTGTTTATTACTCCTGTTGTGGGGTAAAAATCAAACATTAATGTACTTGCTGCGCCTAATCCCCCTTCTTGTCTCATAATTGAATTAGAAGCGCTTGTGTGACTTATAATGAGGTTTAGGTTATTAGTAAATACAGCACTTCCAAATACAACTCTTAGTTGCGCTTTGATAGGTACAACCATAGTTCCTGCACCTGCGGCATCTGCTATTTTACCTCCAATTGAAAAACCAGTTAATAATTGAGCGTTAGTTATAGGGATTCTTATAAAAGTTGAAGGCAAAATACTTGGGTCAAAATTATCGCTTGTTATAAGTCCTCCAACTAAAGCATTAGATTCTCTTTTAAGAACATAACCATTTGTTGTAATTGGAATTGCCGTTGGAACAGCAGAAGCGTTTGTGGCGTTGGCTACAATTGAGTTTGCAGCTTGTTTTGGTAATGATGATAATGTTACGGGCTTATTAATCGTAATCGCTCTCCAAACATTTACTGTTGCGTCAAACGTAGCTATTACCGCCATCCCCCCTGCCAATGCTTGTGCTTCTGGGATATTAACCGTAGTAAATGCTGTTATTGTATTACCGTTTGTAGTTATACCGCCAACGAAATCAAGTATGAAAACAGCTCCATCTTTAACACCTGCTGCGGAAGCATTTACTGTATAGTTTGATGTTAACGTTACTACAGAACTTGAAAATCTTTGATACTGCTTATCAATACCTGCTATTAATGTTAGTGTTCCTCCAGCAGAAGGTACATTAACACTATTTACGCCTCTGTTTTCTTGTGGTTGCTCGATTCCATTTGCTGAGTAATTTACAATCCAAGCAGAGCCATTGTAGTAAACACTAAAGATACCTCCTTGGTTTAAGCTATCTTGATTAATAAGTTGACCTTCAATTGCTACAGAGAAGTTACCTAAAGTAATATTCGCATCCCACCAAATTATGTAACTACCCCCTTGTATTGAAGCAGATGAAGCAAAAGAAACGCTTGAAGTTAATGTAGCAGTTCCTTTTACATAGTAGCTACTATAATTGGCACTTATACCTGTGTATGGCTGAACTGATGCCCCTGCGCTTGTTAGCGCTATTTCTAATAATTCCATATTATTGAGCAGTTATTTTATCAACGGTTAATAAAGAAAATCTAAATGTATCTTGTGCGTTTTGCCTTCCAAAGATTTCAAAACTGCTTCCAAGCCCAAAGTTTAATCCTGATAAAGGATTAGATTCGTTGTAACAAGTTGAAAAAGTTGATGAAATTCCATAGTAAGAAACTCTTGCATAACCTACCGTAGAATCAATACCCCTAATTACTTCAACTTTTATTTGTGTTTCATAACCAGCTCCATCGCTTATAGGTATTCTATCAGTTAATCCGCCTGGATTTGTATTTCCTTCAACACATGATACACCACCAAACGTAATACCTATATTTCTAGTACTAAAAAATTGATTAACATTCTCAGTTCTTACATTAAATGTTAAAACCAAACTACTTCCTTCTGTTTGAGGCATATCAGCCGCTAAAATAGGTTGAGTTATAAATATTTTTGAACCGCTAGTACCTCCTGAACCAGAAAGAATATCGGGTAAATTATAGGCAACTCTTGCAAAACCTGCAGGGCCTTGTAAGCCTTGTGTGCCTGTTATATTTAATAAAGGGGAGAAAGAGCCTGCAGCTTTTACCCATACTTGACCATTATCAATGTTTATGTAATAATCTCCATTATTACCAAGCGTATTTAATGGATTTCCAGAACCATTTAGCCAAACAGAACCATTAGCACCTGCTTGGCCAACAGTTGAAATAACAGATGTTGGTATCTGTAAGCATCCTAAATTAGTTAAACAGCAGTCGCTCATGTCATTAACAAGTTTTACAAGTTGTACAAATTGATTGAAGTATTTCTACTAGATTATTTACGCTTGTCGGATTGTTTAATCCTACAGCATTTATTAGTGAATCGAAATTTAAAGAAACGTCAATAGCACTAGACCTTAAAACATTACCTTTAGCAAACCCTACCATCGTCTCTTCTTTGCATTTTTTAATCTGACAAATTAGATATACCCATCCACTATAAGAATAAGTCTGAGAAGCAGTTTGTATTTCATAAGTTACTTTCCAAGAGCCATCTAATAAGTCTGCTTGTGCGTCAATTCCATAAAGCAATGGCGAATCAAAAGTAAAATCAATAAAAGGAAATACTGTTGAAGGTAAATCAGCTAATACGTTTACTGTGTTTCCATAAACATCAGTTCGCGTTGCGGCTGTTATTACGTTACTTGCAATAGTAAAAGCAAATACAATCCCTTGTGTTTCGTTTGGAGAAAAAAACGTGATAGTTGAACTTATAACATTTGAGCTTAGGATGTTGATTCCTCCATAGCCAGTTGGATTAGTAGTTGCATTGTAAACTCCTGTTGTGTCACTAAAAGATACGCTTTTGCAATCACAATCTTGCGGAACACAATAGTTAAGTTGAAATGCCATAATAACCTTTCCTAAAATTTAGTTGTCAAAATTACTAATTATTTTTTAATGTTTTATTTTTATTTTTTCATAGACTTTGAGCCGCTGCATTTCCATTTTTTTCTGGAAAGGTTGTTGGGTGAATTTGGGTCGGACTTCCAATCTCCTTTAATCTTTGCGCTCCTTGCACAGTAAGAATTTCCTTTTTCGCTTCCTGGTCTAATTCTATCGCCACCGTCCTTAGCTTTACCTGCTTGACCGTAGCTAACTTTCTTTTCTCTACCAGTTTCTTTGTTAACTACTACCTTAACAAATCTTTTTCCTTTAGATGGTGTTGGCATATATATTATTTTTTAGTTGAACATTTATTTTTCCCTTGTCTTGCGCGATTTTTACTCTGCGCCTCTTTTACAAGTTTACCACTTTTTGTATGTGATAAATCCATCTTATCTCCGTTGCCATATTCGCCCCTATCTCTATTAGCCTTATTCAATTCAGCACGATACTTCTTCTGCTTATCGTTCCCTTGAAACTCCTTATACTCCTTCTTGTAATCTCTGCCTGTCTTTTCGGTATTGTTACTCTTTCCTTTGCCTGCTAATGTGTTACGTGCCATAGTTATAGTTCTTATAATTATTACTACCTAAATTTAGATGCTTTTTTTGCAACACTCTTTGGCTGCTTAACAAACTGCTTACCTTTCGCATTTCCTTCTGCTTTAGCTTTATTAGTAGCAGCCTTTTCAGATGCAGATAAAGAACTCCAAGCACCTTCGGGTAAATATCTCTTAGTCCCCTTAGACTTAACTTCCTTAGAAGAGCCTTTCTTTTTATTAGCTGCCGTTTCAGAGGTCATCCATTTTTGTTCAGACCAATTTTTAAGGCTTTTTTGAGATTTAGCTAGTGCCATTATTTATACCCTCCTCCTGCTTTTTTGTATTCATTTGCTAACAACTGTGCTTTACGCGCAGACCATTCCCCAGCATCACCGCCTTTTGTACCTGCTTTAATTTTATTAAATAAAGTTTTCCTCATTGTTGGCTTAGTGTAATTGCCAGCCGAATTTACTGTACTTTTTTTAGTTGCCATAATTACTAAGGTTTTTTATTATCTTCAAATTTTGATTGTTCTTCTAAATACTTTGAAATCCAATAATGAAACTCGTTTTTATATTTTTTAATTTCAACACCGCTTCCAAGACTAATGTTTTTATAAGTAACATTTAATCCATCTTCAGGAATAATATCCATTGCCTTTGCTTCGTTTAAGAATATTCTTTTTTCTTCGTCTGTTTTCTTATTTAAAAAAGCATTAACAAATACCATCGCTTTAACCTCTGGAGTTCTTACACGTTTTATGATTTCTAAATCAGCAAAATTAGTATTCTCTTTGATTGATTCTTTCTTGAAAAATTCTTCTGCTTTTTTTGCAATAGAATATTTATCAATATCATCAGACTTTTCTATTAGAGCATTTATTTTTTCAACTAGCTTAGTTTCATTTTCTTTTACGTTTTTAGAATACTTTTTATTTACGTAAAGGTCAGTTATAATTTTAAATTCATTATTAATTTTTTGCTCTTTATCTGCAACACGTGTTGTTTCTTTTTTAATGTCAACTTTACCAGCATCCTTTTTAGGATAAGTGAATCTTACAAATTTATCAACAAAAGCAGAGCCTAACCCATTAAGTAAATTTGAATCATAGTTAAGTTTTTCTTCTTCCGTTAATCCATCTGCAAGTTGATTATAGCTTGAATTAAGAACTTTATAGTATAAATTATTCTTAGGGCTTGCTGCAATTTGCTTTAATGCTAGCTCAATATTAACTGGAGCTATTCCTGTTTTTTCTCCTACATCTACAAGCATTTTATCAGTTTTGTTTCTTCCTACAACATTATACTGCATAGGCTTAGATACATTTTCATCACCTTTCCAAACAAAATCATCTCTGTATTCATCATATCCTGTATTTAATGCCATCGCAACTTTAATTGAAGGTACGCTTAATACATTATCAGGAATAGCAAAATTATTTTTGAATGATTGTCCAATAACTTTATTTTCTGTTTTTCTTCCCATTAAAGATAATAAAGTTTGTTCTGTACTGTTAATTAATAATTGAACAGATTGAGTTTTCTTAATTTTCAAATAAGCTCTTTCTTTCTTGCCGTCAACCATCTTATTATAAGGCAACATAATAACAAAATTATTTACCTTGTCCTCCATAGGCACTTTACTATATGCTTCTTCATCATCATCATCTTTGTAAGAAAGATTGTACATTAAAAGAAGTGCAGCCCCAGCAGCTAATTGAGCATAAGTACCAAGCGTTCCTACAGGGTCGTTTTTTAATGACTGAGCAGTAGAATCAAGTCCGCGTATTGAAGCGTTAAAGAATGGCACTAAAGTTCCAATAGCGTCAGCTAAATTTCCTTTCTTAGAATAATCCATTATAGACCTTGCTGCATAAGCCGCTTGTTGTTCTATTTCTTTTAAAACAAGTTCATTAGGATTTTTTCCTCTATTGTTTTTCTTAAACTCTCTTATTGCATTCTTTTTTGTTCTTTCAAATATAGCAAGCCTTGTTGTTAATTCTGATGAATTTCCTAAATATGACAATCCGTTATATAGGTCAGAAAGAACTTTTGTAGCTCCTCTATTGTCAGCAGAAAAATTAGCTTCAAATGGATTTGCGTCCATTGATAATGTATTAAATCCAACTCCTGCTCTCATTGCTTCTTGATATATCTTACCCTTTGAAAAAGCATCTTTAGAAACAGAAGCCATATCTCTAGCTAACATTAATGCTTTGATAGGCAATATACCTCCTCTATAAGCAGGTGAATGTGCAAGGGTGTGTACAAAGTCAGCAGGAATATTTGAAAATATAAATAAAGGATTTACCCCAACCGCTAAAGCAGATGTAACCCCAGCAAATGATATAGTTCTTAAAAACATTCTCATATTAGGAGTTACCCATAATTGAGGATTTTCAAATGTCTCTATAAACTTTATTGGCGCAAGAATAGAAACTCTTTTACCGCCCACTGCTTTTACTTGTGTAGTTAATAATCCATAAGAATCATTAAGCAAGTCGCTGTATTCTTTTTGAGTTAATTTTTGTCCTTGTTTAAAGTCAACACCATTGACAGTAAAATCTTGTGTTGCTACGTATTCAGTTTCTTTGGCAAATATTTGTCCATAACCTTTAGGAAGCCCTTCATTTGAAAATGTAGCGTTTCCGTATTCGTCAACACCATTCGATTTTTGTTCTGAAAATTGTCCATTGTTAGGATTGTTTCTTATAAAATCAAGTAACCCAACTCTTGCGTTATTACTAAATATACCACGTGCTGTTTGTAAAATATTAGCTTTTAATAAGGCATCTTTGTTATCTAACAAAACATCAACACTACCATCTTCTAAACTTTTGATATCTCCAGAAAGATAGCTTTTGTTTCCAAATTTAACTCCTTTGTTTACACTTGAACCATCATCTAAAATATGTTCTAAGAACTGTCTCTTAGAATAATCATTATTAATCAATGCATCAAATTGTTCATTAGAAATTAACCCTGCATCTTTTCTTGCAATTAACAACTCTCTATTAAGGTCAAAGTACATTTCTGCCCTATCGTTTATTTTCTTATAAAGTAATGGATTGTTTTGTTCCATTAACTCTAACATAGCAGTAGCAGTCTCTAAATTAGATTGAGTACCTTTTGAATCAGCAGTATGTTTTTTTCTTTGTCTATTTTTTGCTTCATCAAGCTCTTTAGTTATTCTATTAATTTCTTTTACATCAGTAGCATTTTGTAATTCACTTGTTAACCTTGCTATATCATCAGCTTTCTTTTTATCAAATCTTGTATCAATACTAATAACAGTTCTCGCGTCAATAACCCTAGATAAATCTTCTAATTCTGTTACGCTTAAACCTTTAAATATCTTTCTTCCTTTAGAGTTATATAAAGATTCTGCAAAAGACTTTGCTCCTGGAATTAAATCCATTAAATTAAAAATACGTTTTGCCTTTTTTGATACTTCTTGTTTTAAAGCATCTGAATCTTGCGTAACATTACCTTGTGGCGCATAGTTAGCTAAATTGTCAATAGCTGTAACAGCAGCTTTATTTACAGCCCTAATCGCAGGCATTCTATTATCATATAATGAATCAAAGAAGCTAACAATTTTATCTGCTATTTTACCTCTAAAACTTCTATTATATTTAGCATTTATTTCTTTCTGCCTTTGGTCTGCATTAATTTGAATTTGAGCAAGCCAATTTTGAATATCATCTTCGTTTTGAATAGCAACAAACCCGCCATTAATTTCAGCATTAGCATCTCTCCACGCTAATCTTAATGCTCCATCTATTACTTTATCACCTAAAACTGCACTAAACTGTTGAATATTAGCAACACCTAATTGTATTGCATTGATAGCAACATTCTTTAATGCCATGTGATAAGCATATTGCTTTTTAGCTACTTCACTTGGGTTATAGAAAAAGCCTATGTTTTGACCAAATAATTCTTTGTGAGTAGTTTTAACATCAGCAATAGAACCTTTTAATTTTTCCTTTAATGCTTCTATTTTCTTCTCTGTTGCTGTTAATTCCTTAGTAGGCTTTACTTCGGGTTCTTTATCAAGTAAAGGTTCGGTTGGTATTCCTAACGCTTCCGCTACAATCTGTACATCTTTTTCAGTAGGATTATCTTTCTCACTTACTTCTTGCACCACTGACTGCTCGCCACCTTTATCGGTTTCGGTAACGGCAGGTATATTCTCTTGCGTTTTGGTTTCATTTTGTTTATTTAATAAT
>Ga0315284_10016513_pt1 | contig 10477 bp, 7 predicted proteins | sample YL17G09_16_MG_FD_203696 | JGI IMG/M metagenome (GOLD analysis project Ga0315284, IMG submission 203696) | Sediment microbial communities from Yellowstone Lake, YNP, Wyoming, USA - YL17G09_16 | ecosystem: Environmental > Aquatic > Freshwater > Lake > Sediment | place: USA: Wyoming | collected...
ACGTGAAACCGAAATCCACCGGAATATTAGCGCGATGGGAAAAAACCTAGCCACGAATGACACGAATAACTCGAAAGGAGACAGGGGCCATCAAGGGCGTGGGATTTTGCCTCCTGCGCATGGGCAGGAGGCAAAATCGCAGGTTATCGGCGCGCTCAGCAATGAGGTCTTTTCGTTGCGCTATGGGTATTCGTGTCATTCGTGGCTGCTTTTGGCTTCTACTGTCTAAATCACAGAAAAGGATCGCCAGGATGCATGCGGTAGGCTGCGAAATTTCCGGCTCTTACTTCCTGTGCCTGAGTCGATGCCATCAATGATATACTGACCCGCCAAAATGGCATCAGGAGACAACAGCTTATGGAGATGTGCAGATCCCGCTCGCGTGTAGTCTTAATACTCACCGCCATCATCGTTCTTGCCGGCCTTACCTGCATCCCGGCACAGGATCGTATCAATGGGATGCCTGGGTATGAGCAACATAGCAAGATGCAGCCGCTTATTCCTGGTTCCGTCGTTTCAGGCGCGCTGAACGTGACCTGGACGTCTGATGGCAAAGCCTTCACCTACACCCACGGCGGCAAGGCATATCAATACGACCTCTCTACCATGAAGTTGGCTGAAACCGGCGAGGCGCCGGCCCCGGCCGCGGGCAGGGGGGCTGGCCGCGGGGGACAGGATACACCTCCGGATGCTGGAGGCCGGGGGCGCGGCCAGCAAGCGCAAGGCCAGACGCCGTTGGCCCAGACAGAGATGCCACTGGCTCCAAAGGAAGGCTGCCCGACGGCAGCGCCCGATCGCGGCCGGCAGGCAATCTGCATAGTCTCTCCTGATGGCAAGCTCAAAGCGTTTTACCGGAATCGCAATCTGCATGTCGCCAATTTCGACGGCACGGGTGAAAAGGCCGTCACCACCGACGGCAGCGTCAAGGACCGCATCAAATACGGAACCGGGAGCTGGGTCTACGGCGAGGAGCTTAGTCAAACCACCGCCATCTGGTGGTCGCCCGACAGCAAGATGGTGGGCTTCTACCGCTTCGACGAAAACCAGGTGAAGGACTTCTACCTGCAGATGAACCAGACACAGGTTCAGGACACAATGGACGTGGAAGCCTATCCGAAACCAGGCGCACCCAATCCGATCGCGGACATCCTGGTTTACGATACGACTGCAGGAAAGGCAACCAAGATCGACATTCGCAATGGCAAACCCTTCACGGATGATGTCGTGGGGCACTACGCCTACAACGTGCGCTGGTCGCCCGACGGGACAGAGCTCTTCATGAACCGCACCAATCGCCGCCAGCAGATCATGGAGTTCATCGGCTGCAACCCGGCGACCGGCGCATGCAGAGTGATCGTGCGCGAGGAATGGCTGACCGGGTGGACCGAAAACCGGCCAACTATGCAGTACCTCAAAGACAACCGGCGTTTCATCTGGTCGTCGGAGCGGAACGGCTGGAGGAACTATTACCTTTACGACCTCAGCGGCAAGCTGCTGGCAACCCTCACCAATCACTCAGCTTTCGAGGCGGGCAACATCGTCAAGGTGGACGAAACAGCCGGCATCATGTTTTACATGGCGCGCGATGGCGACAACTTCATGAAGATGCAGCTGCACCGCGTCGGTCTCGACGGCAAAGGCGACGTGCGCCTGACCGATCCGAAGTTTAACCATAACATCGGCAACTGCAACCAGGCCGCAGGCGGCGGACGAGGCGGCGGCGCGCCGGGTGGCCCCGGAGGAGGAGGAGGCGGCTGCGGCATTTCATCAGACAACAAATTCATCTTGGACGTTTATCAGACCCACGATCAGCCTGCTGCGACCCAGCTGCTTGACGCCAGCGGCAAAGTTCTGGCGCAACTGGCAAAAGCGGATACCACAAAGTTCGATCAACTCGGCCTTAAGAAAATGGAGATGTTTACGTACAAAGCGGCCGACGGCAAAACCACGCTGTACGGAACCATCGCCTTCCCTTCGAATTTCGATCCGGGCAAGAAATACCCGACGCTTGTACCGGTGTATGGCGGTCCAGCCTCGGGCAGCAATGTGCCTAACGAGAATTTCACCATGCCCACATTTACGCCAAGGGATAATTTGCAGTACGCGGAGTATGGGTTCCTGATCGTCAACCTGTCGTCGCGAGCGGTACCGGGCATGGGCAAGCAGATTCTGGATTCCATCTACTTGAAGCTGGGCGTGACCGAAATGGACGACATGGCCGAGGGCATCAAGGCGCTCTGGAGCCGGCCGTACTTTGACAAGACACGCGTCGGCATTTACGGAACATCCTATGGCGGCTATACCGCCGCATTGGAGATTCTGCGCTATCCGGACGTCTTTACGGCTGCCTCCGCTTCGTCGCCCCCGACCTCCTGGTACCACTACGACTCGATCTATACCGAGCGCTACATGTGGATCCCAGAGGAAAACAAAGAGGGGTATGAGGCCGGCAATGCCATGAATTTTGCAAAGAACTTGCGCGGGCGCCTGTTGCTGTATTATGGAACAGCGGATAACAACGTGCACCCGAACAACTCGATGCAGCTCATCCGGGCTCTGCAGGATGCCGAAAAAAACTTCGAAGTGCAGGTCGGTCCGGACCGACTGCATAGCGGCGTGAACACTCAGCGCATGATGGAATTTTTCATCGAAAACCTTGTCATGCATCCCGAGCGGCTGATGGCCCCGCAGAAATAATGGAGAGCAGCATGGATGAATTTCAGCCCGGCTATGGTGACGAGTCTCCGGTAGCCCTGGAGATCAACACCAACCACAGGTACAAAGCCGATGAGATGGGCGTGATTGAGTTCCGAATCCGGAATCAGGGCAAGGGCCTGATCAAAAGCCTTGACTTGTTGCTCAACTGCCCCTGCGAGAAATCAAAGACAAAGTCGGCGGTGCTAAAGAACCTCCTCCCGTCATCGGAGAAGAAGCCCTCTTTCCAATTCGAGCCCGCGCGAGGCGGCGAAGCGCTGCTCGAAGTGGAGCTTAGTCTTGAAGATGAGAAGCGCCTGCCTCTGGTCTTTCGCGGGCAGACAAGCGTGACCATTTCATCGAAAAATGAAGGTTCGAGTTCGCATACAAGTTTCACGCTCGATATCCACGACATCGAGAAATTCATGGGAAACGACCTGAGCGAACTGCTTGGAGGCGTGGGCAAGGATAAAGAGATCGACGCCGAGCGCCTGCACCAGCGGATGGAAGGCAAGGCACCGTTCTGGATGAGGGTGGATCTCGATTTTGACGAAGTCGAGACCGTGCAGCGGCGGTCGGCTCTGCGGCACATCATTGCACCCCCGTCGGGCCAGATGCCATTCCGAGCGTCCAAAGCCTGTTTGGAGTCGCTCAACCCTAAAACCCCACGCCGCGCGTTTTTCTATTCGATGCCGGAAGTGATCTTTGGCCGTGAAGCGCAGAGGAGTGACGCTGTACTTCGCTTCCTGCCGGATTTCGACAACGATCCCAGAAGCAAGACCATCAGCGCGCAACAACTCGCGGTCCGGTACCGTGCAGGAGAATGTACGATGGGCATGGCACCGAACGCACACCAACTCATGTCCATAAACCACCGTCTCCTCACGGAGACGGAACAGGTCGCGCTTGCCGGTGCGGCGGAGATTAAGATCGGACCTTGCGAAATGACCTTGAAGGTCGCCTGCATGCCCCGCGGCGAAGACCCGCAATGGCAGCGGACGCGAGAGGAGATCCTGCAATCGGATCCGGGGAACGATCTTTTCGAAGGATCCCCATGGGATCTCGTGGGCTTTTCCAGGCCAACGAACGGACAGGAAGAGGAGTATTTCTGGCTGCTGCGCAAGATGGAGATCGGGTGGGAAGCGGGGGCGGTTGCGGGCCTGCAGCTCGGCTGGCCGCTGAAGCCGCGCGCCCGCCTCATCTTTTGGAGCGGCCGGTACTATCTGGAAGCGCTCGGCTCCGAGTCCGAGGTCAAGACCGGAAATTCCGTCCTGCCGCCAGGCAAGATCGCGTGCCTCGAATCGGAGACCGAGATCGGCTTTGGTCCGCTGCGCTTCATGTGGAGGTTGTTCTAGAAACTGCTCCGAAAATGGTACTGGGAAGGGCGGGCTGAAGCCCGCCGCCACTGGATAAAGAGCGATGGGTTGCGAAGGATTGCAGCATGATCTTATGCATAGTGGCCGCGGGCTGGAGCCCGCGCATTGGCACACTCCAGTCATTCATTTTCATGCGCTTGGGTGCGCCCGCTCGCGCATGATGCACGGCTTCTGACCAAAGGTCAGGTCGAATCATATGCTCAACAGGCAACGCTCATCAGCGCTATTCTGGTGGAAATTGGGGTAAGCTGCTACCGCTGCAGCCGTGAATCTTCATGTTCATGGCTGCCGTTACCCGGCATGAGAGGTTACTCTTCAATTCTAGTGCCGTCAGCGAATCGACATGGAGGTCGGCGATGAAGACATTCCTTAAAGAGAATTCTTTGGATTGGGCCATCACGCATCTTTGCCGCTACTGTGACAGCGACCTGTTCCCGCGCGTGTTCGAGTTTGATGCGCTGTGGGAAAACTGGCAGGAAGCCAAGGCTCACCTTCTCTCAATCAACCTCGAATCCCACACTCCAAAGCCGCCGTTGTTGCGTTTCGCACCGAAGCTCAGCGGCGCTCAAAGGGTGGTCCACCGGCTTGATCCGATTGATTCAGTGATCTATACCGCCATGGCACACCAGATCCACGACTCGATTCAGGGAATCGGTGGAGCACAAACGGCGCGAATTGCACCTGCCCGGATAGATCCAGCGGCCGGCGGGGCCTTTTTCAGCACTGTGCGCAATGTCTGGCAGCAGCACACGGAGCGCATCGACCAACTCGCCGGGAAATACCCGGCCGGATATGTCCTGATGACGGACATCGTCGACTTCTTCGGCCGGATTCAACCTGCCCGACTTGCCAAAATGCTGGTAGATCCTGCTGGGACTCAGGTGGCGCTGGCCCCCGCACTCAACCGGTTCCTATCGGCCTTGAATACGGCATCCGATCGCGGCATTCCGGTCGGCCCGGCCGCCAGCACGGTGCTTGCCGAGGTAGTCCTGGCAGCCATCGACCGGGAAATCGCCAACTACACCACAGACTTTTGCCGCTGGGGAGACGATCTGCGCATTTTCTTCGACAGCCAGCAAGCGGCCGAGGATGCTCTGCGCGGTTTGAGCGATCATTTGCATAAGGTTCATGAACTGATGCTCGTCCCCCAAAAGACGCGCGTGGTGCCGGTTCAGGAGTTCCTTGATCGGTACCACAGGGGCTGGCCTGATGAGACCATCGCCGCCGGCCCTGCGGAGGCACGGCTGAGCGAGGTCGTCGGCCAAAGCCATATTGTCCCTCAAACCTATGGCTGGATGACATCGGCCGCGGCGGAACCCCGGCCTGCGAGCGTCCACATTCAGCTTCAGGCTATGCCGGAGTTCCAGACCGTCGACAGCACTTACCTGGCGCACTTCGACAAGGCAGTCGCCGGCAATCCTCCTGATCTCATGTGCGCGAGGAGAATCCTGAGGAAAGCAACCACCTACCGCATGCGCTCACTTATCCCCGCGGCAGTCCATAATTTTGCGCGGCTGACGCCTGTAATCCGCGAACTCTGCTCCTATTTCAAGGCGGTCATGGGTGAGGAGGAAGTCCAGACTTATGCCACACAGTTCCGTCATATTTGGGATAAAGAGCAGCAGGGCAGTTCATACATCAACGACTGGATGTGCCATTGGCTCACAAACCCTGCCTTCAACCAGATCGATCTGCCCTCGAATTACAGTGGCGTCCTTGGGATTAGAAAGCAGGCTCTGATCGCTTTGCGCAAACAGGATTTAGACTGGGTGAAAAAACATGCGGCCCGGATCGATGAGTTGGATCCCTGGGACCGGCGCGGAGTACTCTACGCCAGTTCCATGATGCCGCAAAGCGAGCGAGCGAGTTTGTTGGCGACAGCCCTTGGGCGAGGAGAGATTCTGGAGCGGTCCATCGTTCGTCACATCGGTGCCCAGGCAGCTGGTTCGGATGCTAGGAAGCCCCAGGAGAAACTGCCCTGCAACTATCCCTCCTATGGCGACAAGTCCGCCGCAAGAGGCCCGGATAACTATCCGGCCTATGGCAGCAAGGCTATTCGTCCCACGCCTGCCTGGCTGACGGAGCGTTCTGCCGAGATGGATGCACTCCTGTTGGAGCGCGGCAAGGAAATCATGGTGGGGGTCCAGGATTCAGTAGATGCCGGCAACTGCCGCGAAGAAAGTGAGCCATACCTGAAGGCACTCATGGCTCGGCTGGGATTGTCCCCGGAAACATCCGTGGTCTCGGCAAGTGATTTGTTGGCTGATCGCGATGACGATTACGCGCGCAGGGCAGCCCGGGCCGCCGCCATGCGCTTCAAAACGCAAAAGGCCGCGCCCCAGGGCCCGGACCCTATCTAGCCCTTATTTTGCGCCGGTTTGTTGCCCAAGCCGCAAATTCCGGGCCGATTTTGACGCTGACGGTTTGTGCTTGACGCTGCAGTCCTATTGCACCTATAAGTATAGCATTCAGAAATGCTTCTGAATCGCACTCATTTCCGGAGGATCATCGGATGTACCCCCTGACAGAATTGAGTCCACTCCAAATGCGGGTGGGTCCATGATCGGATCAAGAATTGCCAATCTGGTCATGAATTTTGCCGGCAGGGTTTTCTTCAAACCCATCCTCTACACGGCTGTTGGCGTTTCGATGCTGTTTGAGGGGTACCAGCTGTTCGGCCCGGCGGAAGACAGCCTCGGCTTCATGCGTCGGAATCTGGCGCAGCGGGTGTGCGCAAAAGCGGTGGACGAACTGCCGAGGAGAAACGGCATCCCCAGTATCGCGGTCCTTGATCTCGCCGGTGATACCCAAGGTCTCGTGACCAACTTGCTCCGGGACCGCATCGCTGCCACCGGTGAATTTCACCTTATGGAGGAACCGTTCTTCCGCAAACTCCTGCGCGAGTTTGGCAAGGATGGCGCTCCCATCACCAAGCTCGCTGACGCTGTGGCTACCGCACGTGAAATCGGCGTCGATATGATTATCTTCGGAGAAATTCCGGAATTTGCCGCGCGTCAAGACTCCGCGGCTCTAAAACTGGAATTGCGCATGGCAGAGCGGGCAAGCGGACAGGCTATCTTGGCCCGGAGCTATTTCGAGAGCATGGGCGGCGGCGGCTTGGCCAGCTCCTACTGGCGCGCACGAATCGCGGACAGCTCCAAAGGACGCCGGATTTTCATCTGGGTTGCATTTACACTGCTATTGCCGTTGGTATCGCTTCCGCTGATTCGCCGGCTGCTATCAGAGGATTCGAACCTGATCAATCTTGCGCTGCTACTGGCTTATACGATTGTGGACATGCTCTTTGCGCTTCTGCTGACCGGCTTTTGGATTCCAACGGTTTGGTCCGCCGGGATCCTGATTCTTGCTCTGGCTGCGAGCGGGTATTACAACTATCGCATTGCGGCCATGGTGGATCAGTTGACTCGTTAGCGGATAGTGCCAGTGCACAGATAGTAGCGAAGATCACCGGAAGCATGCGATTCTTGCAGCCAAACCAGAGCCGAATCGGCAATCGAGAGGACGTAGTATCCTCCCATGCCGTTGGATAATCATCGATGTCGTGAAAGGGAAAGGCCTATGAGTCTTTTTAAATCCAAGGAGGAACGGCGGGTTGAAAGAAACATCCAGATCCGGAAGGCTGTGACCCAGATCCGGAGGCAGATTTCCACCAATGAAAAGCATGAGTCTGATTACATCGTAAAGGCGAAGAGAGCGCGGAAGCTCGGATGGAACAACCAGTATGAGTTCCTCAAAAAGGCCATCAAGAAAACGGCCACGATCAAAGTCCGTCTCGAGCGACAGCTCCTCGCCCTGGAATCCGCCGTGCAGATCAAGGAGCAGGCAGAAGGCCATTTTGAATTCGCCAATGCCATGAATTCGCTCTCGAAGTCGATTTCTGAGGTCTTTGGAGCGACCGATATGGCTAAGACTCAGGTCAACTTCGAGAAGGCCATGTCTCAGGCTGAAAGCCTGGAAGAACGGGTCGACACTTTCCTGGAAATGACCTCCGATTCGATGTTCGATTATGAGGGCAGTTCGGAAGGCCAGCTCGTAAGCGACACCGACATCGACAAAATGCTCGAGGAGGAGGTTACGCACGAAGAACGCGCAGGTGTCGATGACCAGATCGATAAGGATCTGTCCGCGATCCAAAAGGAAATAGAGAAGACCGCCAAATAGTGCTGATGAAGAACCGGTAGTTCCGAGCTGATCCTGTGGGGCATCTCTATGCAATTCCTTTTGGATCAATATGACAAAAACAAGAACCAGGGACTCGATTACCTGAAGGTTGGGGATTATGAGCAGGCCCGATATCACCTGCTCATGGCTGCCAAGTACCTGCTGAAGGCGGCACAGGGATCCGAGCCTCAACTGCAAAAAATCCGCCACGATAAAGCTCTGCAGTTGCGCGACCTGGCGGCTTCTCTCCAGGGTAAAAAAAGCGTCAGTCACAAACCGGCGACGGCAGCTGAAAAGGCTGCGTCAGGCAAGGATCAGGATGGTGACCTGACCCCCGAGAACAAATGGATCGTGTCGGAAAAACCCAACGTGCGCTTCGATCAGATCGCCGGCCTGGCCGATGTCAAGGAAGCAATCAACCTGAGGGTGATCTATCCCTTCCGCCATCCCGAGGCTGCAACGAGATTTAAGAAGAAAGCCGGGGGCGGCATGCTGCTCTATGGTCCTCCAGGCACCGGCAAGACCATGATTGCGAAGGCGGTGGCCACGGAACTGGACGCTCAGTTTCTCAATGTCAAAAGCTCCAATATCATGTCCCAGTGGGTCGGCGTGGCGGAGCAGAATCTCGCCCGTCTCTTCGAAGTGGCTCGCCGTTATCCGGTATCGGTTGTTTTCCTCGATGAGACCGAGGCCCTGGTGGGAAAACGCGGCGGGCAGTCCACGGTGATGAACCGCGTCGTGCCGGAGTTTCTCTCGCAGGTGGATGGCCTCGATCCCAAGGTCAATTGCATCCTGCTCATGGGCGCCACGAACCGCCCGTGGGACATGGACGAAGCCGCGATGCGCACAGGCCGGTTCGGCGAGAAATTTTATGTCGGTCTTCCGGACGCTGCCGCCCGGGAGCAGATCCTCCATTTCAATATCGACGGCATTCCCATGGAGAAGAGCGTTGATTTTCATGCTCTCGCCGTAAAGCTGGATGGGTATAGCGGCGCGGACATTACAGGAGTTTGCATCAAGGCCACGGATTATCCGTTTCAGCGTCAGATCGGATCCGGCGCTGAAACACTACTGACTGCCGCCGACCTGGACCAGGGCATCAAAGAGGTGCCGCCATCCGTCAACCAGGCCATGCTGGATCGCTACCGGAGATTCGCTGCAGGGAGCTGAGTTTTAATGGAAACGCTCGAACGACATCTCGATGCCGTCGCAGGTCGCATGGGCGGTTTTCTACGCGGCTTTTACGATCCGCGCGTCCATGTCGGATCCAAGGCCGGATTTATTCTCGAATTCCGCAAGATTATGGACTTGCCTGCGCTGGGCCAGCCCGGGCATCTCAAAAAGATCTCTTACGCAAAAGCGGCGGCATCCTGCCGTGTCTCCATGCCTTCGGCGGAAATTGCGGCAGCATCGGATCCGGTTTCCACTCTGGTTCGCGGTCTGCATGAGGCTTCCATCCTCTCTGGCGAAACCCGCGGCGAACTCCCCTTGGACGCACTCGAAAGCGACTTGACATCCCTGCTCCGCATTCCGATCATGGTTTGCTACCTGTCCATCGCCGACAGAGAAAGGTTTTTCGCCGATGTGAAACGGATGGCGGGAAGCCAGGGCTTGCCTTTGGTGGCATTGGAGGAGATGCCCGAGCATGGCAGGGTCGCATGTCCGAAATGCGGGTGGCAGCTCCTGCCGGCGCGGCATGCAACGATTCTACAATGCGGCAAGTGTGCGAAACAATTCGAATTTGTCCGATCCTTGCCCATGGTTTCCGCCGTGGCGGCGCTGGTATCGTATGAAATATTGCGCAGAATGGTGGCTCTGGATGTGGTAAACAGTTACCAGGAAGAAGGCAAAATCGTACCTCTCGAATTCGGGGGCGAGACCGCATGAACCATGAAACCGATGCGAAGATCCATGTATTCCTGGTGAAATCCCTGGATGCGAAGCGGAGCCGGATGATCGCACAGCAGGCCGAGGCCGCGCTGCGTTTTGAACTCATCGACGAACGCATCGAGGAACGCGAATACGATGAGCAGGAAAGGTTGCGCGTCGACCGGGTCATTAACCGCCGGGTCTTCAGAGGCGAGGCCTATGAGCGCTATGCGACGCTTGTATCGGGTCTGAGGGACCAGGGCGCCGGCAACATCGACCTCGAATCGAAGGTGCGCTCGCAATTGGATCAGGACCTCAGCTCCGCCGCCTCCACAGAGAGCGTCCACCGTGACCTG
>Ga0315284_10016515_pt1 | contig 10476 bp, 6 predicted proteins | sample YL17G09_16_MG_FD_203696 | JGI IMG/M metagenome (GOLD analysis project Ga0315284, IMG submission 203696) | Sediment microbial communities from Yellowstone Lake, YNP, Wyoming, USA - YL17G09_16 | ecosystem: Environmental > Aquatic > Freshwater > Lake > Sediment | place: USA: Wyoming | collected...
TTTTGTAAAACGTCAACTTGCCGGACTTGGTCTTGGATTGTTTGCATTGTGCATTGGCCGTGCACTACCACTTAACTTTATAAAACGCACAGCACCATTTTTATTTATCAGCTCTCTTTTTTTAGTCATTCTCACATTGCTACCTCCATTTGCTCGCACCATTCATGGTTCAAGCAGATGGCTTTCTTGTGCAGGATTTTCATTCCAACCAAGTGAATTACTTAAAATAACACTCCTCTTTTATGTGGCCTATTTTCTTGACAAAAAACCGGTTAAAGGCGCTATTCCACTCAAACAATTTATTCCTTTTTGCATGCTCATCAGCGCCATGTGCATTGCGCTGCTTAAGCAACCAGATTTTGGCATGACAGTTACATTACTACTCACCACTATTATTTTATTTTTTTGCGCGCATGCACAAATAAAACATATTATTGTAACGCTCTTTGGGTTAGCAGTAAGTGCCGTATTTTTAATTCTTTTTCGGCCCTATCGCCTGCAACGTGTATTAACTTTTTTGAACCCATGGCAAGATCCCAAAGGCGCTGGATTCCAGATCATTCAATCACTCATTGCAATTGGTTCCGGCAACTGGCTTGGCACAGGAATTGCGCATTCACGACAAAAATTTTTCTATTTACCCATGCAACACACAGATTTTATATTCTCAATTATTGCTGAAGAAACAGGCTTAATCGGGTGCTTATTTTTAATAACATTGTTCATTCTTTTATTGTATTTTGGCATCCGCATTGCTCATCAACTTGCTGATACATTTAGCACATTAGTTATCCTTGGATTTATGATTCTTATTCATCTGCAAACCGTTATGAACATGGCCGTTGCAACAGGATTAGCTCCAACCAAAGGAGTTGGCATGCCTTTTATTAGTTACGGAAACACGTCATTGGTCTGTTATCTTTTTATGATTGGTGTTATTATCAACATGGTTCATGAAAGTAAAATTTCAAACTCCATGTTACATTAATGCCACATGAGGATCCCTGAACAGAATAAGAAAATTATATTAATACCAATAAAAAGACAATTTTTTTTAAGGCACACGAAATGGAAACTATACACAATAATTCATTAAACAAACACGATGTATTAGCATATTTTGCACCAATAAATACTATTGATCCTCTTGGTGATGGCATAAGTTCGGTTGAACTTGTTCGCGTATCCGGGTCGGACCTTGATGTGGTAAACGCTGCACGCGTTTCTTACGGTAAAATTTCATCTGAAGTCACTGACCGTGATAAAAAATTAATCAGTTTTTTAATGGAACATAACCACACAAGTCCTTTTGAACACAATCAACTTTCTTTCCGCATCAAAGCCCCTATTTTTGTTGCTCGTCAGTGGATGCGTCACCGTATGAATTCATATAATGAAATTAGCTACCGCTACGTAAAAGCTTCTCTTGAATTTTATGTACCACCAAAATGGCGCTCACAAGACCTCAAAAACAAACAAGCATCAATAGGCTCATTTGACAACGCAGAATTTACCGAGAAATTAAAAGAAGCAATCGCTCATAGCGTACAAACATATGAATATTTGCTAGAAAACGGCGTTGGCCGCGAAATTGCACGCAGCGTGTTACCACTATGCACGTATACAGAATTCATTTTCACCTGCAACTTACATTCACTCATGCACTTTCTTAAGCTTCGCCTGCATGCTGGCGCTCAGTATGAGATTAGAATGTATGCCAATACCATGCTCAAACTTGCGCTGCCACACTTTGCAATATCATTAGGCGAATGGAAACGCATTCATGCAGCAGAATTAGAGATTGAAGAAGATCTGTTTACACAAAACTTTACCGCTACCGCTGAATAATAAATAAAAGAAAAGATCTTCAAGATTTTTATACTCTTGAAGATCTTTTCTTTAAAAAAAACCAAATGACTTATGTCTTATGGGTACACTTTACATTACATATATCACTAATTTTCAAATGTTAGTTTATAGACAACCCCTTTAAAAAGATCTGTATTTCCGTGTTTACATTTTTCTTTACCTCTTCAAAATGAGAAGGATCAAAATCCTGCACCTTAATTTTACCCAAAGCAATACGAATTAAAGAAAGTTTTCTTTGTAAAACTGGATTGTCGTTAATAGCTCGTATAAAATTCAACCAACTATCTGGGGTAATATTACGATCAGTCACAATCTCTGCAAATATTTTATCTAAGTTTTCTTCTGACAAATCATTCAAATTAGACAATAGATCTTCATCTGAAAAGGACGCACCCCAACTATCATAAGTAGCATTTTTTTCAAAAAATTCTTTTAACTCTCTTTTTACATCATCTAAAATAATATTTTTTCCTTGTGGCAAAGCATTAATAAGAATCTTTTTCAATTCTATGCCCATGTCTTTACCATAACGGCTCAATTCATTGTTTAAAATAACTTCCTTGTCTTTTTGTGGCAATGTAAAAGCATAATTAACCACAATGGCCGACAATTTTTCTTGATATGATGAATTTGTAAGGCGATGCTCTTTTATCCCTTCATATATCCATTGTAAAGCGGTTTTTGCATGAGGTCTTACAGTAACGCCATCATTGTCTTCATACAAAGGGAAATTAATTAATTCTTTCGTTGGAAGAGATGATAAAATATATTGAATTACACGTTTCTTAATCGTTGGATCAGTATATTGAGTTCGTAAAGATTGGTAAATTTTATGAGCAAAAATATCATAACGTGCAGTCTCTATCAATGAGATAGGAAGTTGTATTTCTTGTATTTGAGAAGGTAGAGAAGCACCACTTTTAAGAATCTTTTTTCCTTTCTCAATGGCCTTATAAACATTGATGATACCACGACCAAATAGAGCTTGCGGAGGAAGACTTCGAATATTGCGCACCGATAGATTTGTTGACTGTCGTATTTTTTCAACCATTTCATTTGAAATCTTCGTAATAGGTTCAGCAGTATCTAACAAGAGAATCGCTAATTGCTTGCCTGTTGCATTAGGAAATGCCTCTTGTAATAATGCCAAACAACCGGCAACAGTTGGAGCCGCAATTGATGTTCCCACTTCCCGCTTAAATTCCATAGATCCTTCAGCTCCGCCAACGTGTGTTGCTACTGTTGATGTTGGCGCAATGACATAATTAGAAGCTAAAACCCCTGCCGAAAAGCTGTACACTGTTAAATTTTGAAGATTGTCTAATTTCATATCTCCAACAAATAAAACAGCTCCTTGCGAATTTTCATTTATTTGTTTTATTTTTTGCGCTAGAGCACGACTGGCCGGTGTTGTCCCTGGCATATGGTTGTCGTTGCCATAAGCAATTGTATATACCGCATTATTTTTAAGCTGAGGAAAATTGTATCTATAAAATCCTTCGCTGAATAATTGCTCTATAGATGGACCACTTGAATCATTGATTATTTTCACTCCATCAGGTGTTTGTTCCCTACTTAAATGTAAAACCTTAGCCATAGGCGCAACACGCTTAACAAAATAAGAAACTTCATCTCCGTGTTTAAAACTCACTTCATTCTCTGCTTTAAACGTATCCTCAACTGAAACAGTTGTGTCTTTACCTGAGATTCCAAAGTCTTTCCTCGCAGCAATAACACCTATAGAATCCAGATCATTTTTTTCAATCGCCTTCACCAGCGGACTATACGTTGTAGCAAATAGCAACACTGCAATAAATGAACTTATTCTTTTAGTTATCTTCATAATCGATACCTTTCTTTTAAAAAAACATAATAAAATAACACTAACACCCATTTCATATTAGCAATTTTTTATCAATAAAATCAATAAAATCAATAAAATCAATATGCAAAATAACCATTCAGAGAGGATATTGGAAAGAAGAAAAAGTAGAAAATAAAGCAAGATCCTTAAGTTTTTTTATATTCTTAAGGATCTTTTTTTATATAAACATCAGCTATTTTTTATAATTCATTAATTCTTTTTCAATTAATTTTTTCAATGCAGGATACGAAACATCTTGCCCAAGAACATTACTAATCTCTTGGATCGCATCAAGATAGCGCATAAGGCTTTCTTTTGATTCTTTTAATAACTGTTTTTTTATACCAAAACTGAATAATGCTGTAGAAATGCCATTAAGGAGCTTAATTTGATTTTTAAACAAATCACTCTCTTTCATCCGCTCATCGGCTAGTGCCTTCTCAAGCAAACTTTCTTCACTAACCTCACCAATACTGTGTATAAATTCCGGTCTTGTTCGTAAATTTGCTACCTTTACTAATGAATTACCCTGTTCAACATTATCAATCACAAACATCAATCGATCTCTTTGATGTGATTTTGGCTGCAAATGATAGGCACTTGGTATCGTATCAAGAACAACATACTGAATCTCATTAGCTACCTTTATAATTGCAAAACAAAAATAATGACCAAGATCTTCAGCCTGTTCCTCATTACCAACAATTATCACATGAAGATAATTATTTTCTTTCAGGCCTTGCTGAATTTTTTTCTTAACACTCTGCACATAAAAAAATTCTTCCGGATTAAATACCCCAAACGCTGGTGTTTTATCCAGATTAGAATCAAACAACGCAACCGTACTAACCGCAGAAACATCTATGCCATCAACTCCTAATTCTTGAGCAAGTTTTGGAAGATTATTTCTCACTATCTCAACATTAAGCCAATCACCAATATTAAGATTACGTAAAAATTTTGCTGAATCATTAATACTATGTAAATCATTTAAACATTGCACATCACCAGTAAGTGCATATTTCCGTATCAATCGACCATTATTTAATGAAAGCCCACCACACATCGCTACTGACAAGCCAGATTTATCAGCAAGCTCGAACTGATCAAGGCTTTTAAGCTGCATCAACACTCTATTCCAATGGCCAAACTTACCCAATTGAGCAACACAAGGAGCATTCATGGCAACATCTTCACCCTCAAACCCAGGCGCTCTTTCCCCTGAAGACAAAAGCCTATTTTCTTTAAAAACAAAATAATACGCGGGTGCCGTAAACAAAGGGCACAGACCAAATTGGCTTAATACTTGTGCAGCTGTTGGCACCACATGCATTCGCTGCGCAGAAATTTCTGTTTTTTTAATAATTATAGGCTGCTCAAAAGGTTTTACACGCAACAGATTCATCTGCTGGTTAATTGCATTATTAATATCAATTACTATGGTTTTATCAATGGAATTATCTCCCGTAAATTGTACATGGAGATTTGCTCCCGCTTCAAACAATGCTCGTGCAAAAATATCGGCATAATCACTATTATGCACACTGTTTTTTACAAAAGTAACGAACAAATCAGTAAATTTATTATCTTTCCATACCTGATCAGCCCGCATTGTTGTTCTGATTGCAGTAAGCGCTTGCGCATACGATTGCCCTTGCACTAAAGGCTGCTTTGTCTTCGATTGAACCACTGGCGTTTCTACGGTAGCTTTTACGGGAACTGTTGTCTTACGTACTGCTCGTGCATGTACTAATCCTGCTGAGCAGAACAATAAAACCAATAATATATTTTTACCCAACTTCATAACAATCCCTTTTTTTATAATTCATCAATTCTTTTTTCAATTAATTTTCTCAATGCAGGGTATGCAATTTCTTGCCCAAGAACATCACTAATTTCTTCTATCACCGCACGATACTTCATAAGGTTTTCTTTTGGTTCTTTTGATAACTGTTTTTTTACACCAAACCTGTTTAAAGCTTTAGAAAATTCATTAAGATACTTAACCTGATTTTCAAACAAACCACTTTCTTCCATACGCTCATTAGCTAGTGCAGCCTCAAGCAAACTTTCTTCACCAACCTCAGCAACACTATGCATAAATTCTGGTCTTGTTCGTAAATTAGCTACCTTGATTAATGAATTACCCTGTTCAATAGTATCAATAACAAACATTAATCGATCTCGTTCATGCGATTTTTCTTGTAAATGATAAACACCTGGCAAGGTATCAAGGACAATGTATTGAATATCATTACCCATTTTTATGATTGCAAAGCAAAAATAATGACCATGAGATTCAGCCGCTTCCTCATTACCAACAATCATTACATGAACATAATTATCCTGTTTAAGCCCTTGCTGAATTTTTTTCTTAACATTCTGCACATAGAAAAATTCTTCCGGATTAAACACAGAAAACGCTGCTGTTTTATCCAAGTTAGAATCAAACAATGCAACCGTACTGACCGCAGAAATATCTATACCATCAACACCTAATGCCTTACCTACTTTGGCAATATTAGATTTAACAGTTTCAACATTCAGCCAATCATCAATCTCAAGATCCAGCAAAAAGCTGGCTGAATTATCTATACCATGCAAATCTTTTAAATATTTTAATTCACCACTAAGCGCATAATTACGAATCAGTCGACCATTATTCAATGCATGCCCCGCACAAAGCGCTGGCGACAACCCTGTTTTTTGAGCAAGATCAAACTGATCAAGACTTTTAAGCTGGAATAATGTTCTATTCCAATTACCAAACATGCCTAATGGAACAACACAAGGAGCATCCACGCTAACAGGCTCACTTTCGAATCTGTCACCTTTAAAAACATGATACTTTGGACTGGATTCAATCTTTTGAGATGCATACAACTGTTTAATGGTTTCTGCATCCAACTCTGTTAATAAGTCTGGTGCTATAGAAACTTCTTGCTCCACAAACAAAGGACACAAATCAAACATTTTCAATGTATCTGCATCTGTTGGAACCAAATACGTTTGCAATTGCACTTCATCCTCAAAGTCTTCTACAGTCATGGTAGACAAGAAGCCTTGCCACTCAAGATAAGGATATTTTTTACGCAAATCGGCTTTAAAAGTAAACACACGATTTTTGTTATACACATTTGACCGATAGAGCGATAACATACCAAAAGCCATGTTAGTGAAAAACACTATTACAACAACCAAAAATTTCGCTCTTATACGAATTTTATTATTCATTTTTTGTCCTTTTAATACAAAACAAGCCTTTCTTATTATCTATAATAGTAATTTTTTATAGCAAAAATCAACATAATTCTTTTTTTGTTTTTTTAACAAAAACCTGCCATTATGCGACGTGTTGAGACAATAAAATAGCGGGCATATATCCCTGAGAACTATATGCCCGCTATTTTATTTTTTATCTATTTTTCTATTTTTTCCAGTTCATTGCCAAAGCAACCAACAAACCAACACCAACTCCTGTTCCACCAGGACGATAGTATGATATATTTGGCACATCAAACGCGGTACCTGCAATATCAATATGCGCCCATACGGTATCATCTACAAAATTTTGTAAGAAATGCGCTGCAGTTGTACCGCCTGCTCTGATTTGCTTGCTTCCGATATTACACATATCTGCAACCGTTGAAGTAATCGCCTTTTTATAATCATCACCCATTGGCAACTGCCATAACTTGTCCCCAGAAAGATTTCCCGCTGCATGTAATTTTGCAATCAATTCTTCATGCTCGCCAAATAAACCACTATAAATTGGTCCAAGCGCGTACGCACATGCACCAGTTAATGTTGCCAAATCAACCATTGCATCTGGTTTGTAATGTTTAACGGCGTATGAAAGCGCATCAGCTAAAATTAAACGCCCTTCTGCATCGGTATTTTTAACTTCTGCTGTTTTACCATTATAAAATGTTAAAATATCACCAGGCTTTGTTGCTTTGCCACTTGGTAAATTTTCTGATGTTGGTGCAATGGCAATAATGTTAACATCAGGTTTGAGTTGCGCAAGCGCATCAATAGCACAAATAACTGCGGCAGCACCTGACATATCTTCTTTCATTGTTTCCATACTATCAGCTGGCTTTAAACTTAATCCGCCAGAATCAAAGGTAATCCCTTTACCAACAAAGCACAATGTTGGCGCATTGGCAGATGGAGCTTTATATTCAAGAATGATAAGCGCACAATCAACATCTGACCCACGAGAAACACCCGCTAAACCACCCATGCCCATTTTTATAATCTCTTGTTCATGAAACGCGGTAATTTTTAAATCATTGCGCTTAGCAACGTCCTGCGCTTTTTTTACCAAATCTTGTGGTGTTAAGTTTGATGGCGGCATATCAACCCAATGACGTGCTTGATTAATTGCGTCACCAATAATGGTACCTTCAGCAATCCCACGCGCCACTTCATCTTTATGCTCAGCATCAGCCACCAACACAAGTTCAGTAATTTCGCCTTCTTTACGCGATTTTTCAGTAATATATTCATCAAAATGGTATTGAGCTTTTTTACATACTATCACTGTTTGCTCTGCAAGATACCGTGCAGTAACATTGCACGCATGAGCTGATGTCAGACCAATAGCAAAAGATGTTCCCTTGCATGAACGTACTTCTTTAGCAACAGTTCCCAAAGCACGACGATAACGCTCAACAACATTCACCCCTTTTGATGTGTTATCTCCCATGCCAACAATAATACAAAAAGCAATGCGTCCCGCCTTCGCCGAGGCTTCTGCGGACAAGCCATTATGAGAAAATGGAACAGCAATGGATTGTTCAAGACTCCCAACAAATTTACGATGCTTGATAATAGCTGGTAAATCAGGAGACACATTTTTTAATGAGTCATGCAATTGGGTAACATCAAAATTTTTCTCAACAATATAGGCATAACAATCAACGTTGTGTGATAATAAATTTTCAGTAGAAAGAGAAATGGTAAACATACGTTTTTACTCCATGAAATGGTTAAATAGTGCTCACCAGAATAACAAAAAAAGGTCCTGCTTAAAAGCAGAACCTCTTATATACAATAAATATACTTTTTATTCCAATGTACGTTCTTCTGGACCATAACTTGGAACAACCATAACGCGTGGATAGAAATAAAGTTTCCAACGTTCATTTTCTTGGTCAAACCGCTTATCGTTTCTTGCATCTTTTTTTACAATATATTGTTTAATCTCCGGACCGTAATGCTTATCTATAGAAGATTGCAATGCATCGCGCGAAACGGAACCCGTTAACATTGCCGCTGGGCCATTATTATCAATAAGACGCTTACCTTTATTAAAAAATATAAAGGTAGGCATTGCGGCAACACCATATAATGAAGCTAATTCACTCAACTCTTTACGTGCAGCATTTACTTTAAGAAAAACAACATCCGCATCATCATAGGTTTGATTGGTACTCACGTCTTCATACATACGGGTTAAACCCTTATCTTTGTCATCATAAAAAAGCACCACTACCATATTTTCTTTTGCTACACTTTGCTCAAAATTTCTTCGTGAATTAACCGCTCTTACTTTTGCTTGGGATATTCCATTAATGAATAACGAAAACAAAACAACCAATGTCACCAATTTTTTATTATGTATTTTCATTCCCAACTCCCTCTATTAATAATTATTTTTATCCAAATAAATGATCATCATCCTCATCATCCTCAACAATTTCCTCTTGTAGCATGTCATCTATATCACCATTCATAACCTGATGATAAAACTCTCGAACCTGTTCAGTGTATTTTTCTGGATTATAAAAAAATGAATCATAATGACGACGGCCATTGGTTAACCATAGCCGTTTATACCCAGCAGCTCCGTCATATACATGCTTAACTTGCTCAACAGAAACTTTTTGATCATTTTTACAATGAATAAAGAACAACGGAATGGTAATGTTTTTAACCGATTCTGCAGGATATAAAGGACAAAAATTTGTATTAACACACGTAGCATCCATCTGAGCAACTGTTTTTAACACTGCCTTAACCAATGCCTGAACATAGGGATGAAATGCATGTTTTTGAAGCAAATCTTTACCTGGCAGATCAAATTCATATCCAAAAATTGAACACTTCAAACCCTCAAGACCTGATTTAATCACTTTTTCACTTGAATCAAAAGGACAATCCAAAACCATTGCATCAAACAATTCTGATGCCATTCCTTGCGCTTCTATCGCAGAAACCGCTCCCATGGAAAATCCATAAGCAAACAATGGCTTATCCTCAAGATCAGGATGATTACGCAAAAATTTTGCTGCGGCAATAACATCAAGCGCTTCATCTCGGCCAAAAGTACAGTATTGCCCCTTACCCCCTTGCCCATGGGCACGAAAATCAAATGTCATCACATTAAAATGACTTTTTTTGAATACCCTTCTCAGCATCCCAACATCATACTTATCACACATAAATCCATGACATACTAAAATCGTCGCCTTTGCCCCATCAGTCCTTGCCAAAAGACCATTACGAACAATACGCTTTGAAGAATCATGAGTTTCTTGTGGATATAACATAACATGCTCAACAACAACCCCATCGGCCGCTTTGGTCTTTTCTGGAATAATATAGCCATAGGTATTATCTACCCTAGCGCCATAAAGTCCTGATTCCTGAAAAAGAAAAATGCATAAAAAGAGCGCTATAGAACCTCTTATGCAACTCATTGACCACATCTCTGCCAGGTTTAGCGGAAACATTAC
>Ga0315284_10016516_pt1 | contig 10475 bp, 8 predicted proteins | sample YL17G09_16_MG_FD_203696 | JGI IMG/M metagenome (GOLD analysis project Ga0315284, IMG submission 203696) | Sediment microbial communities from Yellowstone Lake, YNP, Wyoming, USA - YL17G09_16 | ecosystem: Environmental > Aquatic > Freshwater > Lake > Sediment | place: USA: Wyoming | collected...
CTCTGTGCCTATCGCCTCAAGTTCCCTGATGTATTCGTTGATGCCAAGGCCGAACTGCTGCAAATTCAGGATTGGGTAAAAAACGATTTGACCCGGATTATGTGCGGTTGTTCCGCCGCCTCTGCGAGTTTCAACAACGTCGATATTATTTTTTGCAAGCTCTTCTTTGCCGACAAGAAGCTTATTTGCGGATTGTCTTGCGCCGAGTGTTATAACAGGGTAATGCTCAACAATCAGAATCGTATCTGGGATTTTGCCGAGCAATCTATCCTCGTGTAATTGATGCTGCTTTTCGAGAATTTCGCCGTACTTAGCCAGGCCGCAATCCGAAATCCGAATTTGTTCAGCGAGCGATTTCATAATTTATGCTTTGGGCGGATTATGCAGACTTATACCGAATGCATCTTCCACGGCTTCCTTGAGCACCTCTGAGACCGTCGGATGCGGGAAGGTTATCTCTGTGATTTTCTCCTTCGTGCCTATAAGCATCCTTGCCGCACAGACCAGCTCCGTTACCATCGAGCCGACCATGGTTACGCCGAGAATTTTGTCCGTTGCTTTTTCCCTTACGACTCTTATTTCGCCGACGGTTTCGTTATGTGCGACGCTTCTGCTGTTGGCCTTGAAGAACGACCTGCCGACGGCAACGTCAATACCCTCGGTTTTGCACTTTTCTTCCGATTTGCCGACCGAGGCAACTTCCGGGAAGGTATAGACCGCCCGTGGTATAAGCGAATAATCTTCCATTTTTCGACTGCCGCCGGTGGCATTAACTGCTGCCGCCTCGGCCTCTGCAAATGCGCCGTGGGCAAGATAAGTCGTGCCGACGACATCGCCTATGGCATAGACGCCGGGGACATTGGTTTCGAGTTTTTCATTTACCTTAATTCTCGCATCGGCCATTTCTAATTTCAGGGCTTCTACGGTTTCCTTGTCGCAGCAGGCACGTCTGCCGACTGAGATAAGCACCTTTTCGGCCTCGATTGCCTGGCCGCTTTCGAGATTTACTTTTGCTATTCCGGCGGTTTTGTCGATGGAGATAACTTTCTGGCTGACTAAAGAGTCGATTCCGAGATTTTTGAACTCGCGAGCGAGTAACTGGCCGACCCACGCATCTTCCATCGGAATCAGCCGCGTAAGGGCTTCGACGATGGTTACCTTTGTCCCCATAGCGGCATACACGCAGGCAAGTTCGCAGCCGATAACTCCGCCGCCAACGATGACCATCGACTTTGGTATTTGCGTTAGGTTCAGTGCTTCCTTGCTGCTGATGATAATCTGGCCGTCAAACGGCATCGATGGGATTTGTACCGACTCTGAGCCGGTGGCTAAGATTATTTTATCGGCTTCGATTTCAACGCAGCCGGACTCGGATTCAACTTTAATTTTACCAGGTGCCGTTACCACGCCGCGGCCGAGGAACGTCTTTACCTTGTTAGCCATCAATAGGCCTTGTAAGCCCTTGCGGAAGCCGGCAACTATGGCGTCTTTTCGTGCCTGCATTTTCGGCCAGTTGGCACTTGCTGTCGGAATATCGACGCCCATCATCGCTGCGTGTCTGGCCAAAAGCAGTGTATGTGCCGATGCCAAAAGCGCCTTTGACGGTATACAGCCGCAATTGAGGCAGGTGCCGCCGAAATGCTGTTTTTCAACTATTGCCACCGATGCCTTTCTTTGTGCGCACCTTATAGCCGCACTGTATCCGCCCGGGCCGCTTCCGATTACCACTACGTTGAATTTTTCAGCCATAGTCTTTCCCTCGTATTACGTACCACACCGTACGCACTTTTTACATGAACCAAGTATTGTAGCAGAAAGCAGCCAAAAGTAAAACAAGCCGATTATTTTTCCAGCAGAATCGAACAGAAACGAAAGCAGCATTTTCTTCGGCATTTTTGCGGCCGATTTTCTGCATACGTCTGGTTTTATTTTGCGATGGAGGTGTGTGCGGCGTCGAACATTCGCACTGCGCCTTTATCGAGTTGAAGGATGAGGCCTTTTTCGGGGTCTATGCCGATGCAGTTGCCGGTAAACTTTCGGCGGTTAAAAACAACCGTTACCCTGTGCCCTAACTGGATGCTTAATTTATTCCACTGGTCTATCGCTTTTCTGCTGTCCTTTTCCGCTGTGTCAAGCCAGTGGTCGAGTGAGGTAAGCAGCCGTTTTGCCAGCGAGATTCGGTCGGATGTGGTCTTGCCTTCGATGTCGATACTCGTGGCGGTTTGCTGCAGTTCAACAGGCAGTGACTCTCTATTCTGATGACAGTTTATTCCGATGCCGATGACGCAGGCATTTGTGCCTTTATGAGTTTTTGATTCGAGAAGGATGCCGGCGATTTTTTTGCCGTTGATGAGGATATCGTTGGGCCATTTGATTTTTGCGTGGTGTCTGCCGATTTTGTCTATCGCATCTGCGACAGCCACGGCGCAGGTGAGCGAAAGCAGTTCGAGATTGAGTTTACAGCCGATTAAAACGATTGAGCAGATTAAGCTGTCGGCTTTTCCTGTCAACCATTTATTGCCCGCTCTTCCGCGGCCTTTTGTCTGCTCTTCGGCGAATATTGCCAGCCCGTCGTTATCTTTATTCCTCGCATATTCGGCGGCGATGTCGTTTGTGCTTGAGGTACTGCTGAAAACCATGACCATTTTGCCTATACGCCTGGTTTTGAGATGATTTTTTATTTTATCAGTATCCAGCAAATCAATTTTGAACATTTTTATATCATCTGTCAAGCCCGATATCGACGGACGTTGCCGAGTGCGTAATTGCACCGACGGCGATTCTATCGATGCCGCACTGAGCGATTGCTGAGACGTTGTTTAAGGTTATATTGCCTGATGCCTCTAACAGCGGTTTTTTTCCTTTTCCGCACATCTTGTTTCGCATCGCGACTGCGTGGTTTAACTGCCACTGGCCCATATTATCCAGAAGCACAATATCGACGCCGCGGATTTTCAGGACGTAATTGAGCTGGTCGTCGACATGGTCGACTTCGACGGCGATGAATTTTATTCCTTTTACTTTCCTGGCCTCAGAGATTATTTTTTTGAGCTTTGGATAAAAATTTCTGCCTAATTGTGCAAGGTGGTTATCTTTAATCAGGATGCCGTCATAGAGTCCGAGGCGGTGATTAAATCCTCCGCCGCACCTGACGGCATATTTTTCGAGCAGCCGCCAGCCGGGCGTGGTCTTGCGGGTGTCGTAGATTTTTGCCTTGGTGCCTTCGACAGCCATTACAAATTTATGTGTTGTAGTAGCGATGCCGCTTAGCCGCTGGATGAAGTTGAGCATGACCCGCTCGGCGCTGTGCATCGAACACAACGGCCCTTCGACAGTTGCCAGTCTGCTGCCGACGTGGGCACGATGGCCGTCGCCGATATGGACTTTCAGTTTCAATCTTTTGTTGTAGTATTTGAGAATCTCGGCGACTATGTCCATTCCGCATACGACTATTTCCTCGCGTGAAACGATATATGCCCTGGCGATTCTGTTATCTTCGGCGAAAAGTTCGCTTGTTATGTCGCCCTGGCCGATGTCCTCCCCGATAGCCATTTGAATCAGCGGTTGTACCTTTTCGACGTTCAGTTTCTTGATTTTGACATTGTTCATTTTTTTTAATTCTCTTTCTTGTGCATTTTAAGTTTTTTAGCGGCAATGTTCATAGCTCGTTTCCTGCTCGAATCGACAAGGACAAGCTGCGGCAGTTCCTTCAGTTCGCGGAGCTTATCCCGCAAAAAAGCCGCTTTTTCAAAATCAAGCGCATCAGCGGCCTCCAACATTTCCTTCTCAATCTCACCGGCAAGCTCAACCTTATCATATTCCTGCTCATCGAACCGAACCGCTTTTAATGCGGTCTGTCTGGCCCTGACCTGTTCGGTCAGGCTCTTTCGAACTTCCTTCCTTATGGTTTGAGGCGTAATATTGTGTTCCTTATTGTACTGTAACTGAATTTTACGGCGTCTGTCGGTTTCGTCAATAGCTTTCTTCATCGATTCGGTAACCTTGTCGGCGTACAAAAATACGGCAGCGTTGACATTTCGCGCAGTTCTGCCGATGGTTTGTATCAGCGAGGTCCGGCTTCTAAGGAATCCTTCCTTGTCGGCGTCGAGAATTGCGACCGCTGAAACCTCGGGCAAATCCAGGCCTTCCCGCAGAAGGTTTATGCCCACCAGCACGTCGAATTGGCCGTTCCGCAGGTCGCGAAGTATCTCGATTCGTTCGAGCGTTTCGATTTCGCTGTGCAGATAGCGGCACTTGAAACCCTGTTTTGAAATATAGCCGGCCAGGTTCTCAGCCATTCTTTTGGTCATGGTCGTAACAAGGACACGCTCTTTGGCCTTGACCCGTTTTTCGATTTCGCCCAATAGATGCGGAACCTGATTGCTTGCGGGGAATACGAATATTTTGGGGTCTATCAGGCCTGTCGGACGAATGATTTGTTCGACGACCTCATTATTGCATTTTTCCATCTCGAACGGTGCGGGCGTAGCGGATACGAAAATGGCGTTTGCCCAGTTTTCCTGAAACTCCTCAAAACGCAAAGGCCTGTTATCAAGGGCGCTGGGCAGCCGAAAGCCGTGGTCGACGAGCACCTGTTTTCTGCTCCTGTCGCCTGCCCACATCGCCTTAATCTGAGGGATACTGACATGTGACTCATCTATGAATAATAGAAAATCCTTCGGGAAATAATCGATGAGCGTATATGGTCTTGAGCCGGCTTTTAGGCCCGCCATGTGCCTTGCGTAATTTTCGATGCCGCTGCAATAGCCGACCTCTTGAAGCATTTCGAGGTCGTACATAGTGCGGGCCTGCAGCCGCTGGGCCTCAAGGAGTTTACCTTCCTGGCGGAACTGCTGTAACCGCTCGCCAAGCTCAGCCTTTATGCTCTCGGTGGCAGCGGCAATCCTGTCGGCGGGCATAATGTAATGCTGGGCTGGGTACAGGAATACCTGTTTCTCGGTTGCGAGGATTTCGCTGGAGACCGGATTTATGTAGCTGATGTTTTCCACCTGGTCGCCGAAAAATTCGAAACGAATCGCAAAGGATTCATAAGAGGGATGCAGTTCAACGACATCGCCGCGGACACGGAATGTGCCTCTCTGGAAGTCAATATCGTTTCTGTTGTACTGCAAATCGGCGAATCGCCCCAGCAGTTCGTTCCTGTCCACGCTGTCGCCTGTACGCACCGCTACGACGCTGGCCTTGTAATCTTCAGGTGAACCCAGACCGAAAATACAGGAAACCGAGGCAACGATAATCACATCCTCTCTGGTCGACAGACTCGTCGTTGTGGAAAGACGCAGCCGGTCAAGGTCTGCATTTTTTGACGCATCCTTTTCGATGTAAATATCGCGAGCCGGTATGTATGCTTCCGGCTGATAGTAATCGTAATAGCTGACGAAGTATTCGACGGCGTTGTCGGGAAACAGCTCCTTGAATTCCTCATAAAGCTGGGCAGCCAGTGTCTTATTGTGCGAAATTACCAGGGTAGGGCGGTTATACTGGGCGATGACGTTGGCCATCGTGAAGGTTTTGCCGCTGCCGGTTACGCCCATCAGGGTTTGAAATTTCTTGTCGGCCTTCAAGCCATCCACAAGCCGTTCTATGGCTTGCGGCTGGTCGCCTGCCGGCTGAAACGAACTATTTATCTTAAATTTTGACATATCTTAAGTCCGGGACGCTGTACTTTCTGCTTTGCCCAGCCTCAAAACTCTTTATTCTACGCATAAACCGCCCTAAACTCAAGAAAAACAAATTGCTGTCTGCACGTCAAGTTTGTAGATAGAAATGGTCGTCCTTTTGTCATTGCCATGCCTGCCGCCTGCCTTGAGCGACCGGCAAAATCGCCAATCACCTCGGCAGGCGTAAGCTTCAGATCGGTCGTGAAGAAAAAGTCGGGACTTTGGAAACATGCGATGATAGGCATCATGAGGGCGTTTGCCTTTGGGTTCCGCAAATGCCAAGAACCGCCCAAATACACACATATCCACAGTCGATTTTTAAGTTATCTATTCCTTTTTGGAAGCTGTTCGGTTAGTTCGATTTGGCCTCGCATCATTTTTCCCGCCTGACCTGCCAGCCATAAATAGTGGTCGCTTGGTAAGTCTTCATAGGTTAAGAAGCTGGTCCGGCCCACAGGTGGGGTGCTTGTGCACTTGAATATCGCGTCACCCTCGCCTAAATCATCGAACATAGCCTGAAAAATCATAGTTGCACCAGCTTTTTTTGCCTCTGTATACTGCTTCCATAGCAATTGGCTTTTTAACCTCGAGAACTGATTTAGCGACATTGTTGGAAACATATTATGCCAGCTAAATCCCGGCCAAACCACGGGCATATACTCCTTGTTGTTCTTTTTGCACCACTTGAGGTCTTCGGCCCAGATGTTGCGTGCAAAGCCCGGGATATCATCCGTGGCGTTGAAGCGTCCGACTGTCCATGGACTGACGATGTCAGCCATAAGAACAATTTTATGGAGCATCTTGTCATCTACACAATCATTGTAGAGTGTTCGCCACCAGGTGGGCACGCCGAGTACTACGGTACAGCCTCCGTAGTTAGGGTCGTTCTTTAGAAAATCTGTCAGCTTGGCGCACTCGTCCAGAGTGTATTCGTGATTGTCTTTGAATCCGATTCCCCAAATTGCCACTACGGGCTTGCCGTTGTGGCGGAGGTATGCTTTGTCCTGGGGGTCTTTGGTTAGCTTCATTTTGTCAACTAATAGTTTCCAGTCGTCGATGACGCTGTTAATTTGTCCGGCCTTTAGTCCTGAGAGGTCATACATTACGGCGTAGGCCCGGCCATACTGGTTTGCTCCCTGGCGGCAATGGGTAAGAACTGTATTTCGGAAATTAAGTTTAGCGGTATCAAACGGCTGCCATGTTCTCGGCGCAGTGGCTAACCACCACGTATGGTTGCAGAGAATGAGTTCTTTCTCAGGGGCTATCTCAGGAGCAAGACGCTGGACAAAGACTCCTTCAATACCATAATCACTCATCCATTTGAAATGACGGAGCACGGTTTTTTTATTCATAGAACTAAAGACGTAGGCTGTGTTCCCATCTGCGTTCCGAAAGGATGTTGGGTACTTTTCATCCTCATCATATTCGCTCATGTCGGGCCAAAAATCGATGGCACAGTTTTCGGCGTCAAATTTGCCGTTTTTTCCCCAGCCGCTCCAGCTTTGTTCCGAGCCGTTGTTCGGGCAGGCGAACCAGCCCTGATAGCCGCACATTACCTTACCCGTCAACGTATTGGTATCGACGCCTTTGACACTTGGCCCATCGTACGGCTTCATTTTCGCTATTATTTCCTGGCGGGTTAAGCTTTTGCCTTCGACACTGTCATTTTTCGCATAACCGGTATTTATAAACAACAATGCCGCAAGTATTACTGTTCCCAATTTGTAAGTCAGCTTGACCATTGCGTTTCTCCTTTATAGGTTTATAGGCTTTTAGTTATTTTCTTTTCGGAAGCTCGTCGGTAAGCTTAATTTCGCCGCGAAGCATTTTTCCGCATTGGCAAGAGTTGCAGTGAGCCAATCCATCTGTTCCGTATCCTTACCCGGATAGTTTGATGAATTTTTAAGTATATTGGATTCCAGGACGATAAAAAGATTATTGCCGTAAGTGAACGAATACCACAAGTCGCCAAAACGCTCCTTATACCACGCATACGAAGTCGGGCTCGGCGCATCGTGGATGTCGTGGTTGCCCGCAACATTATATCGCAGAATGCTCGGTTTTAAACCTGAAGCAATTGATAGATACGAGGCGGCTTCGCTTGCACATCCAACAGTTAGATGCAGGACAAAAAATGACAGTACAAGAATAGCTGTAAGTAATCGTCGAAATTCTTTTTTCACTGTTTTACCTTTCATTTCAAAGTATACGATTTTCTAAAACGTTGGGTTATTATACATTGACCGCTTAAAACGTCAAACCCAAATAAGCTGGAGAAGGCAATATGTCCATTGTTCCATAGTTCCATAGTTTTTAACGCCAAATACGCAAAAGAGGCCATGGACGCAAACGATACAAGAACTTACAGGATTTTTTATCCATTCTAAATTTGGTCCCTATTCGCTATTAACCATTCACGAAGGACTTTTTTATCTCTCTTTACAGGGTTTGAAAATAACGGATTGTCTATTTGGCGCATAGGGAATATTTAGTAAATTTATTGAACTGTAACCAATTCCCGGCCCAGCCATTATGAGGGTATTTCCCAGCTATAATAAACTAATGGTGATTTTCTTATTTATTTCCCCGATGGGTAGATCAATGCGATAAAAACCCTCACCGATCACCGTGACGGACCCTTCCGATGCCCTGGGCTTTTGGCCGCCATGATAGACAACCAACGGACCGGATTCATCTAACGTCACCTCAATTTCGTTTTCAGAGCATTTGTCGATCGAATAGGTGCAGCCGCCGATATATTTATCCGAGCGTCCGATGATGGCCCATCCCTTGTTGATCGGCGACAGGTTAAAGATTTTGCCCTTCATTCGATCTACGCTGTAAACATAATCATCGTTTAGCCGAGCCCCCTTTTTGGCTTGCCAGTCATAGACCACCAGACCCTCCTGCGGAATAGGCCATAGGCCGTTATAGGGCTGCTCTTTGGCCGCGGCAAAAGGATAATCATTTTTGCTGATAATTCCATCCACCTGCGGGTGTTCGGAAAAGTTGAATGCGGCAATTGAACAGGAACCATGACGCGTCGGAGCGATAACCCGGAAACAGGACTTGCCTTTATTGGCGTGGATAAAGAGTGAATCCGGCAATGGGACGGCTGGGGCCAGGGTGCGAATAATTTTTCCATCGTTAAAGATGACCGGCTGAATCATTTCTTTGTTAAAATGCCCCGGTTTGTCAGAGATATAAACCGGACCTCCGGAAACAGCACGGGCAACCGTCAGGTATTGGGCCGTTTTATCATTACCGGTGTGGTACATATCCAGATCACCAATTAAAATATCACCCCACCACATATTATTGGCAAAAGACTGGACGGTTCGCGCCATATTATCATTATCGAGTTTGATGTCGACACTGGCGCGTGTGACGCTGCTGTATTTCGTGTTGAAGACATTGACATTGCATTGCGAAATACAGTTTAGCAAGTCAATATTGTTTGCTTTGCATGCCTCTTCGAGCGCCTTGTTGTTTTGATGAGCGCTGTTCACGGCATTTCCCGTACCTGCATACATCCAAAAGTTGTAGGTCTGAAAATCCACTTTTACAAAATCAAAGCCGCTCTGCCGGGTGTTATTAATCATCGCCTCATAAAACGCTTTCGAAGACGCGTCGTCGGGTTTAACAATCATCGCATCTTCCCACTCTGCGGGCCTGGTGGGATTTTCCTTCTTATAAGCGCGTTGGAGCATCAGGTGATCCTTGATCTCGATCATGGTATGATCCGGGCTTACGCCACCCATGTATCCACTCATATTGCGCCAAATACCAATCCATTTTACGGTGGCGTCGTCTTTTAGAGAGGTTATCGGCTGCCAGCCGTTGGGGAACTTGTCATTAGTGCCGAAACTGAGCAGTTGGCTTTTCCCGCCTCTGGCGGGTGTCTTTGCATCAAGATAACCATCATCGATAATCACCCATCGCACCGGAACAGGACTTTCCTTGATTTCATTTATGCTCTTGATAACATTGGCTTCAGTTATATCTCCGCCGAAGGATTCCCATGTGCACCAGCCCAGATAGTTGTACATTTGGGGATACTTTTTTTTCGATCTCCATTGAATGTTATCTTTACAAAATTTAGATTGAAGCGCATGGTCCCAGCATTTCTGTGTAGCGGAATAGGGGTCCTTTGCATAGGCCCAGCTAAACAGCGGCGCCTGGCCGCTGAAAGCATCTGTTCCAAATGTACAAAGCTTAATGCGGGGCGCTCCTTGATAAACCGAGATAGTGGCCATCACCTCTGCGGAAACCAGGGGCAGCAGCGCCAGGTATCGACCATCATTGAGCTTCAACAAAAGGTAATAGCCGCAATGGAACGCGTTTAAAAACTTTTTATCGCTGATGTCATCATAAGACAGGCCTTTGAATTGATCAAAGCTTGTAAAAGGGGTGGGGCTTGTTTCATAGCCTGAGCACCAACCACCTATCTTCGATTCATTTATTACACCTTTCTCAAAATCCGGCAGTGTTAAGTCGTAGCTCACCAGACAGCCCTCAGCAGGAATAACATTACGAAGCGTGCGAGAAAGTAATCCGGATTCGCCAAGAGCGGAAAAAGATATTTTCTCACCCTTATTTTCAGCCAGACTCTGGCTTGTTAATCCCAAAAACAAAGCCCCGACAATAAAAACCATTATTTTTTTCATATCAGTCCTTTCTGCATCCTTGCAGGCGATCGTTATATACGGATCGCAGTCGAAAATCTTCGGGTATTTCGCCACGAAGCATTCTGCCGGCTTGACCTACGAGCCATAAATAGTGGTCGCTCGGAAG
>Ga0315284_10016517_pt1 | contig 10475 bp, 9 predicted proteins | sample YL17G09_16_MG_FD_203696 | JGI IMG/M metagenome (GOLD analysis project Ga0315284, IMG submission 203696) | Sediment microbial communities from Yellowstone Lake, YNP, Wyoming, USA - YL17G09_16 | ecosystem: Environmental > Aquatic > Freshwater > Lake > Sediment | place: USA: Wyoming | collected...
CTTAAGCAAGCTTCCAGGTAATATTGTCATTCAGAAGAAAGATTTCGGTTTTTTCTTCCCGCTTACCACTTGCATTATAATCAGCCTTGTACTAACCATTCTGATTAATTTCGTTCTCTGGATATTAGGGAAATAAAGAGGGGCTCAAAATGCAAAGAAAAATTAAGAACTCGATCTTAGAATTGGTTGAGGGCGATCTCACTGAAATGGACACAGATGCCATTGTCAATGCTGCAAATGCCAACCTTATTTTAGGCGGCGGTGTCGCTGGTGCGATTCGAAGAAAAGCTGGCCCTGAAATCCAAAAAGAATGCAATAGAATCGGAGGTACATTTGTAGGAGGTGCTGTCAAAACATCAGGTGGTAACTTGAAAGCTAAATATGTTATTCATGCCGTTGGGCCACAGATGGGTGAAGGTAACAAAGATGAAAAACTAAAGAACGCAACCTTGAACTCACTTAAACTGGCAGATGAAGAAAATATAAAGAGCATTTCCTTTCCGGCCATCAGTACGGGTATTTTCGGCTTTCCAATCCAGAGATGTGCAGAGGTAATGCTGCAGACAACTATAGATTATCTTAAAGGTCAAACCGATTTAAAAAAAGTGGTCTTTTGTCTGTTCGGTCAGGATAGCTATGAGATTTTTGAAAATCAGCTAAAACGGGAAATGGCAAAATGAAAGTAAGCTTTTAGCCAGAATAGTACAAAACACAAAAACTTTGGGACAGGTTCAGGTACCAACCAAGCGAGTGGCCAAGTTCAAGATTGGCCGGCTCATGAAGCAGAAGCTGAATGGCTAAAATGTACAAAGATAGTTATTATCGGCTTATTTCATTTATTTTGATAAATCACATTTTCTTTCTGCTTCTTAGGAATCCTGTCTGCGTCTCTCCACAAGGTTGTTTGCCTGGTCTATCAAGAGACAATCGTATATTCCTTCCAGCCTAACTCTAATTGCCTCTGAAAGTTTTCCTTCTTTCAGAAACCTCGATACTCTGCTTAAAGCCATACAACTGTAATAGTCTCTGTTTTCAATGGTGGAAACTTTAATTATTCCCAATTTTTCATCATTAACATTATCCACATAAGTTTTGTAAATAAAACAAATTTCGGTCCGCGGGCACATTAGGGTCCTTTCCATTTTTCTTACTCCTTCTCAATAGGATATCATCGGAGGCTCTATCCAGTTTGCCTCCAACTTAAAACAATTTACATATTAACCACACAAAAGTCAAACCAACAATTCGGAAGTCTTCCTGGCTGGCCTGTCCACTCGAAAACTGTACCATTGTGAATTAGAGAGTATCCGATAAGACGAGTTGTTTTTTAAGGAAAGGATACTCTTATGAAAAGGAAGTACAGAAAGCCGGAACAAATAATCAAATTACTTCGACAGACGTGAAAAGATTATGCAAAAACGTAAAACCTTGAAAGCAAAAACAATTATTGAACGTAAAAATTATAACAGTATAATAACAAAAACAGGAGTTGAAACCGGCTTCTAAGTAAAAGTTCAAAATGTCTCATTTTTGCTGAAGAGAAACAATGTTTGCAAGGGGCAGACAAATGAACCCTAACAATCTTAAAAGACGCAAGATATGGTTCTACCAGCCACTATGCCTGTTGCTGGTAACTGGCCCTGAAAGCCGGAAAAGTAAAAGTAGCCAACTAAAAAATAAAGGTTTTTTGAGCTCGGAAGGATATTATTGATTACATCGGTAAGAAGTTTCTCTTGGTTCGTAATAAAATTCGTTGTCATGGAAATACAATTTCCTCTCATATTAGCTCAAATTAGCGGACTATCAGGGGCATATTATATCCAATCGGGAATATTTGGCAATGATTTTCTACGCATTGCAATTAAAGACACCTGCAAGATAAGAAACGCCCCTTTTTTCAAAATCCGTTTAAATTTGCGTTTTAGTAGGCATACGGTCTTATAGAAAAACCCCCAGAGATTAAATCCCCCCTATCCCTTTACCACCCCTTACGCCACTTCCAATAGTTCATTCCAGCAGGTTGTAAATTTTCTGGAGCGGTGATTAAATTTGACCTGCCAGGGCTGAGTCAATCCCTCTGCTGCCCAGCGTATTAAAAAAGTAACCGACCTGGCTGACAAAGACCAGCAGATTAAATCCCTTGACCGAAAAATTCGATTATCGCAGTCAATGGAACATGTCACTGATTTTCTCAGCCGCCTTATCCCGCACCGATAACCCTTCACACTTTCTTACTTTTCTCGCCTTTGTCATGCCGAGCCTGTCATAGTAATATTTGTATGTCCCGTCATTGCTCAGGTTCCCGTTGTCATCATAGCTGTAATTCGTACCTCCCACTGAGGTATACTGGTTCACACAGTTTCGTAGATAGCTCGTTGTATTTCCGTTATTATTCACATCCGTCCTGTTCCCGAGCGAATCATAGCCGTACCTACTATTCAACACCGGATGCAATTTTCGGTTAGGAAACATTATTTACTTTTCTCATATTCGGCTTCTGGTACCTCCCGAACTTGATAGATTTTCCCATTTTGATCTATCATGAGCCTGTGTTTATATTTTGCTCCAGGTTTTGTTTCCACGACAAACCATCCATTGTGGTAAATAGCCAAAGTATATTCTACTTCTTGAAAAAACAGGTTTGGATCCTTCATTAGAACCAACTCACGTTGACGATCAGAACCGCCATATACATCCACTTTCGGGTATTTGATTCCTCCTAGATCTTCATAAAGACTTACTTCGTATAGCGATGACGGAACACGCTTTTCTTTTGTGTATATGTAATTTATCCTGTTGTACCAATCAAACAATTTGGCAGTCCTGATTAAAAACTCACCCTTTTTAGTTAAGGTATTCAGCGGCGGTATTAGGAAAGAGGAAATTACTCCTAATGACACAAGAATGACTACCCATATTAAAAGTTTTCGCACATTTCTTCTGAAAAAGTTAACCATTCTTTGTACTCCCATTAAGACCACAGTGAATTTAGTGTACCGGATAAGGATATTGTTTTTTGAACTCTTCAGGTGTTCCTATATCAACGCTAGGCTTATGAGTATAAGGATCTAATGTAAAGGGTTGCATGATGCTAGGCGGGAAGGGTGCGGGTGTAACTAAGATTACATTCTGATTACCATGAAAGACGAGAACTCGCATCCATTTCCATTTTGACCCTCCAATCAACACAAAATTCCAATGGGTATAAACCGGTCTGCCATTGTTACTTCTGATTAAATGATTTATAAGTCTAGAAGATTGGTTAGCACAATCATTCCAAAGTGGAATATATCGAGGACTGGTCTTATTCCACTCTCGAGCATCTTTAATAATATTATCCTTTTCTTTCTGAGGCCCGCTGTCATCAGTACCCTCTTTACACAATCCCCACGGATCCACAAAGTTCACCGGATTATTCCCGCAATACTGCTGCAGGTTCATCGAATCATAGTAGCCGATAGGGTCTGTTTGCAGGAATCGGCCAAGCTTTGGACTGTAATGCCTCGCCCGGTAATAATAGTTGCCCGTCTCTGCATCATATTCCCTGCCTGTAAACATAAACCGGTTATTATAAGCGCTGGTCGTTAGTATCTGGCCACTTGCATTTTTGATCGTCGGCTGGCCGTAAACATCATAGCTGTATTTTTCAGCAATGTCACCATCATCGCTATAGCATAACGCTATTACACTACCGAGACCATCAAATTGGTAATAGTAGATATATCCTCCTGCAGTAATCATGTATACTGGCTCATCGATACCCGGCCCATACACGTATTTCCGTTCCAATACCGTCGTCGTCTGCCCACCTGTCGTGTAATACCAGTACTCTGCTATCAGCCGCTCACCATCGTACATATAGATTATCGGATGTAGCGGAGTATGATCCACATTATATGCAATCTTTTTAACCCGCCTGCCTAAGTAATCGTAAAAATACCTCACCACTCTCCCGCCATCCTGCTCGTTCACGTCCGTCAGCCGGTTATGCCTGTCATAGTAATATTTGTATGTCCCGTCATTGCTCAGGTTCCCGTTGTCATCATAGCTGTAATTCGTACCTCCCACTGAGGTATACTGGTTCACACAGTTTCGCAGATAGCTTGTTGTATTGCCGTTATTATTCACATCCGTCCTGTTCCCGAGCGAATCATATCCATACACGGTGCTGTTCCCGTTATTATAGTCCGCAAAGACAAGCTGATACAGCTTATCATAATTGAATACATAGGCATTGGCTGAACCAATTTTACAGCTTTTGCGATTGCCCACCTTGTCGTAGTCGTCATATTTATATGAATTAGTATATGAACGAATACGCAAATTGTTTACTTCTTTTATATTATTCGCTATATCATACACATATTTCCTCCATGCACACTCCCTGTCCCTGGAAGTATCCATGTATGCCACCTGCGTTTTTCGCGACAATTCATCATAATTATACCGTACTATATCCTCCATGTTCCCATCGTCTGCCTGCTGTATGCTCGCCACTCGTCCAAGACCGTCATAATTATATACCACATAATCATCATCCGGGTATGTTATCTTATTCACGTCCCCTCGCTTGTCATAATCGTATTTTATAACTTTCTCCCACAAGAAGCTCGTAGCCGTCCACGAGGATGTCGTCACCTGCTTGACTCTGCCGGCATTATCATAGTGATATTCATATCTTGTCAAGCTATCCGTCTCTAAATCCCAATCCTCAACTTGCTCTAATCTGAATTCGTTATCATATTCAAACTGTATATATCGCGATGCATCTTCCGGCTCTTCAGTGTACCAAAGTTCATAGTCCGGCTGATTCATCGAATTGTAAAAATATTGTATCCTGTCGCCATTGCGATTCTTTACCTCTGTCAGATTTCCTCGCTTGTCATATCCATATTCTTCCGCCGCGCCGTTCGGATACTGTATTTTGTTTAAACGGTCGAACTGGTCGTAATAATAAGATGTGCTGTCGTCGTTTGCATCAATTATCTCGGATATCTGGCCGTTGAGCGTATAAAAATAATATGTCACTTGGCCGTTGGCATCCGTTGACCGCCACAATAGGCCTCTTTCGTCATACTGATATTGAGTCCTGTTGTTCTCCGCGTCATTTACATCATTCATATCGGATTCGTTATCATAGCCGAATCTTGTCACATAGCCGCATGGGTCTGTTATAGCAGTTATCTTGTCGAGTATATTGTAGGCATAAGTAAACACCTGGTTCGGCTCATCAGTTATATCCCGCTCGATTTTTGAAAGCATCTTGCTGGGATTATAGCTGAAATGCGTCAGATAATTATATGGCGATGACGCCGTTATCTGCTGTAACCGGTCGATGTTGTTATACGCAAATTTCCTGATATCGCCATTTGAATCGTTTACCTCAATGACTCTGCCAACAAGGTCATATTTGAAACTCGTCCCGATATTCAGACCGCTTGTCTGATTGTAATCGACCGTAACCTTATACAACCTGCCATAATTATTTGCATCGCAGGGGTCGCTGTAATACTCATATCGCGTTTTTACCCCGCTCGGAGAATTCACCTCTTCTATCTGCCCGTATGAATTATAAGTAAATTTAAATACAGGCCCCCAATAATAATACCTCAGCCTTGTTAAGTTGCCGTTTGCATCATATTCATATTCTATTGGACTTCCGTACGGGTCCGTTATCGATGTTATGAAGCTGTTCGAGTCGTAGGTATAGTTGTAAGCTATTACGTTTGGATCCATAAGGTCGTTCGGCTCAGATGGGCTGTCCTTATAATATGCTCCCGTTATATTCCCCTTCGAATCATAAGTATAGCTTATGCAGTTTCCCTTCGGCAATACCTTCTCACGCAGCTCCCCATTTGTGCCGCATTGATACGTCGTTATATAATATGACGGCTTTCCATACTGCTCATCCGTATATATCTTCTCGCTGACTATTTGACCATAACTGTTGTATTCCACATCTTTAACCACGCCTCTGCGGTCTGTCACCTCTGCCTTCGAAGACCCGGAATCATATTCGAATGTGTAATTCGCATCCCCGTATCGTTGCGTCGTCACTTTTCCATCGGTATACGTACTTTCAAGCCATTTCTGGGCATTTGCATCAGTGATGCTGTTTAATTTATGCTCTTCATACGTATAGCTTGTTGTAAGTGCTTCTTGTTCATCACTCGATGGCCCCGTTACTGTCAAAAGATTATTATTGTTGCTGTCATAAGTGTATGTCCATGTCCTGTTGGCATAATCGGTAACAGTTGATAACAGTCCCCGGCTGTATGACAATGTTATCGCCTTTGACCGGTCATCGGTTATCGAGGTTAACCTGCCGTTTGTGTAAGAAAAGCTTATAGCGTTATTATTGCGGTCATTCATCGATGTTATATTTCCAGAGGTGTCGAATTCCCATTTCTCCCCGTGTTTGGTCGTCAGCGTATACCCGTTCCAATTCTGGACTATCTCATCATAACACCCAGCCGGGCCATAATATGTACCGCCTGACTCGGTAAACTTAAGCCTTTTACCTTCTCCATTGAACAATACAAGTTCGCTTGTGCTTGCGAACTCTCGAACTTTAATATTATAACTCATATCCCAGCCATGACCATAATGTGAACTGTACTTGCTCCCATTTATACTATAGTCAAATTGTGTCCATCGGGGTACCCATTGGCCGCCACTCAAATATTTATCTTGAATCCTGAGCGTTACTGTGTAGGAGCCAGGCGGAAGTCGGAAATCAACAATTGCAGTTCCCTGACCGTTTACATCGTATGCCTCTTCTGGAAATGTCCACTCGTATTGAACTATCGTGCATCCACTGCCAGGCTGTATATTGTTTGCATCTATTCTTGCTTTTTCCCCCATATACATTCCGCTTGAATATATACGCTTTATCGCTAAATTAATCATCCTTCCAGGCAGTATAATATCTTCTGCCGAGTAATCCTGGCTGCCATCCTGCAGAGCTACTGGGTCACCGCCGGTTGCCTTATTAGTTGTCTTGGTATTCTTGGCTTTATTCGGGTCATCCTTAGCCTTAGGATCTACTTTACCTGCCGTTCCCTGTGGCGGATGATTTGGATCCTCCGGCGGCGGTGGCGGTGGTGGTGGACAGGCAAAAGCAGTAAGAGTAAAGCATAAAACAATTATCAGCAGTAATGAGCATATAATTTTTGTATTCATTTTGCATTCCTTTTCAAAACGGTAAATTATTTGGAATTATTTTCCAGCCAGGACCTCGCATGGGGCGCATACACGCTTTGGGGATATTTTGATACCAGTTGTGAATACTTCGAGGTAATCGTTGCCGCAGCAGCAGTTTCCGAAACAAGTTTCTGCTCTAAAAGCTTTTCACAGCAATAACCCACCGCAAACAGGCAATAATCCGCATATTGGTGTTTTGGATTTGCATCGTATGCACTTTGAAAAGCCTGTGCCGCTTTTGCGTAATCGCCGAGCCGCCATATTCCGCTACTGACAATCTGTTGCCCGCATTATCGTAGCTGCTGTAGCTGATGGTCTGCGTCTGGGTACTGTTAAATTTATTTCTCAATTCTGTCAGCCTGTCGCCAATGTCATAAGTATAGACAGCATTGGCGTCGCTGCCGTAGGTAAGCACCGTTCTTCTCGAAAGCTCATCATACTCATACGCTGCAACCATACTGCTACATTACTTGTTGCCAATAAAGAAAAGCAAAGCGTATATAGCGATAATCAAACATAATATTACTTTCCAAACGGCAATATACATTTTCGAGGGAGTGAGGTTTTCATAAATCTTAAACTTGCCTATATATTCTCGCACAATGACAATAAATAAAACCACCAGTGTAATAGATAGCACTAACTTGTCGGCGACATCATATGAAATTACTTTTTTTCTCTCAAGGACATGAGCAACTAAAAAGGATATAAAACCCAACAAGAAAATTACATTCGACGGAAAAATCTGTAATAACCGCTTAATCATAATTCCCTTCCTTGAACAGTAATCATTTTAGAAAGATATCGTAAAATTCCATTGGCTCTTAAACACTTTCATCCCATGGCGGGTACTCCTGCAAAAGCGGGATGCCAATAATAAACTTAAGCCCCCACTTCCACGAAAACAGCAACAGCTTTTTCTGTTGGACATCACGAATTAACATCATATCTCATTCATTTCTTTAAAATGCTCTAATTGGGGCGAGTTATTCAGGGACATGGAGGAGGACAGTTTGCTATAGCTCTATTATATGCATCCCTACAAACCTGATAATAAGCAAGCGCACACCAAAAGCCCACTGGCGGATCCAATAGTGCCGCTAATCCACAAACTAGAAGTCCGCGGAACTCGCAATCATCACGTGCATTTTGAGCGTCAGATTGGCAATCCATGCCCAAAGGATCTTTAAACATAACAGGATTATTTCTGACATAAGTATATAAGTTCATACCACCTTCATACCCAATCGGATCTCTATTAATAAATCTTCCAATACTCGGCTTGTAGTATCTTGCCCTCAAAAACACTAAATTATCTGCTTCATTGAATTGTTGTTCTCCTGTGAAGCCGTAAGCATTGGTGATAGAACCAGAAGAAGCAACTACGTTCCCGAATGAGTCATAAGTGTAGGAAGCAGTAACAGTGCTTGAGGCATTAGTCAGCTGTCTTGTGCTGCCAAGGCCATCATAGTGATAATAAGAATTCGCATCCGCTCGCTTCATACTTATTAAACCTTTGCCGTAAGTATAAGTGGCTTGAACTATGCCTGTGGAATTTGTTTCCATCAGCACCTGAACAAGCCTAAGGGCCACGTCATTTATGTATTTTGTTTTTACTCCGCTTTGAGTTTTGCTTATCCTGGTTCCATCTCCATCGTATTCATAAGCGGTATTCCCGCTGGGCTCTGATACGGATAAAAGATGGTTTCTCCTATTCCAACTATAGGTTGTAGTATTGCCGCCGCCAGTTTTTGACAGGAGATTGCCGTTGCCGTCATAAGAATATGTAACAGTTATGCCGCCAGTGGTTTCTGTCAACAACTGATTGTTATTGTTGTAAGTATAGCTTGTTGTAGTTCCACTCTTAACCATCTGTGTTCTATTGCCTGCGCCGTCATACTGGTACGTGATGCTATAGGCATTTGTGCCGGTTCGTGTTTCAGAGGTAAGCTGGTAAATATCGTCATAACCATAGCTTACAGCCGAGCCGCCATTTTCCGTTACTGATAATCTGTTGCCCACCTTATCATAGGTATAACTATAAGAGGACAGCACTGCGGCATTTGGTTCTTTATTCACTAATGAAATAAGCCAATTCCTGTTCGGGTCATAAGAGTATAAAAAATACAAAAGCCTACTTTTGCTTACCGAAGTAGTATTTTTGGCCATATCGACACTCTAAGAAATATATTCCCAAAGCACCAGTTGCCGTATAGACAAAAAGGAAAAACACTAAACTCGTCGCATTAAATGCTATTGACAAATTGATGCCGGGGAAATAATACTTAACCATTATCACAAAAATAAAAGGTAAGACAAAAACAGTTCCCAGCATAATATTTCGGCCGTGTTTACTCATTGTCTCAACAAAAATATCTTTTTTAGCACGGCTAAAACTTCTCTTTAAAAATGTTAAGGCCAAAATAAGGCCAAAGCAAGTACCAACTATAGCTCCTAGCACATTTATATTGCCTCTGAAGTATTCTCTGCATATGTCCACAAAAGTTAGGGAAGCGCCAAGCACAAGAAACTTTAAACTTCTGATCTTATCTTTCACAAATGTACCTTTAATCCAAAGAACAATTTTCCCCAAAACAATCCGCTACTCTTATTAACACCCATAACGCACAGCCAGCACAAACACCACATGTGACAGGATCATGTGTAGCAATACATACTCTACAACCTATCGTGCAAAGACTAACTGTTCCCAGGTTGTCCAATATGTCCTGATATAGCTGCAGAAAACAAAAGGCAAGCCCTGCCGCATCACAACAAATATTACCAGATGGATCTGTAAAGTTCACAGAGTTATTTTTCACATACGCATAAAGATTTATACCTTCCTTATAACGCATTAAAGGATTAAATGGATTCCATTTTCTACCATTAGGCATCATTCCCAACGGATCCATCTGCAAAAATCTTCCAATACTCGGTTTATAATATCTTGCTCTTAAGAACATCAGACTATCTGCCTCCCCAAACTGCTGCTGGCCTGTGAAGCCGTAGGCGTTATCACTTGTTCCTGTGCCGGCGATTTTATTGCCGAATGAATCGTACATATAGGAAACTGTAACCGCGCCTGCGGAGTTTGTCAATTGTCTTGTTGAGCCTAATCCGTCATAGTGATAATAAGAATTCACATCTGCTCTCTTCATTGAGATTAAATTATTGCCGTAAGTATAAACTGCCTGAACTATGTTTGCATCAGTTGTTTCCATCAAAACCTGAACAAGTCCCAAAGCCACATCATTTATGTATTTCGTCTT
>Ga0315284_10016518_pt1 | contig 10475 bp, 10 predicted proteins | sample YL17G09_16_MG_FD_203696 | JGI IMG/M metagenome (GOLD analysis project Ga0315284, IMG submission 203696) | Sediment microbial communities from Yellowstone Lake, YNP, Wyoming, USA - YL17G09_16 | ecosystem: Environmental > Aquatic > Freshwater > Lake > Sediment | place: USA: Wyoming | collected...
GTGCGGAAGCGGATGAGTTGGTTGAAACATACCAGCGAACCCTATCACAACTACAAACCTAAGAGGACACATGACTAATTATAGTTTGATCAACAGCGATCAGACCACTTGGAACAAAGCATATCAGATTTATGAAGAGATGCTTCCTTACAAGCTGCGTCGACACGCTCTCAACATTGCAACCGACATGACCACGGTCGTTGCGGCTGATACCGCCGACCTCGTTCCGCTTGGCGCGGGCGATGTCGTGGTCATGGTCTTTGCGAACGTCATCACGGCTTCGACCGTGACAAGTTCCACCATCCACATTGGTGATTCCGGCTCTGCCACCCGTTACAAAACGGATCTTAGCTGCACCGCCACGGGCTTTACCTTCTCGACTACCGCCTGTCCGTATGGCTACACAACCACCGGTGCTCTTCGTATCACCTTGGGGACAACTGCTCCGAGTGATGGTGTGATCGATATTGGTGCCATTGTGGCAGTCATTCCTAACATTGCGGCAGAGTGAGGTGAACCATGGGAAATATTATCGGTCCTAGTTACAACAATCTGGCTGCCTTTAAGCCACAGATTTATCCTCTCCAGTTCATCCAGAAATTCTACGCTGGATCTATCACCAATTACATCGCCAACACCAATTGGGAAGGCGATATCCTCGGACCCGGCTCGACCGTCAACATCCGCAAGATCCCAGATGTGTTGGTGAATGCCAGCACGAATGATGGTGATGTGGTGTGGCAGAGCATCCAAACGGCTGCCGTTACCCTGACCATCAATTACTCCTTCAACGGGGCGTATTGGGTGACGGATCTGGATCGTGTCCAGATTGACGTGGACATGGAAGGCGCACTGATCAACGAAATGATCAATCGTCTCCGTCTCGCCATTGAGAGCACGATCTTGGGCGGTGCCTATGCGTCAGCCACGAACAGTATCAGTGGCTCCACGTATGGTGCCAACGCCTGGAACACGAGCACGAACTGTCTAACCGTCATCAATCATGGCCAGGCTGTTCTCAGCACGGGCACGGGTAGCGGCATCGACGTGGCTCCTTGGGATGACCGTTTCCTCGTGGTCCATCCCAGCATGATCCCCGCCATGATCGGACAGACTGCTTTCTACGCCCTGAATGCAGGCACCCCCAAGGGCGCTCTGTATGAAGGCTTCCTCGCCAAGATTAGCGGTCTGAACGTGCTTCAGTCCCCGCTGGTTCCTGGTGCGGGCACTGCGGGCAGTGTGTACCATGCGATGATCGGACATCCTGAAGCTATCACCATGGCCACCAAGTTCACCAATGTCCAGGCTGACATTGTGCTCCCCAACAAGTATGGTGTGGGCACTCGTTGCCAGAACTTCTTTGGCTATACCGTTTCCAAGCCAGAACTGCTTATCGACTTGCAGATTCAGCTTGCCTAGACGAATATCGGGAACCGGTTACGTTTTGTAACCGGTTCCCACTCTGCTAATCAGAAAGGAGCACGATGAGCATCGATGTAACTGCCAATAAGGTTCATACTCCGCGAGGTCTTCTTGCGGGGGAAGAGTTGATTCTTGAATCCCGTCTCTGCCACACGATCATCAATAGGACAAATGGCAGGGAGTACAAACGGGATCTTGATCCACGTTCCCGTTGGTTCCAAGTGTATGAGCAGGCTGTTCTCAACCCTGATAAATTCGTCATCGAAATGGACGAAGCGCCCAAGACCGTGATTCGGATGGAAGGCGATAAGGGGATGGAGAATCGTCCACTCTATGCCACTCATGAACTGGAAGGGCTTTCCATGCCACGCCTGCAAGAGATTGGCAGGCAGTGGGGTGTCAAGGATGTACGTAAACAATCCTTGGTGCTCAAAATTATTGAAGCTCAGACTGCAATGGTGGTCCGAGCGAACCTAGACGATTTGCCAAAGAAAGGCTAAGCCATGGGTTTTACGGTTCGCTCTCTGCTGGCACGTATCGCGCCGATGCGCCCTGATCTCAAGGATCAGGGAATGGTGGATTATATCACACAGGAGGTGGCGCGGCGATTGATGAAGGACACGTTCTTAGGGCAAACTACTCAGGACGTGTTCTATCTGCCCAAGGGAGTAGACCAAGTTCTCTTGTCCGCCAGCATCCCATGGTGGGACACGACGAATTACAAACCCACGCAAACCTACGTAAAGAGCAGCCATCTTGGATCGTCCAGGATGGCTGTTCCCTCTGCATCGCTTGTCCAAGATTCTGATCCAAATCAGTATCAACAGAAAACCCCCGTGGATGTTTTTCGCGTCATGCGGATTCGAATTGCTCGGTTACCCTATTCCAACATCAACCAAGGAAACTTCATTTCCTACTGGCCTGCTGCACCAGGGGACACGCTTGCGGCTGATCCCTCTTTGGTGAGTGCCAGTGCAGGAGACTTCTACATCGCCATGATCCCAGGCTCCGCGACACTTACGGATGGATCAGATCTTGAGTGGAACGCGGGAGATGTGATCCAGTCGAATGGATCAGCTTGGACGGCCTATAGACTTGAGCAATACAGCACGGTCCCTCAGAGTAACCAGCGAACTATTGATCAATTTATGACTCAATCACAGGCCCCACAGGGAGCCACTAATCGTTGGACTCAGATGCCTGGTCAGATGGGGTTCAACAATATCTTTGCGCTAGATTGGGACTGCCCTACGAGTGTTACGGGTGGTTCTCAGATAACCGTGACCATAACGGGTGCCCCATGACAACTTACCAATGGTCAGCCATAAGTGATCATTCTATCACCTTTGACTCTCCGAATGGGGAGTCAACGATAACTTTGACACCGATGTATGGTGAAAACTTTACCTTCACTCTGAAATGTGTAGTGGATGGGAATTATGTTTTCAGCCAAGATATTAAAGTTATAGGCCACTCATGACTTGTTATTGTTTAATCCCTGTTACTCGCCCGTGGATGGCAGAAAGGGCGATGATAAACGCATCGTGTGACCGATGGACCGTCTTAACGATGGATGGGTCAAGAGGAGTGCAAGAAACACGTAGATTGCTATTGGAAAGAGCCATTTTATGTGAAGCAGATTACATCCGATACTCAGATGATGATGATCCTGGGGTTATGCCACATCGGGAAGAAGCGGTGAAAGCTCTGGAGAATGGCAATGCTGATATTGTGTATTTCGATTATCGGATGGATCTTGGAGGCCGATTACAAGATGTTCGTTACTCCGGGGATCTTGGGAAAGACCTCAAGATAGGTTTGGGGATTGCCCCTTGGGCTTGGGTGGCCAAAACTAAATCCTTGAAGAAAATGAGAATTGTATGGGACCTTACCGTTAAGAAAACGCATGGAACATGGATGATTCTTCAGGCGATGAGCGCAGGGTTAAAGATCGTTCACATCCCAAAGCTTGCCTATTATTACACACCGTTTTCTGTTGAACCAAACATAACAAAGACGTGGCAAAATTCAAAAATCGAGGATTTCTCAGATTGGCTTTCAGAGGCTCTAGTGGGTTAGGGAGATAGCATGGTAGCAACCAATCTTATCAGCTACACCAATCTGTCTGGGATGATTGTAGCCCTTTACCCTCAACCCGATTATGATACAGCAATTGAGCTAGTATGTTCTACTGTCCCGGTTGGTGATATCGGGAATGTGGAATTGAATCTGCCTATTGAAGCCAGGGAATGTATTGTTGCAGGTGCTCTAGCAGAACTCCTCATGCTTCCGGGGGAAGGCCAGAATATCCAACTTGCCCAAGCGAAACAGTTAGAGTTTGAGAGGCTACGTTCACCGCTTCTGGCTCTTGGTGTTCTTGGGGCTGGAGGTTCCCCTACCTTTGTTTCTCCTCCGTTTGGTGGTAATGGTAGAAGATTCTTGCCTTACTGGTTCCAAACCTATACTCCTGGACCTTGAGGTAGACAATGGCGATAGCACTAAGCTCTTATACGCTTGCTCAGCTTGAAACGGATATCAAATACCTCACGGGTGACGTGGAGGGAACCCGTTTCAGTTCGTCGCTATTGGCCGATGCTGCGAACTATGCGATCAAGCGCATCGTGACGATGAAAGGCTACACCTACAAGGAAGCCTGCATTGAGGGAACCATCCAGACCGGGCCAAACTCCATTACGCTGATCCCCTTGAATGGGACCTACGTCATTAATGCGGGCTATTTTGTAGTGGGACTAACTTACACTGTTGTCACGGTTGGTACAACAGATTTTACGGATTGGGGTGCTGCGGATAGCGAACCTGGGACCGTATTTGTGGCTACAGGCATTGGATCAGGAACCGGGACTGCTTCCACGAACTATGATTACCGTGACTACATTGAGATACGGCGCGTTCTCAGTGGCGGATCGGTAAACAACATCGCCTCCTCCAGTGTCTATGAACTCATCACGACCGGGAATGCCCAGGAGGACATGAAGAATCCTACCTGGAGAACTGATCAGGGTGTTCCTAGACGTTGGACACTGTACGATGGGAACAACATTGTTTTGATCAAACCACCTTCGGGAGGAAACGAAATTCTAGTCGTTGATCCTTCTACTGGGGTAATGTTTGGGACGGCAACGGGGTACATCATCACGGTTGGTTATGTTCAACAGCCTCTATTGATGGTTGGTCCCACGGATACCGTGGATTCTCGGGTGCCATTGCCGATGCAGCAATACCTGAAGTATGCCGGGTCCTCCTGGCTACTGAGTTTGGATCAGACGGATACCGCTTCGTTGAATACGGCGAAACTCTACATGGATACCTTTATGAATCTTGTGGGAGCCTGATATGGCAGCGGTGCTTGTAGGCAATACCTATATCGGGGTCTCAGCCGAAGACCCAGGCTCAGTAGGGTTTGGTTACTTTTGGTCGCAGTCCGACACGGGCGACTACTACGCTCGTGATACGGGTGATGCGAGCTGGGTATTCATCATGAATCTGGATCAGCCGAGTGGCGGGATGCTCCCTCTCTCGGGCGGGACGATGAGTGGTTCCATTCTGGGAGCGCATGGGTTGATGCCGCTATCGGGTGGGGATTTCACGGCTGCTCCCACAATCAGCGGAAATGAGATTGCTACGCAAGACTATGTGACCACTCAGATTAATTGGGTGCTCACACAGATCAATGCACTGATCGCACAATCCTTGGCCTCAATCCCTGGAGTGAGTGTAACAAATCAGGTTGCGGTTCTTGCAGGTATTAGCCCCACTCTTTCCAATAATGGGACATACACGTTGCCATTGCCTGTTTATGGAGATGGTACGACTGCGACACAGGCAGAGGTAGCAGGGAAATATTATGGCTGGCCAGGAGGTTTCAATAATTACGATGGAGTAGTTAATCTCGCTCAAACATCTGTTCTAGTCAATGAGGTCACTCCCAATTCTAGGACATTCCAAATAAGCGTTGTCAACACACAGACCAGCCCTCCTGCAACTGGTTATGCAATTGGCTACATCATTGTGGCGATCCGCTCATGAAGACCATTCGAGTAGACCACAGCAAAGGATTGAACGCCGTTACCGATCGGCGCATGATGCCGGAAGGCTACATGGTCCTTGCGGATAATGTGGATCTACGCAGTGGTAGCGCACGTTGTATGCGTGTCCCTCAATTCCATCTTGCTGCTCCTACTGATACGACGTGCATCTATGAATACCGTGGCCAATGGCATTTCTCTGAGAAATACCGAACCTATGCTGCTGAATTTGTAGGAAGTCAGGAACGCATTTATTACGCAGAAACCGGGGCTGGCCATGTGCCTCCCAAAAAGATAGTGGATGGTGTTGAAGCAAATCTAGGGACCATCGTCCCATTGGCTTCCCCAATCGCTTCTAACGTCAACACCTTGACACCGATAAATATCAGATTGTCTGTCTCTGGAGGGAGTCTTCCCGTAGGACAGTATTCCTATCGGATTGCAGCCATCATTAATGGAAACACGTTTGCGGCAAGTCAGGCTACGACGATATCCTTAACGGCTGCTGGTGGTGTTAGCCTGAGTTGGGGAGCCGTAACCAATGCGACGGGGTATGTTGTTTTCGGGCGGACACCAGGGAAAGAACAAACGCTCAAAACATTAGGCGTAACCACGACATTCATAGATGATGGCTCCCAAACACCTTCTGGACCCTATGCTTCAACCTATGACGCAGCAACGCCTTATCAGTACGTCTATACCTATGTCAGAGAAGTTGGGAAATCCCAAGGCGGGATGCAGGATGAAGGCGGTCCAAGTCCCGTTTCCATTGTGGTGCAACCTGGAACAGCCCATAGGATCACACGCCTCCCCTTGAACGACGGATTCTACTTAAATGCTCCAATTAGTACAACTATGACTTCTCTAAAGTCGTCGAATAAGGTGACGATTGGAGGGATTCTACAGAAAGGAAATCGAACACTTCTCACGATTGATGCAATCCCAGACTCTGTGGATGCTACGGCTCTCGTAACAGACATGGACTACACCATTACCTATTTGGGAACTACCGATTTCACTTCGGTTGGTGCCTTCGCTAATTTGGTTGGCATTCGATTCAAGGCGACAGATGTTGCTACTGGGACGGGAACGGTAGCTCAATGGAAATGGGCTCCCACCAATACTATTCGATTTTGGGATGAAGCGTCTTACGTCTACCCTGCAACCGAAGACATCATCTTTGTCTATCCCACCGCGCTTTCCGTTCCAACGGGTCTTTCGGCAATAGACGAAGGATCGGTATCCACCTTGTCTGCTGGAACCTATCGATACGCGGTGTCTGCGATTCGTGGCGAAACGTCTGGACTCTCTAACAGTGTTACCGCGCCAGAAACCGCAATCTCCTCAACGGCAACCATCACGCCTACGGTCAATCCATCCACGGGAGCCGTAAGCTCGGTTCGCTTAGCGTGGAACACGTCCATTGATGCAGATGGTTACAATGTGTATCGTTCAGCGGACGCTGGTGCAACCTGGTCGCTAATCGCTATGACCGTAGGGTATCAGGCTGGCTATGTGGATACCGGAACGGCTGGGACAGCAGTTACTCCTCCCACGGTTGACACTGGAACAAGCACGCGGATTTTGGTGCTGACGAATCAATCGCTTCCGACAACGATTACCGCCACACTTGATCCCTCTACGGGGTTGTGTATTTATCCTTACGTTTATTTGTCGAGAACGGAATGTGAGGTACCAGTGTCGGGCGTTCTGGACAAGGATGTGGTGTTCTTGTCAGGGTGCGCTCAATCCGCATTGAATGGAGTTCAGCGGACGCATTTCTTGACGGACACGACATTCTGGGTACCTGTCTTCACTCAGGCTAACGATGCGGCAACGAGTCTTCTGGATGTTCCCAACAATGGTTACTACAAATACTGGAACATCTATCGCTCTGGGGATAGTGGATCACAGTTCCTTTTGGTTGCCCAAGTTCCGATTGATGAATCCTACTATGATGATTCCGTGGGTGTGACAGGGCTTGGCGGGACGATCTCCTCGTATTACATCGACGAGAATGGGGCGGTGGTTGTCTACGCGCCTCCTACCTCTGATTCCTTCTGCCCAACGCTTTACAATGGAATGTTGGCGATGATCCGGGGGAACACGGTTACATGGTCCCCTAGCGGAATCCCGGATGCTCAGCCGATAGCCTATAGCCAAAGCTTCTCCTTCCCTCCCATGGCGCTTGCCAGCTTTGCGGGTGGGTTGATTGTGTTCTGCCCGGATGGCACATACCGCCTGGATGGATTCTCACCTGGAACCATGTCGCTGCACAAGACCAAGGCAGAGGGATGCATTGCTCCTTACAGCATCCAGCAAGTAGGCAACACGCTCGTCTATCTCTCCAAACGCGGGATCATGTTGTTTGACGGAGTGCAGGCACAATGTATCACGGAAGCCGTGATCCCATACAAGCTGTTCATCATGCCAAGCGTGAATGCCCTCAACCCAAGTACAGGGTTGCCCCTCCAGGACTTCTGGTGGCAAACTACGGATAATACCTCACAGTATGGCGCGCTGCTCTGGCAAGACGCGAACCCAATCCCTTGTCAAGATCCTTATGGGGATGTGTTCGCACGGGACCTTCCCAAGGATGGCGTTGTTAAGAACATCCGTAGTTTCGTATGGCAGAATAAGTATTACCTCTATTTCACGGATGCGCTAGGGAATGACTTTGCCGCCAATACGGCATGGTGTCTAGACTTGGGAGCACCGGATCATCCGATCACGACGTTTGGGATGAAGGCTACCGATAGCCATGTATCATCTACGGGAGATGCGTATGTCTTGTTGAAGATCTATGATAATCCTCCTGATGCTACTCCCGAAAGGGTTAATGAGTTCATAGACGCTCAAGCCAAGTTTGAGACGGCACCTGATTATCCATCCTATACTTCTGATCCTGCGGTGTATGTGTTCAACCCTGTATTTGGAGCCAGAATTCCTATCCGTATTCGCTCAGCAGAGATTACGGATGGGGCGCCTCACGTTCGCAAGCGATGGCGTGAGACTCAGGTTCATGGCGATGGGACAGCACAGGTCCGCGTATTCCTGGATGGTTCCTTGATGACCCTGGCGAATGGACAGCATAACCACACGGTAGATTGCGCGGAAGGCCCCACCCATCCACGGCGGATTTTGCTTCCTCCTGGGAGTTGGGGCTATGCCTTGTCCTATGAGATCGCAGGTCGGATAGACCTTCGAGCCGTTGAACTTGGGTACGACACCATGACAAGCGAGGACTAGCTGTGGCGATCCGTCCTCACATCATGCTGGATTGGAACCTGGATGAATGCAATCGGGTTCTGAAGAACATCCAAGCGATGGTGAATCAAGGAGGCACGGTTTCGGCTTCCCCTACGGTGACGCAGACGATGGCTGCACAATCGCTTGGGTCTTCGTCTTCGGGAGGATCAACGCCCATCACATTGCTGGGAGACCTGTCAGGAACAGGCGTTAGCGACATTACAGGGACCGTCGAATCATTGAAGGGTGTCACAGTCCCCGCCCCGGTTTCGGCTGAGGATGGCTACTTCCTGCAATTCAATTCCAGCACGGGTGCGTATATCCTGACTGCCAATAACGGAGCAGTCCAGCGTGTATTGACGAGGGATTTAGTTGTCCCGGCTGGATATTCTTATATGGTATGCGGCCCATTGGAAACAAATGGACACGTTTTGGATATTAGCGGAATCATTGGGGTGTTCTGATGGCTGACACAATTCTTATCAAAGCTGCAACGGATGGACCAGGGAATGCATACCTTGTTGTCCCAACGCTTGTTGCCGATCAGACATATCATCTAACCATGATGGGCATCGCTGGATCTAACACAGAGATCCAATACAATGATAATGGTTCTTTTGGCGCTGATTCCAGACTCGCATTCAATCCATCCACGGGTGTCCTTACCTGCACTGAGTTTGCGGGGCTTTTGACAGGGAACGTAACAGGGGATGTTTCCGGGAACGCGGGGACGGTCACGAATGGCATATACACAACTTCGGATGCGACCGAACTAGCAGCAGTCGCCGTGGCTGACTATGATAAATACCTCCATGCTGATGCAGCAACAGGCGCCCTAGAGTGGAAGGATGTTCCGAGCGGTGGGACTCCGGGCGGAAGTGATACCCAAGTCCAATACAACGATGGCGGGGCATTCGGGGGGGACGCAGGGCTTACCTTCAATCCGTCCACAGGTGTCCTAACTGCTACTGGGTTCTCTGGACCGCTTGTTGGGAACGTGACAGGGGATTGCTCGGGTTCCTCTGGCTCTTGCACGGGTAACGCTGCGACCGTCACAAATGCAACATTTACAACGACATTCACCAATCAAGGCGGCGCGGGTGTGATGGTTTGGCCCGCTGCGGGTACAACGCTCACAATCCCTACGGGCGGCGGGACACTCGGCACAGCGGCATGGGCGGCGACGGGGGACTTCCTTGCTGTTGCCGGGACTGCTGCTGATTCAGACAAGCTCGATGGCCAGCATGGGAACTATTATGCGGTGGCAGGTGCCGCGCCAGCAGCCCACGATCAAAACGCATCCACCATCATCATCCCAACCGGGCTAGGCTCTCCATCCTACGACGATGTGCAGGATTATCTCAACCTCTGCCAGAGCGGCGGACGGCTGACGGGTGGGGTTCTCTCAGCTCATGCGGGGCCAGACGGGACGCTCGACATCTCCGAGATGGAAGGACTGATTCACGCTGGATCAACACTTGGCTCGCCTACGATCTACTTTAAGAAGGCGGCATACTCCGGGCTCGCGCTCACCGATAACGCGGTCAATTATATTCTGATCACCTATTCCACTCCAGGCGGGGTGCCCACTCTGACCTACTCCACCCGTGCTTCACGGCCTGCGGATGGAACCTATGGCTCCTTCGTCGTGGGAAGGTGCTGGCGAGCCACAAATGATGTCGAACCACTTACCACCGGCCAGAACGTCTATGATATGTATGGACGAGCGCAGGATCGGTTACTCACGAAATATGGGAG
>Ga0315284_10016519_pt1 | contig 10475 bp, 9 predicted proteins | sample YL17G09_16_MG_FD_203696 | JGI IMG/M metagenome (GOLD analysis project Ga0315284, IMG submission 203696) | Sediment microbial communities from Yellowstone Lake, YNP, Wyoming, USA - YL17G09_16 | ecosystem: Environmental > Aquatic > Freshwater > Lake > Sediment | place: USA: Wyoming | collected...
ATCGCCAGCGGCCATCCGCCACGGCTGGACAAGCCAGCCGTGCCACAGCCGATAGGGAACGCGCACGTAACTGAGGCCTTACAAAAAAGGCCACATTCCCCTTTTCGCCGGCCCGCAAAATCGTTAGATTCGCATTTCAGGCTCGCAAACGGAGGCCGCAATATGAAGACCCTGGCCCAGGTGCTGGTCGGTTTCAAGAAACCGCTGGAGCAGCAGGAGTTTGAACTCCCGCCCCTTGCCTCCGGTGAAGTCCTCGTCAAGGTCACCGCCGCCGGCGTGTGCGGATCGGACCTGCACATGGCCTCCGGCGAGGACCCGCGGACGCCCCTGCCGATCATCCTGGGGCACGAGGGCGTCGGCGAGATCGTCGAGATCAAGGGCGCGAAGTCCGACGTCCAGGGCCGTCCCTTGCGCGTCGGCCAGCCGGTGCTCTGGAACCGCAGCGTGGTGTGCGGCCAATGCTTTTTCTGCGCGCGCGGCGAGCATCACTTGTGCCCGAAGCGGTTCGTCTACGGCATCCACCGCTCATGCGCCGTCCCGCCGCACGTCAACGGTTGTTACAGCCGCCTGCTGCCGCTCGACGCCCGGACCGACATCATCGCCATTGACGACGTGCCGGCCGAGCACCACACGACGCTCGTGACGGCCTCGTGCACGGGCTCGACGGCGGCCCACGAGTTCGACTTCTTCCCGCCAGGCCCGAAGGACACGATCGTCATCCTCGGCGCCGGGCCGCTCGGGTGCTTCACGGCCGCGCTGGCCCGCGACCTGGGCGTAAGGCGGATCGTCATGATCTCGCGGTCCGAGGGGCGGCTGGAGGCGGCCAAGCGCTACGGCGCCACGGATGTCCTCACGATCAAGAACACCACGCCGGAGGAACGCAAAGAGTTCGTGCGCTCCGCCACCGACGGCCGCGGGGCCGACGCCGTCTACGAATGCGTCGGCAAGGCCGACGTCGTCCGCGAGGGCCTCGGCCTGGTGCGCCAGGGCGGAAGGTTCATCACCGCCGGCTTCGGCCAGCCGGGCGGCAAAATGGAGTGGGACCCGTTCTGGGACTTGACGAGGCCGGACCTGAAGTACGTGGGCGTCTGGGTCAGCCACACGCGGCACACGCTGCGGGCGCTGGACCTGATGAAGAAACACCTGGCGGACTTCGCCCTCATGGTCAGCCACAAGGTGCCCCTGGCCGAGGCCAACCGCGCCCACGACCTCATGCGTCGCGGCGAGGCAATGAAGGCGGTGCTGGTGCCGTGAGGACTCTGGCTCAGGCTGGTTCTTGCGGCCTACTTGCTCGCCATGAAAACGTGTTACGAGTTCCTGGACATGCGCACAATAGTGGAACCCGTGTGGCGGGACTTGCTGCCTGTGGGTCCAAGGGCGGGAGTCAGTTGGTAAGTTGGCTTAGACAGAACACCGGCCTTCTCAAGTGTTTCCCGGTAGGCATCAGCCTGCTTAATCTTCGCGACATCCACACCCGGATTCGTCGCGGCTACCCGTTCCGGATCAATAGGCTTCGTCATTGTGGCACCTGTTTATTTTAGGCAGACGCCGCTGGTATGCACAGCGGCATACACCCCTATTTTACCCATATAATCGGCCAGGAACTGGTAGTAAACTTTAATCCCCTGACTCAGTTCCGCATCTTCCCCGAAGTCGTCAATCTTGAGTTTGAGGTCTCGACGAAGCGTTTCCATGGATATCGGGCGCCCGTGCGAGTGCCACTTGAGGCGCCCGGTGTGTCCCATCAGACCTTCGGCAACTTCAACGGCGCGCTGCTCCCGCAACTCCTTGGTAACAGCAAGGTTGCGGGTTTCCGTCGTCTTCCAGTCCTTGAACTTATACTTGACCAGCCATTCTTTCAAGAGGGTAATCGACAACTCCGCAGCCTCTTCGAAACTGTGCAGTTCTGCCAAATCCAGTTGCTGCAAGAGCACCAGTTCGGCACTCGTGATTTCACCGTTTTTCGATCGCTCTTTGAGCCGGTCAAACTGGACCAAGTAGGACAGGGCCGGCACGAGTTTCCCGTTGCGCTCGATCTGCGGGTCAATGGGGCCAAGGCATGAGAAATAGTCCATCATGATCGCGTCGCCAGACATGGCAAACACCGTACCGGCCGACATGGCACGGTTGGGAATAATCACGACTACTTCGTCGTAATGGTGCCGGATGGTATTCACCATCCGCTCCACAACCTCGATGATACCGCCCCCGGTGTCCAGGATAATGGCCAACCTGCGGCGCAGTGCGGCCCCCTTTTGCTTCCGCAACTCAATCGCCTGCCGGACACTGTCGTCCACCCCTGGGTAGATAGGGCCGACGATGGCCATCACGTCAGCTTCCAGCCTTTTTTCAATCTCGCCAGCCAAACGATCCAACTGGTTCTCGACGAATGCATTGACCTTAATCTGGTCGGAGTCAGGCATGGCCGCCCCCTTATTATGTTGCGTGATTTTGACCACACCGCACCTCCAACTCAAGAGAAATCCGGGTGGCGGGCAAACCGTTGACCCGTGCGGCCCCTCCCGATAGAGTAGCAGACTCGAAAACCCCAGGAGAGGATCAAGGTATGGCCGCCGAACTCGCGTACGTCATGATTACGCCGTACAGCCTCCACAAGAGCCGCACGGGAGGCATCATCGGAAGGCTCCTGAGCCTGACGCGCCTGGACCTCGTGGGCATCCACATGTACGCTCCGGGCGACAAGTGGGTCGACGGGTACCTCGACCTCCTGCGGCGCAGCGACTTCGACAACCCCGTGCGCCTCCAGTTTATCCAGTACGTCGACGAGAACCTGCGGAAGAACAACCCCCTGGGCCTCTCGAACCGCTGCATGATGCTCCTCTTTAAGGGCGAGAACGCCCTAAACCACCTCATGGACGACGTGGTCGGCCACGCCAGCCCCAAGGTCGAGGGCCACACGGTGCGCGGCACGTACGGCGATTTCCAGCACGCGCCGGACGGCAAAATCAAGTATTTCGAGCCGGCCGTCATCTGCGGACCCGACCCGGCGACCGCGCGGGAAGAACTGGCGTTCTTCGCCAGGACCGCCGTCACCAACGGCGGCATCGTCGAGTCGGCCGTTCATTTCCTGCCGACGGCCAAGAACGTCCAGACGGAACTGGTGATCCTGAAGCCCGAGAACTTCGAGAGGCGCAGCCGCCGCCCGGGCAACATCATCGATGTCTTCGCCCGGACGGGGCTGTACATCGTCGGGGCCAAGTTGCTGTCGATGAGCATCGCCCAGGGCGAAGCGTTCTACGCGCCGCTGCTGGACGTCTTCCGCGACAAACTCCAGTTCCTCATCGAGAACACGATGCGCAAACGCCTGACCGGCGCCTTCGACTTCGAGGTCCCCGACACGTTCTACAAGTCGGCCAACCAGATGCTCGCCGACCTCAACGCCGAGGCCGAGTTCGCCAAGATCGTCCAGTACATGACCGGCGTGGACCCGCGCAAGGTCAAGGCCAAGGCCGAACGCACCCAGCCCGGCCCGGTCCGCTGCCTGGCGATGCTGTACCGCGGCGAGGACGCCGTCAAGAAGATCCGCCACTGGCAGGGCGCCACCAACCCCGAGAAGGCCGAGGCCGGGACCGTCCGCAGCGACTTCGGCAAAGACCTCATGCGCAACGCCGCCCACGCCTCCGATTCCGCCGAGAACGCCGAGCGAGAACGCAAAGTCATCGGCATGTGGAACACGGAAACGGAGCCGGAGTTCAAGAAGATGATCGATGAGTTTCTGAAAAAATAATAAGGCTTGCTTGCACGCTGCTGCGCTTAAGGAGGCCTCGCATGTCGCTCACCACCCGTCGCCAGTTCCTGAAGACCGCTGCCGCAGGCGGAGCGATGGCGGCCGCCGGCCTCACGGGCCTCTCCTGCAGCAAGGCCGCCCCGCCAGGGGCAACGGGGTCCGCCCGCCCGAACGTCATCTTCATCCTCACCGACGACCAGCGGTGGGACGCCATGAGTTGCGCGGGCCACGCGTTTCTGAAGACCCCGAACCTCGATTTGCTGGCGGCCGAGGGCGTGCGGTTCGCCAACGCGTTCTGCACCACGTCGCTGTGCTCCCCCAGCCGCGCATCGTTCCTCTCGGGCCTCTACGCGCACAGCCACAAGGTCTCGAACAACTTCACGGACTACCCGAACGACCTGCCCTCGTGGCCGCGGCGGCTCCATGAGGCCGGCTACGAGACCGCCTACATCGGCAAGTGGCACATGGGCGAGCAGAGCGACGAGAAACGCCCCGGCTTCGATTACTGGATCAGCCACAAGGGCCAGGCGAAGTACTACGGCACGGAGTTCAACATCGACGGCCGCCGCGAGACCCCCGAAGGTTACTACACGCACGTCGTCACGAACTTCGCCGTCGACTGGCTGAAGCGGCCGCACACGTCGCAAAAACCCTTCGCACTCATCCTCGGCCACAAGGCGCCGCACGGCCCGTTCGTGCCCGAGCCGAAGTACGAGCACATCTTCGATGACATCGAGATCAGGTACCCGGCATCGGCCTTCGCATTGGAGGGCCGGCCCGACTGGGTGAAGCAGCGGCTCGATACCTGGCACGGCATCTACGGGCCGTTGTATGCCTTCCGCAAGAAGTTTCCGGATCGCAGCCCGGAGGCCGTCGGCGATTTCGCCCGCTTCGTGCGATCGTACCTGGGGACGGTCTGTTCGGTCGACGACAGCACCGGCCGCGTGTACGAGGCCCTCAAGGCCGCCGGCCAACTCGACAACACGCTCATCGTCTTCGCGACCGACAACGGCTTTCTGCTGGGCGAGCACGGCATGATCGACAAACGCACGATGAACGAAGAGAGCATCCGCATACCGATGCTCGTGCGGTACCCGAAACTCTTCAAGCCGCGCGTCGTCCAGGAGCAGGTCCTGAACATCGACCTCGCGCCGAGCATTCTGGAAATCTGCGGCGCCCCGCCCATGGCGAAGGTGCACGGCGCCTCCTGGAATCGCCTCGCGCAGGGCGATGCCGCCGGCTGGCGACGCTCGTGGTTCTACGAGTACAACTACGAGAAGGAGTTCCCCTACACGCCCAACGTGCGCGGCGTGAGGACCGGCGAGTGGAAGTACATGCACTCGCCGCACGGCGACGGCGGACCCGACCGGCACAAGGCCGAACTCTACAACCTCAAGGCCGACCCGCTGGAACTGCGGAACCTGATTGACGACCCTGCGGCCCAGGCGAAACTCAAGGAACTCCAGGCGGAACTTGCGCGCCTACAGGCCGCCTGCGACGGCCTGCCCGACAAGATGCCCATCGACGAGGGGATCAAGACCGAGTTGCCGGAACAGTCGATCCGGTAGTGCCGCCGAAAAGGGTTTACTCCCGCGCGGCGGCCCGCTAAACTCGTGCCCATCATGTAGGGTGGGTGCTATGCACCCACGCGGATGCTGCCGATTGAGGACCGTCGAAAACCATGAGCGATCAGCCGTTGAAATCGATTATCGAGGCCCTGCTCTTTTGCAGCGACGAGTCGGTCTCCGACGAACGCCTGGCCGCCACGGCCGGCGACGAGGTGACCGTGGCCGCCGTGCGCGAGGCCGCCCTGGCCCTCAGCGCCGAGTACGAGGCCTCCGGCCGCGCGTTCGGCATCCACGAGATCGCCGGCGGATGGCAACTCTTCACGCGCCCGGAGTTCAACAAGTACCTGAAGAAACTCCTGCAGGCCCGCAACGAAGCCCGGTTCACGCAGGCCGCACTGGAGACGCTCTCGATCGTCGCCTACAAGCAGCCGATCTCGCGGGCCGAGGTCGAGGACATCCGCGGCGTAGCCTGCAGCGACCTGCTGCGCACGCTGATGGAGAAGGGCCTCGTACGCATCGCCGGCCGCGGCGAAGGCCTCGGACGGCCCCTCCTCTACGGGACCACCAAAAAATTCCTCGTGGCGTTCGGCCTCTCGAGCGTTAAGGAATTGCCGGACTCCAAGCAACTCGTGCAGCCGTAACAAAGAAGGGGTCTGGAGCCCTATCCGTTAAGGCTCCTGACCCCTTCGACCTTATTGCTTTGCCGTTGACGCCGGCCCGTAGAATCGCTACCTTTACCACCGCCATGCCCCGCGCTCCACGCATAGACATCGGTGGCGTCATTTATCATGTTCTCAACCGTGCGGTTGCCGCGCGCCGTCTGTTCGAAGCGGCCGGCGATTACCAGTCCTTCGAGCGCGTTCTCGCCGAGGCCCAGGCTCACACCCCTGTCCGGCTGTTCTCATACTGCGTCATGCCTACGCACTGGCACCTGGTCCTGGCGCCTGAAACCGACGGCGGCCTGTCAGCGTTCATGGCCTGGCTCACGATGACACACACGCAGCGTTGGCACACTCATCATAAGAGCGTCGGGACCGGGCACCTGTATCAGGGGAGGTTCAAGTCGTTCCCCATCCAGGCGGACGGGCATTTCCTGACGGTCTGCCGATACGTCGAACGCAACCCGCTTCGAGCCGCCCTCGTCCGCCGCGCCGAGGATTGGCAATGGGGCAGCCTGTGGCGCCGTGCGCAGGAAGATGTCCCTGCACAAGAAGGGGTCTGGAGCCCTATCTGTAAGGCTCCTGACCCCTTCGACCTTGCCAAGGACGCAGGATCTAGGGCTCCCGGAACACAAGAAGGGGTCTGGAGCCCTATCCGTAAGGCTCCTGACCCCTTCGACCTTGCTGGGAGCCCGGTCCTTAAGCCCACCGGCCCCATGGCCGCAACTCGTCCCGCCCCGACACTGAGCCCCTGGCCGGTGCCCCGCCCCGCCAACTGGCTGGAATTCGTCAACGAGCCGCAGTCGGAAACCGAAGTGTCCCGGATTCGCAAGTGCGTGGCGCGCGGCACGCCGTGCGGAGAAACCGCGTGGGCTGCCGAAATCCGCGAACGTTTCAATGGACGGGGTCAGGAGCCTTAACGGATAGGGCTCCAGACCCCTTGCCCGGGTGGGTTACGTACCCTAGCCAACCACCTCTTGAATCGCCGCCTCGATCGCCTTCGCCAGTGCCTCTTTGCCCTCGCGCGCCGCAGCGATGATGTCGGCTTCGGTGAGGCGCTCAAAGAGTTTGCGGCGGGTGCTTTCGGGCAGGTCGGCCGGCTTGTAGCGGCAGCGGACCTCGGCCAGGGCGTCGAGGAGGATCGCGTACTCCGGGCCGAACTCTTTCTGGAACCGCTCGCGGGTCTTGCGCGAGAGGCTCGGGGCCGCGCCGCCCGTGGAGATGGCGATCAAGAGCCGCCCGCGGTCCACCACGGACGGCACGATAAAATCACACAGCGCCGGCCGGTCCACGACGTTGACGAGCACCCCTGCCGCCCGCGCATCGGCCGCCACGTGGGCGTTGACCGCTTCGTCATCCGTCGCCGCAACGACAAGGAACGCCCCCTGAATGTGCCGCGCGGCATACGGCTCGCCGATGCATTCAAACCGTCCGTCCCGACGGAGCTCCGCCGCAAGTTCGGGCGCGACCACGCGGACCTCGGCCCCGGCACGGGCGAGCGTCTCGGCCTTTCGCAGCGCAACCTTCCCTCCGCCGACGACCAGCACCCGCCGGCCCGAGAGGCCCAGGAAGATCGGATACGTGAATTGCGGTTCGGGCATGGCAATCAGTATAGCCGCCGACAGGCCGCGCGGGAAGAGCGCGACCGCGTGACTTGGCAACGGCAAGAAATCGCGGCTTGACATGCGGCTCGTTATAAGGCATAATTGGACGAGTTGCCCGAGTTGTACAAGTCGCACATGTTGTGGGAGTAAATGGCCATGACCACGCTGAAAGCCTCCCGGACCCGCATCCCGCCGGATACGTTCAACCGCGTCGCCTACCAGGGCGACCGTGTGCGCATCGACCGCCGGGGCGCCAAGCCCGTCTTTCTGATTTCCGAAGAGGACCTCCAGCGCCTGGAGCGGCTGGAAGACCGTTACTGGGCCGACGAAGGCCGCAAGGCACTCCGGGAGTTCCGGAAGTCCGGCAAGAAAGCCGTCCCGCTGGAGCAACTGAAGGCCAAACTGCGGCGATAGCGCGAAGGCAAACGTCTGCGGCCGACGGATGTACCCCGCCGCTTCCGCGGCGGGCTCGATAACGACTCAGTCACTCAGTTACCCAGTCACTCAGTCACTATCTTTCAACATACGGCAACACGTACGGCCCCCACGGCATGACCGTCACGCGGGCCTTCGGGCCGTGCTTGGCGAGGGCCTGGGCAAGGCCGCCCGCCAGGCTCGCGACGGGCGTCACGAACATCTTTTGCTGAAGGCTCATCGGCACCTTGTCGGACCAGAACATGATCTCGCTGTGCCGCGCGGCCTTCGCAAGGTTCTCAAGTGCCCACTGGTCCTTGACGACCTCGGCCCCTGGGGCGGTGATCGCCGCCGTGAACTCCTCCAGCGACTTGTGGCGCATGATGAGGTCGGTAAACTCGCGCTGGCCGAGGCCGTCCTCGCACGCCGCCGCAAAGAGAAACGTCCCGCCGCGCTTAAGGATCGGCAGGCCCGTCAAGAGGCCCTTCTGACACTGGTAATACGTGCCGTCGATCGGATAGCCGCCGTTAGTGGTGACGAGAATATCGCACGGCTCGCGTACGGGCCGGCCGATGTGCTCGCGCAGAAAAGCCACGCCCGCCTCATGGGCGGCACGCATCTCGCCGGCGAAGACCCCCGTGAGGCGCGCGCTGCGGGCGACCGTCACGTTGACGATGAAGTGCGGCGGGGCGAAGTCGGCCGCCGCCAGCGCCTCTTCGTGAGTCGGGTTGCCCTCGAGAAACCCCGGCAGCGACCGCTCGTGCTCGATGAATCGCGGTGCGTGGAAGGCGCGGACCGTTTCGTCGCCGGCTATCCCCGGGCAGACGGCCTTGCGGCCGCCCGAGAACCCCGCCATCAGGTGCGGCTCGATGACGCCCGTGGCGATCCTCAGGTCCGCCTCGACCCACTCGCGCGCCAGGACCACCGGCGTGCCGGCGGCCGTCCGGCCGAGGTGCTTAAGGGTAACCGGCCGGTGCCCGAAATGATTGACGACGCGGTACTCGCCGACGATCTCTTCGCCGAGCAGTTTTCGCATGGCCCCGCCCATGACGGGGGCGTGGAGGCCCGTGGCGATGAGGATCGTTACGCACTCGGCCGGGATGCCCGCCAGGCGCAGCGCCCCCGCCAGCGGCAGCAGGATGTCGCGGTTCGGGCACGGGCGGGTCGTGTCGCTCGCGACGATGACGGCCCGGAAGTTCCGCCAGTCTCGACGCCACGCCGCCGAGCCGACGTTGCGGTCGCGCCGGCCGATGCGCTCGGCCAGGATCGTTGCCAGTGGCGGCCCGGCCACCGGGCGGGCGAGCGCCGCGGCGACGGCGTCCTGCGGCATCGCAAGGACGGCCGGCCATCGCGGTTCGACGACCGCCACGAGGTTCTCGTCCGGCACGTTTATCCAGGCGCCGTCGCGCCCGTACGCCAGTTCGATGTCCATCCGTCACGCGAGTTGAGCGTGGCGGGTCTCCTGACCCGCCGCACGCCATGTTTGCTGGGGCAGCGATGCCCGTTGCGAGCACGGTGGGTCAGGAGACCCACCGCGCTCATGCGCGTCTGCGACCGTCCATTAAACCATGCGCCACGTGCCCGACGCAATCGCTTTTCGCCAATTGACCTTGGAGCAGCGCCTCGTTACTATCACACGCATGGCCACGCCGCCCAACATCGACGACCGCCTGCGCGAGTTCGCCGAAACCTACCGGCGAATCACCGGCGAGGTCCGCCGCGTCATCGTCGGCCACGAAACCGTGCTCGAGGGCGTGCTCATCTGCCTGCTCGCCGAGGGCCACGCATTGCTCGAAGGCGTGCCTGGCATCGGCAAGACCCTGCTGGTGCGGACGCTGGCCGAGGCGCTGGACCTGGAGTTCCGCCGCATCCAATTCACGCCCGACCTGATGCCGGCCGACATCGTCGGCACGAACGTCATCGCCGAAACGCCGGAGGGCCGGCGCGACTGGGAGTTCCGCCCCGGCCCGGTCTTCGGCAACCTCATCCTGGCCGACGAGATCAACCGCGCCACGCCCAAGACGCAGTCGGCCCTGCTCGAGGCGATGCAGGAGCGGTCGGTAACGGTCGCGGGCGTCACGCGGCGGCTGCCCGAGCCGTTCCTGGTGCTCGCCACGCAGAACCCGCTGGAGATGGAAGGCACGTACCCGCTGCCCGAGGCGCAACTCGACCGGTTCCTGCTGAAACTGCTGATGCAGATGCCCGCGCGCGGCGAGATCAACGAGATTCTCGCCCGCACCACCGGCCGCGCGACAACCCACGCCGCCCGCGTGGCCGACGCCAGGACGATCATCGCGATGCGCGACCTGGCGCGCGAGGTGCCCGCGGCATCGCACGTATGCGACTACGCCAGCGCCCTGGTGCTGGCAACGCACCCCGGCGAGGCCGACTCGCCGCCGCTCGTCAAGAAGTACGTCCGCTACGGCGCAAGCCCGAGGGCCGCGCAGGCGATGATCCTCGGCGGCAAGGTGCTGGCCCTGAC
>Ga0315284_10016521_pt1 | contig 10474 bp, 9 predicted proteins | sample YL17G09_16_MG_FD_203696 | JGI IMG/M metagenome (GOLD analysis project Ga0315284, IMG submission 203696) | Sediment microbial communities from Yellowstone Lake, YNP, Wyoming, USA - YL17G09_16 | ecosystem: Environmental > Aquatic > Freshwater > Lake > Sediment | place: USA: Wyoming | collected...
TTCGGACCAGCCCAAGCTCGGGCCGCTGCGGGGCGTTTTCTCCTACTGCATCGGCTGAGCGACCTGTCCCGCCGTCTGCCCTGGTTTCGGCCGACGGTTATCCGCCTTCTCAGGCTCATAGGGAGCTTCAAGTACCCCATTCTCGATGTTGATTTCGTGTTCCGGCTTGCCGTTTTGGGTCTAGCCCTCCGCGAACATGCCGCCCCCGTGGATTGAGCGACTCGCCGGCTTGAGTGGGTCCTCAAGAAGGTCCAAACCGACGTACCGGTTATCCGTTCCCGCTCCGCGCCAGTTCAATCCGTCCTCAAGCACGGCCACTCTCCAACATGAGTCAACATGTCAACTAGGTTAGCGTAGGTGAACCGCCTGTCGCCTATGAGGGTGGCAAGGCGGCGGGCGTTCCGGCCCAGCTCCCACCTTAGATCTCGGTCGGACGCGAGTGTCCGAACCGCTCCAGCAAGGCTATACGCGTCGCCCGGTACGTAGTTGAGCCCCGCTCCCTGGCCGGTCAACAGCCCCGCTAATTCCCCTGCCACGCTGTTGACGATGGGCAGGCCGCAGCCCATGTAGTCGAAGACCTTGTTGGGGAGTGATGTCTTGCTCGACTGCCGTATTGGGTTGACGGCAATGTCGGACGCCTTAAGGACTGCGATAAGGTCCCCATAGGGCGCGAAACCCCAGAAGGTCGCCGAGGCGTTTACGCGCTTGTTGTAGACCTCTAGACCCTGTCGATGGGGACCGTCTCCGAGAATCTGACAATCTACCGGCAGACCCTCATCCCTGAGGATGGCCACGGCGCTCAATAGCGTCTTCACGTCATAGCTGTGGCTGAGTGTCCCTTGGTAGGTGACCCACAGACGGCCACCAGTCCTTTGTAGCCGGGGAATACTGTCCACCACTCCCAGGTCCGTTCCGATATAGCACACGACCCCCGACTTGGCACCGTTGACACGGGCCCAGTCCAGGTAGGTACTGGAGACAGCTACGACCCCTTGGGCGCCCCGAAGGACCGTTCGGTTCCTCAGTTTCATGCGGGCTAGTAGCACCGAGAGCGCAGATTCCAGCAGCGGGCTACTCCTGGCTCCGAAGCCGACAGCGATGGCGTCGGGCCACAAGTCCTGCACATCGACTACGAACGGAATGCGGGCTCGCCTTGCGAAATGGTAGGTTTCCAGTGCCGACTCGGGCGTAGGCAGGGCGGCATACACCAACGAGTATTCCTCTCGCTGGTTCCTAAGCCACTGCCTCAACGAAAGCGCAAACGCCCGATGGCTAAGGATACGCCGAACCGAGATGTTCTTGGAATACCCCGGCTCCTGGAGCAAGACCAAGTGCCAAGAGGTATCTGGGGGGCTTCGGTGGCGTTTCAGCGAATGGCAAAACGAGCTCGTCACCAGGGTGACGCGCCATCCTCGTTCCGTCATTAGGTCTGCCAGGTAAACGAATCGGTTGAAGCCGGGTTCGCCCGGCAGGGCAACAAAGGGAGCGACGATCAGAGCGTTCCGCCTATCGGTTCTAGCCTCGTCGTGCCTGTTGGGGTCGGCTGTCGCGCAACTCGTCTCGGTGCTCATCGTCCGCTCGCGAGCAAGGTAGGTGGATGGGCTCCACTCAAAGACCCAGGGAGTCTCGGACAGTGCTCCCCTAGGGCAGGCCCGGCAGCAAAGAACCGGGGGTCCTCTCCCGGCGTACCGTCCAAAGTCCTAGCGTCCAAGATCCTCAATTTCCTCCCTCGACTGGTCCTGGCGGACTCCTGCGCGTGTGACGACGACGCCTACCGTGCGTAGGAGAATGCGGATATCTGAGACCAGGCTCCATCCGTCTATGTACTTGAGGTCAAGCTTTATCCGTTCGCTCCACCGCAGTTCGTTACGCCCTTCCACCTGGGCCAAACCCGTGATGCCGGGCCTGACCGACAACCTGAGACGCTGGGTGGCATCGTACATCTCAACCTGGTACAGCAGCGTCGGTCTCGGGCCCACGAGACTCATATCGCCCTTGAGCACGTTCCACAGTTCGGGAAGCTCGTCGAGACTATAGGTGCGGAGGAGTCTCCCCACCCGGGTAATCCTGGGGTCGTCCTGAACCATGTAGAGACCGGCGCCCATGGTCCCGGCCCCGACGACCATAGTCCGGAACTTGTAGATGGTGAAAGGCTTCCCGAGGAGGCCGGCCCTGGTCTGGCAGAAGATAGCCGGTCCCGGCGAGGTCCGCTTCACCAGCACGAGAATCATCGCCATGAGCGGCGCCAAGAACGCGAGAAGAACGGCGGACCCGACCACGTCGAGAACGCGCTTGAGGGCGAGTTCGAGCCTCATCTTCCCCATTGAAGCGTGCTGCAGCATCGATTTGACTCCCTTGCGCGGTAGGGTGGGAAGTAGTCCTGAATCTCGCCCGGTCGCCCCATCTCGGCGCAAAGGCGCCCGTATTCATCGGCGAGATGGACCCACTGACCGACCTTGAAGTCCAGTTCTCCGCAGCGGTTGAAAGAGGCCTTGAAGAGAAACAGCGCGTCGTCGCCCTGGACCCCGCCGCCTAAGTGGAAATGGGTGTAGCCCAGGCTCCAGGCCAGGAGGGCCGTGCTGCAAAGCAGGTAGTTGTTGGGGGCGAGCTGCTTGAACTCAGGATCCCAGGCGGACAAGTGGTAGTGGGCGAAGGGCTTGTGGGTGAGAATCAAGGCCACTGCGCAGGGGCGACCGTCCGCGGTTACAACGGATATCCAGGGCTTCTCCATGGCCCTACTGACCAGCGTCTCGTAGTAGGACATGGGGAAGGAGTACCAGTCGGACGCCGAGAGCTTACGCATGGTAGCCTCGTAAAGCTCGAGGAACAGCGGGCCCGCTCCGTCCCACGTGCGGACTTCGAAGGCGAGCCCCGCGCGCGCCCCCTTGCGGACCATGTTGCGGCATTCCGCTCGCATATTCCCGTCGATGACCTCCGGAGACCGGAGGTCGATGTAGCACGTGTGCCTGACGAAGCGCGGACCGAGCCGGGGCGCCCAGCATGCTTCCGTGCCGAGTAGTGGATGGAAGCGCGTAAAACTCGTCACGACCCCGGTCTCCCGGCAGAAGCTGTCGAAGGCATCGGCGCTCGCGCGCAGGACACGCGGGTCAGCGGTCGTAGCTAAGGGACCCGAGTACCCGTAGGGGCTCCAGACGTCGGACAGCACCGCCCCTGGGGTCACCGGGCGCATCAGGAACGGGTAGATCACCTGGGCATCGCCCTGGGTGTAGACAAAGAGGTAGGCCCGAGCGCTGTCGGCGATGGCGCACGCCTCGCAGTAACCCCGCTCGAAGTAGACGTCGCTTGCGGGGAACCGACCCAAGACTTCCTCCCAGACCGGGTCCGTGGTTTTGAGGACCGTCCCGTTCGCCACGAGGGTCACTGTCCCTCCGGTCCGTCCGGCCACCGCCGGGTGGATCTCTCGCGTTCGGGCCGGTCCCAGGCCCTCACGGCTTCGACCACCCGCTCCATCACCTCAGGCGGGTAGCGCCAGTCGCAGGGAATGGTCAGCTCCCGCCGGGCGATCGCCTGGGCTGTACGCGAAACCTTGACGGGGACCCCAGCCGGAACAGGCCAGTGGACGGGCGGGTAGATGCCGTAACTCACAAGCCATCGCCTCAGACCGTCGCGGTCATCGCAAAGAACGGGGAAGCCCAGGCGGACCATGTCCCCAGCTAACCGCCTTGAGAACAGCGGTCGTACCCGATTGAGGCCGCGCAGGCCGAATTCGAGCACGTCGTAGTTCTGCCGCCGGCGCTCGAGGCCCGCGTCGACGCCGAGGACACCAAGCATCGCCTCGCTCAAGGGGCTCGGTCCTGTTAGCTTGGTACCCCGGTCAAGGGAAGTCTCGAAGGACCGATAGAGCTCGTTGAACAGCGGCTTGGGAACCGCGAGGCCCCCGGCGTGGGCGGCCTTCAAGATCATAGCCGATAGGACCGGGGCGACCGGGAGCTCTCCGAACACCGTCGTCCGTGGCGCGGAGCGGCCGGCAACGAACCCTCCGTCGGGAAGAGGGAAGAGCTTTCGGAGGCTCCCGACAACCAGTGTTACGCGGTCGTCAAGCCTCCGTAGCCGCGCCGAACAGAGTGAGTGGGAGACATCGAGAACAACCGGGTAGCCGGCGTCCAAGAGAGCGACCGCCACGTCGTCAGCCGGACGACCGAAATAGTCAATGACATAGACGGCGGTTCTGCCGTCAGCCATAGTCGGCAGGTCCCCGGGGTCAATTCCGAGCTCGTCCCGAACGGGGTAGAAGCCGATTTCCAGCCCCATCTCCGCGCGGATCGCCTTGGCTCCTTGGAGGATGGAGGCACAAAGGTAGGCTGGCAAGAGCAGTTTCCGGACCCCGCTTGCAGCCAGTTCTTCCGCTGCCATCCGCACGGCCACCCGTCCCAAACCCGTCCAACGGACATGTGTAAAGCGGGCGCCCATGGCTTCGCTCAGTGAGACGCCCCGGGGTTCCCGGGCCACATCGAGAAGGTCCGCCACGGAGAAGAAGCTCCCGACTTCGAGTGGCTGGGAAGCAACCGGCATCAGGGCTAACTCACCTCGGTCCAGTACCGCGTTCTGGTCACCAAGGCAAGATACTCTTCGCGGGTAATGCCGACCAGAATGCGGTCTAGCCACTTGTTTCCCCGGAAGGCGTGCCGGCGCCTCACGCCTTCCCGGACCCACCCGCGGTCGCAGTACAGCCGGGCCGAGGCCTCATTGCCCTCAAGGTAATCGCCGTCGAGCCGGCTCAGTTGCAGTTCCTCGAAGGCATAGCGCATAGTGGTCATCACGACGTCGGTCCCGATGCCTCTGCCGTGCAGGCTCTTCTCCCCGATGAGTACGCCGTGGTAGGCTCGGCGGTCTTTCCAGTCTATCGGGGCAAGCGTGGATATCCCAACGAACCCCATGTCAGGCACGTCAACTGCAAACCTGAGGTTGCTCAGGTCGCCGATGGTCGACTCGTACCACCGCTCCTGCTCCCGGGGCGAGATGGGGAACGACCACCCCCCGAGCAAAGCCGAAACGGCGGGATCGTTGTGATACGAACGGAGTTTTTCCATGTCCGTGGGCTCGAGAGCCCTCAGCCTCACGTGCTTGCCCTGAATATCCATGAAGGGACCTCTCCATTCGGGTACACTGGGTTCCGTGCGGGCGCGGCCTTCGGCTTCCGTGGCCCTCGACGGCCAAGGCCAGACGAGCCTCTCAGCCCATTCCCCCGATTCCGTAGATCACCAGGTCCTTCATCTGCCCCGTCCCTTCCCCACTGGGCAGCCGACGGTAGTGGCGAACGCCCCGGCCACGGTGTCGACCTCATCTCCGGTCAGCCTCCCGTGAAACGGCAGGGCCAGGCACGACCTCCCGGCCGCTTCCGTCTCGGGCAGTTCCCCGCCCCGGTAGCCGAACTGCTCCCGATAGAACGGCTGGAGGTGGATAGGGCGGAAGTAGGGGCGGGTGGGGATACCCCTCTCCCCTAGCCGGGCCATGACGGCGTCGCGGTCGATAGCGGGGTCGAGCCGGATGACGTAGACGAACCAGCTCATCCGCACATTTCCCGCCACCCGCGGGACCTGGACCCCCTCCACCCCCGCCAGGCGTACCTGGTAGAGAGCGGCCACTCGCGTTCTCTTGACCAGGAGCTCGTCTATCCGACGCAGTTGCCCGAGCCCCACGGCCGCGCTCATCTCGTCGAGCCGGTAGTTATAGCCCAGGCGCTCGTGGTCGAGCCAGTTGTCGCCCTCGCCGCGGCCCTGGTTCCGGAGGCTACGACAGAGGCGGGCCAGGTCGTCGTCACCCGTGACGATCATCCCGCCCTCCCCCGTGGTGATCTGCTTGTTCGGGAAGAAGGCGAACACGGCCGCGTCGGCCAGACAGGGGTTGCCAAGACGGACGAAACCGGGGTGGCCGCCCTCCTCGAGGAGGACTTCGGCCCCGAGGGCCTCGCAGGAGTCATCGATGAGGTAAAGCCCGTGGCGGCGGGCGATGTCCCGCAGCTCAAGCAAACGGCAGGGATGCCCGAAGACGTCGACGGCCATGATGGCCCGCGTCCGCGGCGTGATGGCCGCCTCGACAAGCTCCGGATCGAGGCCGTAGTGCTCGGGCTCGATGTCCACGAAGACGGGCCGGGCCCTTTCGTAGAGGATGGCATTGGCTGTCGCCACGAAACTGAAACTCGTGGTGATGACCTCGTCCCCGGGGCCGATACCCAGGGCCCGGATGACCGTGTGGAGCCCGGCCGTGCCGCTGCTCACGGCCACGGCCTGGGGTGACCCCACGTAACCCGCTAGGGCCTGCTCGAACTCCACCGTCATCTGCCCCATACTGAGGAACTCCGAACGCAGCACCCGGTTGACGAGTTCGACCTCGAGCTTACCGATGTCGGGGCGGGCCAGGGCTATCACTCCGCTGTCGCCTCCTGCCAGTGGACCGCCGGGACGACCAGTTGGAAGAGCCCGTTCTTCACGGCCTCCCCGTCGCCGGCCACGGCGCGGTCCACAAGTTCATCGATGTCCCGGGAAAGGAGGGGCCAGGGCACGACCCTCTGCGAGGCGATGTGGATTCTCTCGCTGGCCGTGGCGCTGATCTCCTCGTAAGCCGTCAATAGCTCCTCGTGCAGCCTCTCGCCCGGCCGGAGACCGGTGAACTCGATGGGGATGTCTCCGGGCTCCTTGCCCGCGAGGCGGATGACGTTCTCCGCCAGCTCGAGCACGTTGAGCGGTGTGCCCATGTCCAGCACCAGGACCTGGCCACCTTTGGCTACGGCCACGGTCTGGATGAGCAACTGGCAGGCTTCCTGGACGGTCATGAAGTAGCGGGTCGCCTCGGGGTCGGTCACGGTCACGGGTCCCCCGCGTTCCACCTGTTTCTGAAAGAGCGGCAGCACGCTGCCGCGGCTGCCCAGGACGTTACCGAAGCGGACGACGACGAAGGTGGTCGGCCCCTGGCCGTTGAGACTCTGGACGATCATCTCGCCCACGCGCTTGGAGGCCCCCATCACGCTGCAGGGTCTGACGGCCTTATCCGTCGACACATAGACGAAGGTCCTCGTCCCGGCCGCCAGAGCGGCCAAGGCCATGTTCCGCGTCCCCAGGACGTTGTTCTTGATGGCTTCTTCCGGGTTGCTCTCCAGGATGGGCACGTGCTTGTGGGCCGCCGCGTGGAAGACGATTCCCGGCCGGAAGCCGGCAAAGACCTGGTTCATCCGGTCCTGGTCGCGGATGTCGCCCAAGACGAGTTCGTGCGGGACGCGGGTGTGCTCCAGATCTAGGTCGACGCAGAGGTCGTGCAGCTGGTTCTCCTCGTTGCCGAGGAACACGAGGAGCCCCGGCTGGAGCCGGCTCAACTGCCGACAGAGTTCGGAGCCGATGGAACCGCCCGCACCGGAGACAAGGACCGTCTCCCCGCGGACTCGTTCTCCCGCCTCGTCGAGTTGGACATTAACGGGCTCCCGCCCCAGGAAGTCTTCCGGGCGGATGTCCCGGACGCTCGCCAGGTCCACCTGGCCGTTAATCAGTTCGCAGAGTCCCGGCACGACGCGCACGTGGACCCCCGTCCGGTTGGCCAAGCGAATCCATTCGCTCGTGACCTTCCGGCTCGCGGAGGGCATGGCGATGATGATCTCGTCCACGTGTCGTTCCCGGACTTCCCGTTCCAGTCCCTCCCGCCCCGCGACAACCGGGAGGCCAGTGACATACATCTGGCGCTTGCCTGGGTCGTCGTCCGCGAAGCCCACCGGCAGGAGGCCTGTCTCCGGGTGGCGCCGGAGTTCGCGTGTCACCATCCGGCCGGCTTCGCCGGCCCCGACGATCAGAACGCGCTTCCCGGCGACCCACGGCCGACCTTCGCCGGCCATCCAGAGCCTGGTCAGGAAGCGATGCCCGGCTGTGAAGAAGAGGGTCACGAGGGCGGCCAGAAGGAGGGCCCACCGCGAGTGGCTACCGCTCTGCCCGTAGAGGGCCAGGAGCCAGACCGACGCGGTAGCCAGACCACTGGCGGCCGCCAAGCGAACCATGTCCCCCTCGCCGGCATAGCGCCAGAGGCGGCGATAGAGGCCGAAGGCCGCAAAGAAGACGAGGTAGGCCAGGTTCACGGGCAGGAGCAGGGTCACCCAGGGCCCCCAGTACGGACCGGGGATCGCCCCCTCGAACCGGAAGAGGAACCCGAGGAGCCAGCCCAGGCTGACGGAGGCAAGGTCTAGCGCGACCAGCCACGCCACTCGCGCAGCTTTGCTATTGGGCCAGCTACGGGTATCACCAGCCAGGCGGGAGTCGGACTCTGCCTCAGTCGTATTGGGCAACCATATACCACCTTGAATACCACTATTTCCGCAAAATAGTGGTCCTTTTTCGTTAGAAACCGAGGTACTCCTGCGCAGGGTGCCTATTGTAATTTGTTACCTTTTGAGAGGATAGTTAGACAGAGTGCCGAATCCTGAGAGCAGTACGACATTCGCTTGCCAGGGGCACAGTAGATGCGGAAACTCACCGGTCTTCTCTGGTCGCCGCCCTCCTGGTGCTGCCGGTCGCTCCGGTCTGGGGGAGTTCTGTGACCGATTCGATTTACCAGTTGCCGCTGCCCGGCGTCCCGTTCACCGACATTTCCACGCTCAAGGACGGTAAGGTCGTCTGGCACCGGGCTGCGGCCGAGGTGCCGGCTGCCTACAGCGTCGGGCTCATCAAGGGCTATCCCGACCGGACTTTTCGGCCGGAGGCCAGCATCACTGTGCAGGAGTTCACGGTCATCGCGATTCGGTTTCTCGGGCTGGAGAAGAGCCTGGATCCGGCGGCCACGCTGCCGACGGGCTACAAGGCCGACGCTTGGGCCGTCCCGGCCGTCGCCAAGGCGGCCGCGCTGGGCCTGCTGGGCCCCCCGACACGACCAAGTTCATCACCCGTGAGCTGGCCGCCTCGATCCTGGGCAAGAGCCTCGCTCTGCAGCCCAATTCCGACCCGCTTCCTTTCAAAGACACCGCGAGCATCCAGTCGTCCTACCGGGGCATGGTCGGAGCCGTGGTCGAGGTCAGGCTCATGCTCGGCTTCACCGACAATACCTTCCGCCCCGGCGGTCTCTTGACCAGGGCACAGGCGGCGGTGCTCTTTGTCCGGGCTCTCACCTATAGAAAGTAGCTCGCCGGGCCTCGTCGTTCTGCGGGTGGCGTTGCGTGGCGTTCTCGTCGCGGCTCTGGCTTGGGGAGGGCTCTTCTTCCCCCTCCCCCGGCTAGTGGTTCAGGTCTCGTTGTAGCTGCTCCTGGTCGGGTGGCTGCTCTTAGCCGCCCGGCCTGGCGTTGGGGCGGGCTGCTGACCGGCTTGGCGCTCCTCGCCCTGGTCTACGCCGCCGCGATGCCGCGGGCCATCGAACCCGGGGCGGCCATCACATCGACCCTCGAGGCCTTCGCCGCCCTAGCCTTTGCCCTTCTTCTCGTCCGGGCGCTGCCGGGCGGGCGCGGGGCCGCCCTCCCGCTCGGGGCCATCGTCGCCGCGGCCGTCCGCCTCGACCCCCTCAGCACGACCTGCAAGCGGGAGAGTCTCTACTTCTACCTGACCCTCTACCAGTGCCAGCCGGGGGACGAACTCGGGGCCAAGGTTGTGGCGGCCTCGGCCATGGCCGTGGCCAAGAAGGCCGTCGCCCTCACTCTGGAGTGGGGACGATGGTCGTATCTCGTTGCCGAAGCCATGGTCCAGGCGGGTGTCCCCGGGGCCGAGGCCGGCCTGGCACGACTCCGCGGTCTCCCCCACCTGCGCTTTATCCAGGAACAGTCGGAGTATCAGCTGGTCAAAGGACCCCCTTCCTCGTAGGACACTGACCTAGCCGGCCCTTTTGCGGAACCCGGAATGAAGCCCGCAAACGGAGGCGCCCGCGCAGGGCGCCCCCTCTGTTCCGCATCTTATCGAATCGTGCTTGACGGTTGCTGTCGGTCAGTGGTAACCTCTCGCCAATAAGGCTCTCCGGCCGTGACCGGGACTAGTAAGCGCTGGACCTGAGGCCTAGAAGCGAGTCGGGACTGGTGGGAGCCCGACGCCGAGGGTGCGCTGAATGGACCCGCGAGCCGCAGGCCGAAAGGGCTTTTGCCCGAGTAGACCCTGCCGGCATCCCCCCGTTACAGGGGATAGGGTATGAGGGTAGCGCAAGTCCGCCCCGTACCCGACCGAGCGGAGTCCGCCACGCGATCCGGCGGGCTCAAACGGGGTGGCACCGCGGAAGCCTAGGCTCCCGTCCCCATTAGGGACGGGAGCTTTTCGCTTTCCCGGGGCCAAGGCCCGCGCGTCAAGGCGGAGACCACGAGAGGAGTTGGCCAAGATGTCGGAAGACAAGACCCGCAAGTTCATCCTGACCGAAAAGGAGATGCCGACAGCCTGGTACAACGTGGCCGCCGACCTGCCGTTCCGCCTGGCGCCCCCGTTGCACCCCGCGACGCTCCAGCCGCTCGGACCGCAGGACCTAGCTCCGCTATTCCCCATGGCCCTCATCGAGCAGGAAGTCTCGACCC
>Ga0315284_10016522_pt1 | contig 10474 bp, 18 predicted proteins | sample YL17G09_16_MG_FD_203696 | JGI IMG/M metagenome (GOLD analysis project Ga0315284, IMG submission 203696) | Sediment microbial communities from Yellowstone Lake, YNP, Wyoming, USA - YL17G09_16 | ecosystem: Environmental > Aquatic > Freshwater > Lake > Sediment | place: USA: Wyoming | collected...
ATATTCATTTGCAGGAGTAGTTATAATCTCATAATATGGTTTGATTATCCTCATATTGGGCTATCTTCCTCCATATTTTTCTTGATATGCTTTGCCATGTCTACCTGTGCTTTGCATTTGTCTTTATTCATTTTGGTATTGACTTCAGCCAATTTGAGATTCATGAAATATGACAATGCTTCTGAAGCAGGTACTCCTGCATTGGTTAATGCAGTAATACAACCTGCCAAATAACTATTGTCTGATACTCCTTTGGAAAAATCTTCACCATTGTAATCTACACTCTGAATCGTCTCTAAAGGCATCTGTAGCATACCAAAAGTTGCATCCATATCAGCTTCAGGGAACTCTGTTAGTCCTTGACATTCTGGACAGGTACATTCTTCATCATTATTCAATTCATCTGCCAATTGTTCGAGGATTTCTTCTTCGTTATTGTTCATGTTGTTCTCCTTATTCATATAATCTCATCAGCTATATTACGTTCAAGAGCTTCGTTAGCCCAAAAGTACCAGTCTTTATTTTTCTCTGTAATGTCAGTCAACTCTTCTTGAGTTATATTGGTATGTGCTATGATTATATCCTGTAACCTTTGCCACATTAATTTAGTCACTGCTGTTTCTCTTTCTTTGTCTATATACGTGGCAGTGCCATACTCAAATGAATGCGGTTGATGACATAAAAAATGGGTATTCTCTTGACAAATTCTATGACTCCCAACAATAAATATCTTAAATGCACCTGACATTGCCATTCCCAAAGCAGAGGTATTGATTTTGTATCCTTTTCTTTGTAATGTCTTTATTGTAGAGATTATTGAAAATGATGCATACACATCTCCACCAGGGCTATTTATCAAGATTGTAATTGGTTCTAAATCTTCCTGTTTGACGCCTTCTAATTCATCAGCCATAACTATCTTGTTAAGAAAGTACCTGACTTCCAATGCTGTATCGGAGTCTATTTCGTCTGTAACATATACAGTCCTGTTTTTAGAAGCTTCCTTTAACTTAATAGCTTCCAGCACACGATTTGGAAAAAACATTTCTTCCATTGAACTTTTAGTCTTTGCAGTTTTATTAACCACAGTATCCACCGCCAATCAATTTTGTAAGACACAGTTTACTCCATGTCTCCCAATTTTCATCTAATCTTTCCAATGCATGGTGTTTGAAGATGAACCCTCCTTCTAATGTGTCAGTTTCACGTACTTGTATATCAAATGTTGTTACTTCTACATTATATACTATTCCTATATGAACTTTGTCAACTTCTGTTTCATTACAACATAATAATCCTATTGGCTTGCAAGACTTAACCTGCGTGTTATAGTCGATAACAAGTTCTTCTTCAAGTTCTCTTTTAAGAGCTTCCTTTAGAATTGAACTGTTAGTCCATGTAGTGTCACATAATTCTATATGTCCACCGATACCGCATGATAGCTTCCCAATAAGTCTTCCATCTCCGTCTTTTCTTTTTGTGATGAAGACCATATCTTCATATGTCACGATTAAGTACGGAATAACTTGTCTATAGGCAGTGTCAGTTTCCATAAGATATCTTGGCTTGAATTCTGCTAATTTCTCTATAATATAAGGGCTGATACTCCCCAATGGACTACATCCATCTTGAGTGAACAGACAATAATTATTATGTAGAACCAATACCTTGATGTCTCCATATTTTTTGTATAATTCTTCAGTTGTCATAATAGTCTCCTACCTGAATAATATTTAGTTTAGCATATTCTCCGAATAGTTCTTTAGCTTTGGTGTTATAAGCTTTTGCTGCCTCTCTTTCGGAGGTAAAATATCCAATTACAATCTCTTGATAATTGTTTTTTATTCTGCTTCTCCATCTATTCTTACACCAATCGACACCTTTATATTTACTAGAATGTTCTCCCTTTGGCTTACAAGAGTTTTTAGCATTTTGACTATTTGTACATACCCTCAAATTGTTTTTACAATTGTTTAGTGGGTTCCCATCTTTATGGTCAGCCTGTATCTTCGAATCATAAATATTAAATAATATTCGATGTAACACACAAGGTTTCTTGTCTCTCTTGGTATAAACCCTATTTTTATTAATATGCCATACATATTTGGATATTATTTCGTAATCCTCCATATCAAAATAGAATTCTACTCCACTTTTGACTTCGCATACCATAATATTTTGGGGCAATATATAATATATATTGCATTTTCCACAAGACTTATGACGACCAGCGTTAAGTGCACTACCTACGGCTATCGTGACATTCCCACAATCACAAATACATTCCCACATAGTTTTACCATATTTATTGTTTGGTAATTGTCTAGTGACCAACAATCTGTCAAATTTATGTTGTAATAAATTTAATTGATTACTCATCCGCATTTGCTCCATCCGCAATTATTGCATATTACACATCCTTCAAGTAAATGAACTCCTTTGTAACACTCAGGGCATTGTTTTGTTTCGCTATTTATGTCTATACTCTGACTAAATTCATTTTGATATTCTTCTCGAAGTCTTTTCGCTATACAATCAGGGCATGAAAGTCCAGATAGTTTTTCGTCACCTTTAAACTTGGTACAAGCATTACACTTTATAGCGGATAGCTGGTCTATAATTTCATCTACTTTGATTCCACATCTCAAGCCTAAAGAAATCATTCTATTTAATCCATCAATGTTACTTCTGCACACTCCGCTTTTTGAAGTAGACATGAAAGTTTCAACAATTGAACCATCTTTGTCTTTATTAACGGTAATATATAAATTCCCACAAGCAACATTAACAATATCTGTAGTTCCAGTTAATTTGCCAAGTTTTTTTCTACTAACAGGCTTCACACTATCATACACTGGTTTTACATTTGGTTTCTTCGTATTATTTGTAGTAGAAAGCACTTGACCTTCTCTACTGCCGTCTCTATACACAGTCAATCCCTTAATACCAAGCTTACCTGCAGTCATATAAACGTTCGCTACGTCCTCTACGCTGGCATTTTGTGGCAAGTTTATAGTCTTTGATATACTCAAGTCAACATGTTTCTGTACTGCAGCCAATACTTTAACATGCCAATCTGCACTTATATCAGAAGCTGTAACAAATATCTTCTGTATATTCTTTGGAAATTCAGTCATTCCCTGAATTGAGCCATGGTTATCTATGATTTTTTTCAGCATATCATCATTATATAAGCTATTGCTTTCAAGATATTTTTTGAATACTTGATTTAGCATGAAATATTTTGCTCCGTCTGTTGTAACACGTTCATATACCAATGCGAATTCCGGCTCTATTCCTCCTGTGGTTCCTGCTATAATGGCAATAGAACCATTGGGAGCTATAGATAACATAGAAGAACATCTAACTGTTGTGCTTTCATCTATATCCCATTTACTGCCCTTCCATTGTGGGTATATGCCTTTTTCTCCTGCTAATACATGATTGTACTGGTAGCATATATCATATATAGAGCCATATAAGTCATCAACAAACTTGAGAGATTTTTGTGAATTATACGGTATTTGTAATTCGTACAATAAGTCTGCTAAACCCATTGTTCCTAATCCAATCGGACGTATATTACATGTTATTTCTTCAATCTTTGGTAATGGTAACTTGTTCATAGTAACCATATCATCTAAAAAGCGGAAGGTCAACTTGACATTTCGAATGAGTTTTTCTTTGTCTAATTTTCCATCAATAACACACTTTGCAAGGTTAACAGAAGCAAGGTTACAAGAGCTATAAGGAATGTTCACAAACTCATGACAAGGATTCCCGTACACATTCTTTGATAGGTGTGGATTCATATTACCAGCATCCATATTGTCCTGATAACTAATCCCAGGTTCTCCAGTTTTCCATGCAGCAGTCATTAACTCATTCCACAAATCTCTTGCTTTAACTGAATTATATATCTCTCCATTGAAAGTTAAATACCATTCGGCATCATTTTCAACAGCTTCCATGAATGTATTTGTAATACTGACTGAGATATTCATATTGGTTAACCGTGTCGTGTCGTCTTTGCAGTGAATAAAATCAAAAATTTCAGGATGGTCTACAGGCAAATCTACCTTTAATGCACCCTTTCTTTTCCCACTCTGTTTTACTTCTTCAACAACAGAATCGAATATCTTCATAAAAGAAATAACGCCTGATGCTTTGCCACCAGATGACCTACAAAGGCTTCCTTTAGGTCTGAGTTTTCCAATGTTAAATCCGGCACCACCACACCTTTGAAAAATCTTTGCACATTCAGCTACTGTATTGAAAATACTTTCAATATTGTCATCTATGTCAACGACAAAACAACTGCTTAATTGTTGAGATTGTGTTCCTGCATTAAAAAGACATGGACTGCTCGGAAGAAATTCCATATTGTACATGGCATCCCCAAACTTCTTTGCCCACTGGTCTTGATTTGAAGTCTCAGCTTGGGCTATGTTATTTACTACTCTGCTTACAACGTCTGCCCAACTGCGTTCAATTAAATTGTTATGTTCATCTCTTAAAAAGTAACGCCTTTCTAAAAGGTCTTGTACATTTTTATCCATTCTTCATCTCCTTGATTTCCTTCTTTGGACAATGCTCGCATATTTCCCTATACCCACATATACATTGACAAAATGTTTTGTCAACTGTGGGTGCCCATTCTGTTTCTTTTGAAATCTCATCTAATGTTTGAAATGCCCAATCTTCAGACTCATGAAATCTTTTACTATCGAATTTTTCAATATAACAATCTCCACGCACAGGGAATTCTAAAATAATTGAGTCAGGAACTATTTTGAGAAACTTCCATAATGCTATACAATATAAATATTGTTGACGGACATGTTCTTTCATGTACGTATTTGTTTTAGAATCTGCCCAAATTTTAAAATCTATTAGAAATACTTTATCTTGGTCATCTTTAACAAGTAAATCTATAATAGACCTCCATCTCAAACCTTTATATGAATACACAAAATCGTATTCACTAGTAATAATCTCTTTTTCTCCAAAGCCACGAAAATTCAAAAAATAATCCAAACCACGTTGAAAATATTTTGGGTTTAAATCATTCTGCCCCATTCTTGGAATTGGCAATGTCATACATTGATAATACTGCCTGAAATATTCCTCTGCTAATTCGTGTTGTAAAATGACTCCTTTTGCCCAATTCTCCAGAATACTATGCACCATAGTCCCATATAAGCTAAACCCATTTTGTATTTGTGGTTTATGTTCAATGTAATTTAAAAACCAAGAGTATTTGCATTTACAAAAAGCATCAAGTCTGGAGTATGACCAAACCATATTATTAATGTCAACTGAGTTACTCATCAGTCCTCCAAATCTTCGTATTGTAATTCATCGGGTTTAATATCTTCCCATGAAATTTCTGTCCACTTATCATTAACTCTAATTTCTACTTTGAGTTTTTCTTGGTGTAGATTATCTTCTACCCATTTATCAATATCAATATAGGCACCAAAGCTTTTTGCACATTGAATCTTGTGCCACTTCTGAAACTCTGGAGTCTTTACCAGTCTTTCAAATGCAGTCTTCTTGTTTGCAAGTTGAGTTCTATGTTCTTGTGCTTTAGCTACTGCTCCAGATGCCGGATGATGAATCCTACATGCTGTGGCAACCTTATTAACATTTTGTCCTCCATTGCCTCCAGCACAAAAGAACTCCAATTCAAAATCTTTTTTGGACAACCGGAATAGTAATTGTCGCTTTTTAGGCAATTGGTTAGTCTTTTGATTTATATTTTGCATAGTCTGCCCTCCAGTCAGGTTCTTGTTCTTGTATATCTAGGACAGTAAATGTACATATATCTCCATTTGGGGTATCTCTTTGTGCCAGTATATCAAATTTCAATTGCATAGTCATGATATCATGCATTAATCGCATTGAGTTTGTTGAAGATACTTGACACTGGTGTATAACACACTCGCATGGAGTATTATTGTCTATAATCAAATCAAAAATAATTTGATACGTTCCATCTGGATTGAGAGATACAGAACGCAATTTTGAATCTTGTGTAGTAATAATTCTATTGGTTGCCAAATCGCTACCTCCTAAAATCGTTTTAAAGGCACCTATTTTTTAGTCCATGACTCCTTATATCCCCTACCCAATATAAGTGCCTTGTAGTTAATCCTGCGAGCTTGAGGTAGATGCTACAGGATTGTTTAATCAAAAAATTATAGATACAATTCGTGTTTTATTTAGTTTCTTTTTTCTCTTCCAATTCTGCTAACCGAATTTCTTCTTTGAGAAATTTTCGAAATCTGTCAACTCTTTCCATTGATTCATGGAGCCAATCATGTTTCTCTTTTAAGTCTCTGAGCAATTTGTTATTTTCTAATAGTTGGTGTTTTAATAAACTAATGTCTGCCATTTCAACCCACCCTTATATGTTTCTCTCCACAATGAGAACAAGTATATTCATGCTCTGCCAATAAAAACCTACCACAAAGACATGAGTCAAGAAATGTACGACACATCGGAGGTATAGGTTTACCGCAATGGCAATAATCATCTTGCGAAGATATTGCTTGAGCTAATTGTTTTTGGGATTTCTTTTTCCACATATAAACTCCTACTTGTCTTTAAGTTTTGAAATTGTTATTTCAAACATTCCTTTTTCCGATACCTTATTAATCTGGAGAGAATTAATATTGCAACTGTCATCGTCTCCCCATGGAACACAAAACCATTCTTTAGTCCCATCGACATAAACGATATGAATCTGTGTTATATCCTGACTAAATAATACTCGATTTAAAAATGCAGAAGACCAATTCTCTGATGGCTTAATCCCATCCATATTTTTGAAAGATATAAAGAATTCGTCTACTGTAACGTTTTGAAATATATGGTCTCTCTGAAGACTACAAAAAACATTGCTACCTTTTGTCCACATATTTTCAATACACTCATAAGGTATGAAAAAATCTTCGCAATTCTCTAATGTGATTTCAATACCTATGATTGGTTTCCCCCAATCGTCAAGACCAAACCCTATCCCCATATGATACCTGTACCATTACAAGCTCTACACGGTTCTTGCCCACAACTACTTGTTAATGTCTCTCCTAGAGAATTATAAAATCCTCCGGCTACAATCCCTTTGCCTGTGCATATTGGACAACAATAAGGTTTTACTGGTGCTTGCATACCAGCAGGAGCTTCTTGTAGCGTTGGCATCTCAGAAAACTTTTTGCCACATTGTTCACACTGTAAAGGACAATCGTCTTGGTCTGGACAATATGGGGCTTTAACATCTGGCATAGGAATTTCTTTGTTTGTTTTTGGAAGGTAGTTGTTTAAGTCTTTTACAGTATCATTCATTTGGCTTCTCCTCTTTAATTGATTCTTCATAAGCTGCTCTTGTTTTCATCAATCCAAGGAAATGACAAATCTCAAAGTTTCTGATATAGTCACGAGCGGTCAAAAACAATTCGTAGCAATCCTTTTCACTCATATATACCTTGACATCATTGATTTTCTTATAGGTTTCTTTTTTGAAGGCAGTTCCACCAATTTCGGTTGTAAAGGCAATTGCACTACCATTAGTGACAGAAACCATCCATGGAGATTTTAAAGGTTCTCCAGCTTCATTAACACAGTATTTTACCTGTATATGAACCACTGGACTTCTTCCTTCATCGTCTTTCTTATAACCAAGAATCTTGCTTTCAGCATAATCAAGTACGTCACCACGCAGAATTTTCTCTGCAAGATATTTGACAGTACCGATATCCAAATTGGCGTTGACTATCTTTCCTTTTTCTCCTTTTCCTTGAGAAAAATCCATCAAAGTCATTCTAATTTTGGAATAACTATTATGAATAGCTGATGCATTTTCGCCTGTCTCAACTTGCATATTATCCTGTAATGCAAGTAGTACCTTATTGTTCATGAATAAATGTATCTGTCTTGGGTTTTTCTTGTCACTCATTTATTAATCTCTTTCTTTAGATAATATTTTTCCGGTATTGGTTTCTACCCTTACTGCTCTATCGTCCCACAAGATTATCATGTCATAATCTTTTTCTGCGGTAACTTCGAGTGTTTGACCTATATTTGTTTCACACCAATCTTGTATTACTTTAGTGACGGCTTCTCTACGTGGATTCTTGGAATTAACACGTGCAGTAAGGATACGTACTTCAAATCCACTGGCTAACCAATGCTGAACTCTCTTCACCATGAGTGGTATCGGTGCTCCTACTTCTAAGTCGGTTGTCCAAATCCCTGTATAATAAGCCAAAGTCCCGTCAAGGTCTACTCCAATCCAACCTTTGTTCATTTGTTCCACCTCCTTATCATATCTTCCAGTTCCTCAATACTATATAATTTGGCATCTATCGGAATAATTTTTTGTGTCTTGTCCAGAGCTTCAATGTCCAAAGGTGTTGGTACTAAAATGTAATTATCTCCCAAAGCATTCTTAGCTACATTTACCCATTGATTAAGTTCTTCTGGACTCATCCTGCGAGGATAGTCTTCTGGTATTTTCATCACTATGATTGGTTTACTCATTTTTTTCTCTCCATTCAGCGTAGTCTTTTCGCCAATCAGGTTCCTCTTTTTTATCTGGTACTGAATGGCAAATAGGATTCCCATATTTGTCTACAATTTTAATATCGAAGACCTCTTTGACTGCAAATCTCTGTACTTTTTTTCTATATTCTGGACTTCTGTCTTCATCTAGTATATGACAGCTATCACAATCTATTTTGGCACAATTATCACATACAGTCATCGTCGTCACACTCAATACTAGGTTTTCTGTCTTCACATCTCTGTGAACCACAACAATCACATGAGTCTTTTGTGCATGATTTTGTATCTACGATTTTAAGTATAGAATCTGTAAGCTTTTGATTGGTATCATATGCTTCGCAGATTGTTTTTGCGCTTGAGGTTCCAACTCTATGACATCCAAGATTTATAAATTTTTGTACATCGTCCAATGTTTTAATGCCACCAGATGCCTTTATTTTGAGTTTATAGCCTTTCCGGTAAGCTTCTTTGATAATTTCTATATCTCTTACTGAAGCTCCTCTTGAGCCAAATCCTGTGGATGTTTTAATATAATCGAAATCATAACGTGCAACCAATCTTGTTACCATGTCAAGCTGTTGTTCTGTTAAGTAACAAGTCTCTACGATAATCTTTTTGATGCAGTTACTTCTTACACCGTGTAAGTCATTCAATTCTTCATTTACTTTGTCCCAATTCTCATCAACAATATTTGAAATATTCAGTACAATATCTACCTCATCTGCACCATCGCATAAAGCTTGCCCAATCTCAAACAGCTTTTGATTGCTATTTGTAAATCCTAATGGGAATCCTATCACTGTACCAATTGGAGTGTCAGTCCTATCTCTCATCCACCGTAACCATGATGGAGGAATACATATAGAAGCGAATTTATATTGTCTTGTCAGACTAATAAACTCAATCATCTCATGAATAGTCAGATTGGGACGTAATATCGTATGGTCTATCCAATTTGATATATGCATCATTATTCTCCTTCTTTAAAACGTTCTTGAGTCGCTTCCCATTCTGCATAAGCAGCTTCTAAATCTGCATCAAGTTTTTTCAATGTCATATTGATTTTATGGTTGTCATCTTTGAATATCCCCTTGTCTTGCATCCATTGGATATAGCTTTCGCCCTTCTTTAATGCATTAAAAATTACTATCCATGGATAAGTATTATTCCCAGGATTATTCTCAGACCTGCTTCCATATTCATGGTAATTACCTAAACACCTTAGAACCCATTCAGGGAATTTCAAACTCTTTGTATAGTCTATAAGCAATTCCTTATCTTGTTCTTCAAGTTTGTACTCTCTCCAACACTTTCTATGTGCTGGAAGCGGAGGTTTTGGTTTTTCTTTATATTTTACCTGAACCGGAATCTCAACTAAGTCTGTGAGTATACATGTCTTACAATACACGCATATCGGCTCAGAAATCGAGGTCTTCTGCTTCGACATCTTTATCCCCCAATTTTTCTGCAAGATAGTCTTCAATTATTTTGATGGCTTCTTGAGCGTCATATTCTTTGTCAGCAAGCTCCCCTGTACTCCATTTGTCTGTCAAGTCCTTTAGTATCAGGGTATCTATACCCATCAGTTGACGTTTCAAATCATGGTAATTCTTCATCTGGAGGGCTTGTATCGCCAATGACATTGTTATTGTGGAGACTCCTGTAAGTCTATATCCACGTCTTTGATACTTAATAGAGCGGTATAGAGAACATATTGGAAATAAAGTCCCTGCATTGAAGGTTAACTTTTTCTTCTCTATGTCTTCTAAGAACTTTTCGTGCAATATGAAATCATTAATTGCAAAATCATAAGCTCCCATACATACAGTATAGTCAAACAATTGAAATACACCATCTGGACAATCTTTGAACATCTCTGGTGCTGATATAACCTGTACAATCATTT
>Ga0315284_10016524_pt1 | contig 10473 bp, 6 predicted proteins | sample YL17G09_16_MG_FD_203696 | JGI IMG/M metagenome (GOLD analysis project Ga0315284, IMG submission 203696) | Sediment microbial communities from Yellowstone Lake, YNP, Wyoming, USA - YL17G09_16 | ecosystem: Environmental > Aquatic > Freshwater > Lake > Sediment | place: USA: Wyoming | collected...
ACATGCCGGTATAATACCCGAACAGGCCATTTGTGTCTGCAAAGAAGCCGATCTGTTAGCTTAAGATTAACGCGTATGGGGACTGTCCCCTACGGTACCCACCCATCCACTCATCCACCCATCCATCCATCCAGCCACCCATCCACTCATCCAACTACCGGAAATCGCTCCCGAAATGCCCCCCATTCCTCCCACGCGTGCACAGTCACGTGGGTGGTGGGCGGGAACCAGACCAGGCGCAGGTTGAGGGTGCGCGTTTCGCCGGGCCGGGCGTCCCAGACGTTCCAGGCGAAATCCCACGCGGGGGACGCCAGACCGGGCACCGCGGAATAGCCGGCGCCGGTCGGCGAGATGAAAAAACGGAAATCGCGATGGTGGTCGGCCATCAGCAGGAACACCATGTCGTGGATGATGCCGAAATACATCGGGTAGTCGAAAGTGCGGCCGGAGAAGGAGTGCTGGAACGCCCCATCCTGCTCGCGGAAGCGCGCTTCGCCGGTGCGCCGCTCCCACGGGCCGCGGTGGGCGTCGTCCAGCCCGGCCGGGAAGACCGTCGCCGCTTCGCCATGGACGACGGGTGTGAAGACCGTCCACACGTTTTGCTCGATGAAGTGGATCGAGCGATCGCGCGGGCTTGCCATGTAACTGCACCAGGAGAACTCGACCGGGTTGGGAATCTCCGCGCCGTCTTCGAAGCGCGCCTCGAAGGTGTAATCCACGTAATGCGGCGGGACGAGCCGGTAGGCGCCGGCCGTGGCGGCATACGGCATCCGCTCATCCGCCGGCCGCACCAGCCACGCCGCCGTCTCGTCGATCGCCTCCAGCCGCGGCCCGGATCCGCGGTGCACGCCGGCGATCAACCCCGCGTAGGCCGACTGAAACGGACTGGCCGGACAGGCGGTATGGGTCAGCGACCAGACGCCGCTATACTGCCGCCCCCCGGCCCGCGCGGCGTGTCGTCCCCCACGATGGCCGCCAGCTCTCCCGCACGCAAGAATACGCAATGCTCGCCCATGGTATCCTCTCCCCGTCAATTCATTTTCATGCTCATGCTCATGCTCATGCTCAAAAACATTTTTGAGCATGAGCATGAACCCGAAAGTGTATCGGCTTGCATAAACCGACCATCCCCGCTGGTACATTCCCTCCAGCCGCGGGTTCTCCTCTCCCGCAGACCGGGCAGGCACCGGCCTTCCCGGCGCTGAGTTGATATAAGATCAGGTGATTTACGCTCGAAATGCAAAAAAACTGCGATTTCTTCCCTTAAGATTTCCCCCCGCCCGATGGGGTCTGCCGGCAGTGACGATACACGCGAGGGCGGCTTTTTCGCGGTCGATGACGTGGGCGAAGTCGCGGATGAGGCCGGGGGTGAGGTGGCCGCCTTTCACCTGCACCACGGCGTGTTGAACGGAGGGTCGAGGTAGATGAGATCGACGCTCTCGTCCGCCATATGCGCGCGCATGACTTCCAGGTTGTCGCCGTAGTAGAGCCGGTTGTCGGCCATGGGTGGATCCTTCATAACAATTATTTCGCCGGGGGAGGAGAAAATACCTGCCGGAGAAGCAAGCGGACGTTTCGGGCTGCCCCGGTCAGTGCGGCGGAGGAACAGATCGACTGCACGGTTCCATGCTGGGGCGGGAACTGTGTTTCGTTTTCATGTCTGCGCTGGAATTGTGAGAGCCGGTCCAGGAGGGTTTTCGCCACCCGTCGGGGACTGTACCGAGCCCGCGGAACCGGCAGCCGGCCGTCATCCTTCCGCCTGCTCGGATAACCAGCGGGACTGTCCCCCCCGCGTATGAGAGGCAAGCCTATCCACGAGGGGGGACAGTCCCGCTGGTCCCGTTACAGGCGGTACATATGGAAACGGGCATGGGTCCCGCGGGCTCGGTACAGTCCCCGAGCGGAATCGACGGCGCTTGTTTCTCGCAAAGACGGGGAAGTCGGCGGAGGCGCCTGGCGCGGGGGGAACGCGCCAGGCGCCGTGTTGATGACCCCGGCGTTTACGGGGCGCCGGAGGGCTGGTAGTTCGGGTCGGTGGTGGCCAGCAGGACGTGGATGCCGCGGTAGGTGCCGGGGGAGATATACCCCAGCGGCTCGATGAGGAAGCCCAGCGAGTCGCCGGAGTTGGCGGTGATGTCGCCCAGGTCCACCCAGGCGGCGCCGGCCCCATCCGGCGGGGTGTAATAGCGCTGCGTGCGGTTGAAGATCAGCGTCGTGCCGTGCGGCGAAGTGACGGTGATGCGGTACGGCTCATAGTAGTCGATGTTGCGGATGCGCGCCCAGACATGGTGGGTGGCGGTGCGGGTTACCGGCAGCGAGTGGCTGGCCTGCCCGGTGATGTCCCAGTAGGGGGCGCGCAGCCATTGCCCGTCCCGATACCAGTCGCCGGTCACCGTGGTGCAGTTCCCGGCGTAAAAGAAGCTGGTGCCTCCTTCCAGCCAGCTCAGCAGGCTCGCGACCGAGCCGCTGTTGATCAGGGTCGTCTCGCCCGCGCCTCCGGGGGCTTCCTTCACCATCTGCGCCAGGTTGCCGTGCTGAATCCCCTCGCGGAGCGCCTCGTAGGAGCGCGCCGAGACCGGCCCGTAGCGGGACGGCAGCACCGTCACGCTGGCATCGGCGATCGCCTCATACGCCGTGTCCCAGTGATCGCGGAACGGGTAGTTGAAGGCAAAGAAGGCCGATCCCTTGATCTGCCCCGTTTTCGACGGCACGGAGCGGAACTGGGCATACAGGTCCGTCGGATAGGTCGGCGATTTATCCCAGTAGCACGGCGTGGTATACCAGAGATACGGCTTGGCGGAGAAGATATTGACCCGATTCTGATCGCCGAAGTGGATGACATAGGGATTCCACCACTGCGCATACGGATCGAGGATCTGGAAGGTGGCCACCGTCGCCGCCTCGCCCGGATTGAAGATCACGCGGGCATTGGCGTTCAGGTTGTGGATGGTGTTGGCGATGTCGATGTAGGGCTGCAGCGCCTGTTGCGTGGTGCCGCAAGGCTCGTCCATCACTCCCATCACGTAGTCGTTCGTTCCCACTCCCATGCTCGCCAGCCGCTGGAAACGCGCGGAGATTTCCCCGGCGTCATTTGCCCAGTTCGGCAGGTAGAGCAGGCGGATGCCCCACTGGTTCATGTCCGCCTTCGACATCTCGGCGGGCCAGACGTTCAGCCCGTGCCGTTTGGAATCCTCGCGGTAGATGTTGCCTTCCGGCGGCAGCGTCCAGCCGGAGGCCAGCGCCGGATTGGCCGGGTTAATTTCCACCGAAGAGACGTGCACATTGAGGGTCAGCGTCTGGTTCGGATACCCCGGCGTGCTGATCGTCACCTCCGAGGTATACTCGCCGGGTGCGACGCCGTCCGTCATCACCGTCAGCCAGATGCCCGCGACGTTGTATTTCGGCACGGTGATATCCGGCCTGCGCAGCAGCAGGAAGGGCGTCCAGCTCCCCGATTCATTCAGCGGAGTGAAGGCGTTCACCCGCCACTGCACCTTGTGACTGTAGCTGCCGCCGGCGCCGGTCAGCGATCCCGGCGAAACCTGCAGAGTCAACGGGTCCGCGACCAGGCCGCGCAGGAAGACGGCCACGCTGCCATACGAATTTTTCGCCATGCTCATGCTGTTTTGCATCGACGGGCCGGGGATTTGTGAGGACGGCCAGGCATCCTGGGCCAGCGGCGTATAGGGATCGCCCGGCAACCAGGCCATGTAGCCGTTGGCCGGATTGCCGCCCACCGAGCCGGCATGATCCAGGTAGGATTCCGACGACGACGGATACTCCGCCGTGCCGGTGGGCACGCAGTTCGGGTCGGTGGTCACCTCGAAGCAGTGAATGCCCCGGTAGGTGCCCGGCGAGATATACCCCAGCGGGGTGATGGAGATATTCAACGCATCGCCCGCGTTGGCGGTGATGATGCCGATCTTCACCCAGGCGGCGTCGGCGCCGTCCGCCGGCGTATAGTAGCGCTGGGTGCGATCGAAGGTCAGCGTCGTGCCGTGTGGCGAGGTGACGGTGATGCGGTACGGCTCATGATAGTTGATATTCTTGATGCGCGCCCACACGTGGTAGTCATTGGTCTCGTCCACCGGCAGCGCCTGGCTGGCTTCGCCGGTAAAGTCCCCGTAGGTAGCGCGCAGCCATTGGTTGTCGCGATACCAGCCGCCGGAGACGTTGGTGAACTGCCCGGCATACTTGCGATAATGCAGGTAGACCATGGGCTCGGGCGTGGTGCCGACCGGCGTGTAGTTGGCGTCGGTGGTCACTTCGATACAGTGGATGCCGCGATACGTGCCGGGTGAGATATAACCCAGCGGGATGATCTGGAAGTTGAGATGGTCGTTCTCGTAAGCCGAGATCACCCCGATCTTCACCCAGGCGGCGTCCGCCCCGTCCGTCGGCGTGTAATAACGCTGCGTCCGGTTGAAGGTCAGCGTCGTGCCGTGCGGCGAGGCGACGGTGATGCGGTACGGCTCGTAATAGTTGATGTTGCGGATGCGTACCCAGACGTGGTAATCGGTGGTGCGGCCCACGTGCAGCGCATGGTCCGCCTCCCCGGTGATATCCCAGTAGGGGGCGCGCAGCCACTCGCCGTCGCGATACCAGTCGCCGGTCACCGTCTGGAAGCGGCCGGCACTCAGCCGGTAGTGCAGCGGCGTCGAGGGCGTGGTGCCGGTGCCGGACGGCGTGAAATTCGGATCGTTGGTGATCTCGAAGGCGTGAATGCCGCGGTAGGTGCCGGGCGAGATGTAACCCAGCGGGATGATGGAGAAGCTCATCGCCTGGCCGGCGGCGGCGGAGATCGTCCCGATCCTGACCCACGCGGCGTCCGCCCCATCGGGGGGCGAGTAATAGCGCAGGATCCGGTTGAAGACGATGGGATCGTCGGTAGGCGTATCGACAGTGATGCGGTACGGCTCGTAGTAGTTGATGTTGCGGATGCGCACCCAGACGTAGTAGTCGTCGGTCTCCGAGACCGTCAGCGAGTGGCTGGCTTCCCCGGTGAAGTCCCCGTAGGTGGCGCGCAGCCATTCGCCGTCGCGATACCAGTCGCCGGTGACGGTGGTGAATTGCCCGGCATACAGGCGATAATGCAGGTAGGGCGGCGGGATGGTCGAGATGTTGCTCTGCAGGGTGTCGATCTGATTCTGCACCAGCACCGGGTTGCCGCACATGTTCCAGCGGTCGTCGACGATGATCTGCCGCTGCGGCTCGCGATAGTCGGGCAGGTTGCCGGTGCCGACGTAATCGAGCGCCGCCAATTCATCGACCTCCTGCCGCCAGAAGTCGTAGCTCAGATCGAAGAGCGTGGAATAATCTTCACGCTGTTCCCAGGCGGCCGGGCGCAGCACCCAGGTGGACCAGATGGTTTTCTCTTCCGCCGAAAGCGACTGCGTGTTCGTCCACTGAATGTCGCTGACATGGCTTCCCGCCCGCAGGAGCAACTGCTCTTCTTCCGACGGCGGCGTGTTGACCCAGATTTTGTCGGTCAGATAGATGGTGTCGATGTTGCGCTCGGTATACTGGACAGGCGACGTGTTGCCGGTGTGCCAGGACGCCAACAATACGTGGGCGAGAGTGACCGTGTAATTCCCCGGCGCCAGCTCGATGAGCATGTCCTTCCACTGCAGGCCGGTGACAGTCGCCGGCTTGTCGTAGAACTCGTCGTCGAGGATGGGCGCCTCCGCTTCCTGCCCGCTGGGATAGATGCGGATGCGGGTGACGCCGAAACAGTCCGCCACCGCGTTATACTGCACCCACAGACGGTACACGCCGTCGCGATCGATGGACAGCGGAAAATCGACGGTCGGCCCGGCGTCGTAGTGGGTGCTGTGCAGGAACTGGCCGTTCACCGTCCAGCCGTCAAGCTGGCCGGGAGAGAGCAGCTCGGGCTCGAGCAGGATCTGGTAGGCGTAGTCCGGCGCCGCCAACTCGGATGGAGGGATGAGCTGTTCCTTGGTATACCCGCGCGAGGCGACGTAGCTGTGGAATTCGGTGATTTTCTCCGGGCTGTGGCGGAGATGCCACATCGTCATCCCGAGTGAGTAGCGATTCGATGCCCCGACGGGTTCATCGACGTAGACAGGCAGGCCCGGCGCATTGCCGGGCTGCAGCTCGGTGGCGGTCGCCGTTTTCGGCAGGGACAACAGCAACATGAAGACCGCGCCAAGCGTTAAGAGGACGTTCAGGCACCTGTGTGCACGCATAACAACCTCCCAATTGGATCTTATCCGTTTCAGGGTGTGCCGCAGGCCGGTCCGGTGAAGAGGTTTACGTTATTTCGGTGATCTAAATCAATTTCCCGGATGGCGAGACGGCTGAAATCGCTCGTGTCACAATTTCAATATCGATACTTCGTGATAGGCCACTCTGTTTCGTTCAAGTGGCTGAAGGTTCAGGCGATATGACGCCCAACATAAGGGATAACCTTGCATCATTAATTTACTAGGCAACCAATCGGTTGTCAAGTGATTGGGTCGGGTAGAGTGCGGTAGGATTGATTGGCAATTGCCCCCCGCATTTCACGCTCGGTTTTAAAAACGGGCATCAGGGGCGGGGCGATGTGGCAAGCGCTTTATTGACCGGGGACAATACTTTGCGGTAAGATGGATTCAGTAATTGATGGTTGGATTTGTTATGCGAAACAAAATTTTCCGTATCTGCTGTCTGCTGCTGTTGCCGGCACTGTCGGCGGTTCCCACCCTGGGGACCGGGCCGAATATCATCTTCATCATGGTCGATGCCCTGCGGCCCGATCACCTGGGGTGCTACGGGTACGATTTGCCGACCACGCCGAACATCGACCGCTTTGCCGCAGAGAGCACGCGCTTCGAGCATGCCGTCGCCCAATCCTCCTGGACGCTGTGGTCGCTGGAATCGATCATGACCTCGCGCTACCCCAATGTCCTGTTGGCGGCGAACGAGGGATTGAAAATGCGGCCCGGCACCGAGCTGCTCCTCTACCCCACCCTCGCGGAGGTGTTGAAAAACCAGGGGTATTCAACAAGCGCTGTCGTCGCCAATCCGCTGCTCGGCATCGAGCCCGGCTTCAAGCAGGGGTATGACTCCTTCGACAATGCGCCGGCGAAGGTGAACATGGACTGCCGGGAAACGTCGCCGTCGGTCACCGAGCACGCGATCGCCCGGTTGAAGGAGGTTCGGGAGAAGCCGTTCTTTCTCTTCCTGTTGTATATGGACGCCCATGCCCCGTATTACACCAATCAGGGATTCATCTTCGGCGACTCCGCGAAGGACCGGACGATTCGCGACGCCATCGCCGCCGACCATCCGCCCGCGCGGATGGTGGAGCGGCAGGAAGCGCTGCGCGAATACGATTCGGAGATCGGCTATACCGACCATTACCTCGGCCTGTTCTTCGAGGAGCTGAAAAAACAAGGTTTGTATGACGACGCGTTGATCGTCTTCTTCGCCGATCACGGCGAGGAATTTCTCGAGCACGGCGGCTACGGCCATATGACTACCGTGTACCAGGAAGTGCTGCGGGTGCCATTGATCGTGAAATTTCCCGGCCAGCAGAAGGGGCGGGTCATCGCCGGCACCTTCCCGATGCTCGATCTGGCGCCCTCGGTGCTGCTGCAGGCGAACATCGCCGCGGGCGCGCTCGGAATGCAGGGGAAAGCGATAAAACTCACCGCGTTGCTGAAGTGCGCGGAGCAGCCGTTTTTCGCGTTCACCCAGCAGCGGGTCCAGTCCATTACCAATGGACAATACAAGATGATCCATGGACCTTGCCAGGGAGCCCCCGGAGAGCCGCCGGAGGTGAAGCTGGAGCTCTACGACCTGGCGGCCGACCCGCTGGAGCGCCATAACCTGGTCAAGGAAAAACCGGAGGTAGTCGCCAACCTGCTGGCGCTGCTGAAGGAGCGGGAGGTGCAACCGACGACCGCCGAAGGCAAAAATCCGCTGGCGACGACGGACGCGGAGCTGTTGAAGCAGTTAGAAGCGCTGGGGTATATCAATAAATAGGGGAGTCTGGGAGTCTCAATGACAAGTAATAAGTGATAAGTCATAAGTTCAACTCCGTTCAGTCTGCTGATGGGGTGGCGTGAACAGGATTAATTACTACTCACTTTTACTCTTCCATCCTTCCAATCTTCCTTATCACTTATCACTTATCACTTATCACTACGGAGAACACGTTGGCCTATATCGATCCGGGAACCGGCATCACGCTCGGGAGCAATCTGCTCGCATATATCCTCATGGCGGCGGCGGCCTGCATGGGGGTGGTGCTGCTCTTCATGAAGCGGATCATCGGGCTGGTGAAACGGCATCCCCGCGCGGCGGTGTTGGGCATCACCATCCCGGCGATGGCGGCGCTGGTTCTCTTCGGTTATCATTATTTCCACACGGCAACGGCGCGGACGGGCGGCGGACCGGACGCCGTCGTGTCGGATTATGCGCCGGGAGGCCATGATGATCCTGTTCCCGCCAAACCCGGCAAAGGCGCCGCCCGCGGGACAACGGGAAACGTCGGAAAGACGAATGCCTCCCCCAAACCGTTCACCGGCCGCATCGTCATTCTGGGCATTGACGGCATGAGCCCCGTCATCGCCGAACGCATGATGAAGGAGGGAAAGCTCCCCCACTTCGCCAAATTGCGGAAGGACGGCGATTACCGGCGACTGGCCACCTCTAATCCCGCGCAGTCGCCGGTGGCATGGGCCGGCTTCGCCACCGGGGTGAATCCTGGCGAGCATGGGCTGTATGACTTCATCCGGCGCGACCCGAAAACCTATCGGCTGGCGCTGTCCACCACGAGTTTTAAAGACGAGAAGGCCCAGCCGGTGATCAAAGTCCGGCGGTTCTGGGATTATGCCGGCGATCTGGGGGTGGAATCGGTCATCCTCAATTGTCCCGTCACCTTTCCACCGGGCCGCATCAAGGGCCGCCTGCTGTCCGGCATGGGCACGCCGGACATCCTCGGCACGGAGGGCACCTTCACCTTTTACACCTCCGAGAACACCGTCGGGCAGGACACCGGCGGGCGCGTTATCCCGCTGCCGGGGGTGATGACCGAATATACCCTCGACCTGTACGGCCCGCGGCAGCGGACGCTCGGAGGCGCCGACAACGTGAAGGCTTCCATGCTCGTGCTGCACGATCCTGACCGGCATACCGCGGAGATCGAGCTCGATGGCAAACGCTTCACGCTGAAGCAGGGGGAATGGAGCGGCTGGCAGGATGTTACCTTCCCCCTGGGTGCACGGAAGACGCTGAAAGGTCTAGTGCAGTTTTACCTGGTGGAAGCGAACATGGACCGCTTTCGGCTTTATGCCAGCCCGATCAACTACGATCCGCGCGAGCCGTATTTCCCCATCTCCTCTCCGGATGGATACGCAAAGGAGCTGGCAGGCAAGATCGGCCTGTTTGCGACCCAGGGCATGCCCAACGACACCTGGGCGGTGAACGAAGGCCGCCTGACGGACGGACCGTTCCTGCAGCGCGTGGAGGCCATCACGAAGCAGCGGCGGCGGATTCTCGATCTGGAGCTGGGCCGGACGAAGCAGGGCATCCTGTTCGCCTACTTCGATTGCCTGGACGTCGTGCAGCACATGTGCTGGCGCCGGCAGGATATCGTCGAGAGCTGGTACGTGAAGATGGACGAACTGCTGGGCCAGGTACGGGTGCGGCTCGGGAAGGACGACGTATTGATCGTGCTGTCGGATCACGGTTTTGCCTCCTTCCGGCGCACGGCGCACGTCAACGCCTGGCTGCGCGAAAACGGATATCTAACCTTGAAGGATGGGCGATCCACCGGCAGCGAGCTGCTGAAGGACATCGACTGGTCGAAAACCCGCGCATACGCCATCGGATTCGGCGCCGTATACCTGAACCGGAAGGGCCGGGAGGGGCAAGGCATCGTGCAACCGGGCGCGGAGACAGCGGGATTGAAGCAGGAATTGGCGAAGAAGCTGGCGGCATGGACGGATGGCGGAACAACCGTCGTTAACCACGTCTATGCGGGCGTGACAATCTTCCACGGACCATATCGGGATCAAGCGCCCGACCTGTACCTCGGCTTCGCGGACGGCTATCGCGCCTCGTGGCAGACCGCGCTGGGCGCCGTGCCGGCGGCTGTCATCGAGGACAACAAGAAACCGTGGAACGGCGACCACCTGATCGACCCCGCGCTGGTGCCGGGCGTGCTGTTCTGCACCGAAAAATTGCGGGACCACCCCACCCTTTACGATCTCGCCCCCACCATCCTGCGCGCCGTCGGCTGCCCGGATGCTAAGCTCGCGTCCTACCACCTGGACGGCAAGCCGCTGTTCTAAAGCTTTCATTCATCACCACTAAGACACGAAGACACAAGCCCGTCCAACCGCCATTCCTGCAATGGGCATCTGACCTTAACACGGTAGGATTACGCCCATAGATAAACCTCTGGACGATCATAACAGGAATTCTATAGCCCAGGGTTGCATGGAGGCAACCCTGGGGAAACGGAGT
>Ga0315284_10016525_pt1 | contig 10472 bp, 11 predicted proteins | sample YL17G09_16_MG_FD_203696 | JGI IMG/M metagenome (GOLD analysis project Ga0315284, IMG submission 203696) | Sediment microbial communities from Yellowstone Lake, YNP, Wyoming, USA - YL17G09_16 | ecosystem: Environmental > Aquatic > Freshwater > Lake > Sediment | place: USA: Wyoming | collected...
CGTGGATTCAAAGGGTGAATAGATACCCTGTTTGCTGTTTACAGCTTTTAAAAAAAATGCTACAATATACGTAGATTATGAGCAGTTATACGCTGGATAGTAAAGAATTAAAAAAGGTACTTGAAGCAATTCTATTCATGAGTACTAAACCAGTCAGCAAAAGTACTATACAAAAAATCCTTTCAGAGAATGGAAAAATAGATATTTTAGACCAAGCTTTATCTGAATTAATTGCAGAATATAATAGCCCCGAAAAAGGCATCTTTATTCGAGAAGTTGCTGGTGGCTTCCAGATTGCTTCAAAGGGAGAATACGCAGACATTATTAAAAAATTGTTAATGGAAAATAAAAAAAGAAGCCTTTCGCATCAAGCCCTGGAATCACTTGCAGCAATCGCATACAAACAACCAATCACTTCAGCAGAAATTTCAGAAATTAGAGGAAAAAATTCTGTCTTTGCAATAAAAACTTTACTGGAAAAAAAATTAATAAGGATTTCTGGAAGAAAAAACATCCTGGGAAAACCTTTTTTGTATGTTACCACTTCAGAATTCCTGTTGACATTTGGTCTTAATAATATATCTGAACTCCCAAAACTTGTGGAATTCAGCGATTATAGTGAAAGCAATGAACAAGAAAACAAAGAATCTGCGCCTTCAGAAAATACTGGCTGATGCTGGTGTCTCTTCAAGAAGAATGGCTGAAACATTAATATCAGCAGGAAGAGTGAAGGTTAATGGTCAAGTTATTAAAAAGCAAGGAGTCAAGGTAGACCCTTATCATGATACTGTCGAACTGGATAATAAAGCCATATTAATCTTTATTCCAAAGGTGTACTATTTAGTAAATAAACCTCAAGGTATTATTTGTTCTGCAACCGATGAAAAAGGAAGAAAAACTATCATTGACCTGGTTCCCAAACTCCCTTTCAGAATTTTTCCTGTGGGGAGACTGGATTATAATTCGGAAGGATTGATCATTCTAACCAACGATGGTACTTTGGCACAAAAGCTTACTCATCCTTCTTTTCAAGTACAAAAGATATACAGGGTCAAAATTCAAGGAACTGTTACAGAACAAGAAATACTTTCAATAAAAAAAGGATTTTATTTGGATGGAAGAATGATTACACCCATGTGGATAAAATTTTTAAAGAAAGCACATAATACTTGGTTAGAAATTTGCATACTAGAAGGTAAAAAACATGAAATAAGAAGAATATTTAAAATGATTGGACATCCTGTAATGAGGCTGAAAAGATTCAGCATTGGACCGATTAATGATCCTTATTTAAAGCCGGGTCACTATCGTCAATTATCTGACAGTGAAATAAAAACGTTGAAATCGATATGAACAAAATAGTAATTTATATTATTGTGGTTCCTCAGGGAACCTATCATGACATGAGAACATCCTATTTCCGGAAAATCTCATAAATTAACAAAATAAATAGATGGAGAAATATTGATGGATAAGACTGAAAAGACGGAAAAAAAGCTTCAGCTAATCAACGATGCATTAATTGAGGTAATGAACAGATATAGGAATTTCTTTTTAGGGACCGGCGTCAATCTGGATCCGGAAAATGTACCGTTCCGACAAAGAGAAGATTTCTATGCACCGTTGGTGACTGCGCTAGGACACACATACGGATTAAGGGCTTATGAAGATCATGGAGATTATTTTATTGAAGCAAGCGTTAATGTATATGGAGATGAATTCAATTTTGAAAAATACAAAGCGAAGCTCGATGAAGAATTTTCAGAAGCAAATGCGAAAAGAGTGATGAAAAATTTCTTAACTGAAAAAGATGAAGTACTGCTAAAAAATAACGAACCCTACATACTTACCAGATATTTTGACAAAGTCCATACAGACGACGCCGAAATCATTACCAAACCCAAAAAAAATCAAAGCAAAGTAACCGGAATGATGATTGATAAAATTTTACAACAAAAATTCAGATTAATAAAAGAATCATCTGTCGATATTGCAAAATATCCTGAAATGCTCTCTGCGGCAATATATTTATTTTGTTTGAGATTGTTTGTCTCTTCCTATAAAAAAAGCTTAAATCCGCCTAAAAAGAAGAAATAATTGGTTCCACTATCGAAGAAAAATATTCTTCCTTTTTGGTTCTTCTGCACCTGTGTGCAATAATAATAGATTTAATTTGATTAATAGTTTGTTCTAAATATTGATTTACCACAAGAAAGTCATAAAATCGCCAATATTTTAATTCATTTTTAGCATTTTCTAATCGTACCTGTTTTTCTTTTTCTGAATTAGCTTTTCTTCTATCCAATCTTTTTTTTAATTCTTCTCCAGAAGGTGGCAAAATAAAAATCATTATTGCTTCCAGATAATTTTGTTTAACATGAAGAGCTCCCTGAACATCAATATCCAGGATGACATCAAATCCTTTTTCGATCAATGGCAAAACCTGTTCTTTGGCTGTTCCATAATAAAAATCATGCACCTTTGCATATTCCATTAATGCATTTTCGTCAAGTAGTTTCTTAAATTCAGATTCTGATACAAAAAAATAATCTTTCCCGTTTATTTCTTTTGGTCTTGGGGCCCTCGTGGTATAAGAAATAGAGAAAAACAAGCCAGGTACTATCTTTAAAAGTGTTCGTATTATAGTAGTTTTACCTGTTCCTGATGGAGCAGAAATTATGTACATATCGCCTTTCATTCCAGATCAGGTTCTCCTTTTTCAATTCTTTTTATCAATGTTATAGGTTGAACAGAAGAAAGTACTATATGTCCACTATCCATCACTAAAATTGAGCGTGTTTGCCTGCCTGCCGTTGCATCAATCAATTTTCCTGCATTCCTTGCTTCTTCTCTTAATCTTTTCATAGGGAGGGACTTAGGGGATACTATGCTAATAATTCGTGATGCCATGACAGCATTACCAAATCCTAAATGAATAATTTCTATAGCTCCGCTTTTGGCACTGCTTTTTTTTATTTTAGGATAATTTTGTTTGATTTCTTTTTGCTTATTTTTCATACGTCTTCACACCCCAATTTTTGCTATCAGCAGTCTTCATCGTCGTAACCCGTTGCACTCTTATTCAATATTTTGAATTTGTTGTCTCAGTCTTTCAATCTCGCATTTAAGTTCAAGCGCAGCATTGGAAAGATCTTCTATCATAACTTTACTTAAGATCGTTTGTACTTCTCTATTCATCTCCTGTAACAGGAATTCGAGTTCTTTTCCACCTTGCCCTTTATTAGTAACAATATCTTTAAATCGTTTAAAATGTGCTTCCAGTCTAATGACTTCTTCCGTTACATCGGTTTTAATTAAATAAAAAAACACTTCTTCCGACAAGCGCTGAGGATTAATTTTGTCTTCCAGATTTAATTCTTTAATTTTATTTTTAATCGAATTTTCAATCAAATTTTTATTAGTATCCAATCCCGTTTTCAGATATGCTGTTTTTTCATCACATATCGCCAAAATGGAACGTACGGAATCCAGAAGCAATTGTCCTTCATCATCACGATAATTTTTTAGATCTTTAATTAACTCTTCCCAATTCTGTTTAAACAGAGGTTCCAGTCTTTCTTTAACTATTTTTTCATCCATAATCAAAGTAAAGACCGCTGGCAGCGTTAAAAGATTTCCTGCATCGAGGCTGAGTTGTTTACCTCTGAAATATTCAATATCATCCAGGCTGCTGATTACTTTATTGAGAAGGTCTTTATTGATATTGGGTACAATATAATCAGAAGTTAAAAATTTAACAGAAGCAAAACCATCAATTTTCCCTCTTGAAAAATAATGAGAGATCCATTTTCGAGCTTCCGGTTCTAAAAAATTCAACTCTCTGCTAAAAGATAAATTAATTTCTAAAAAACGATGATTCAAGCTTTTCACTTCCATCTTAAGAACAACATCAGGAAGAATCATCTCTTTTCTTGCAAAACCTGTCATACTACTTATCATTGTTATTTCCTTTCCTGTTTTTATTTGTAATTAACATAAATGAAGAACTGAAAAATATACTAATCAAGCATTTGGAGTTCATATAACCGCGAATAAAGTGGTTCATTTTCTAGAAGAAATTCGTGTGTGCCAATAGCTTTAATAGTTCCTTCATCCAAAATTGCAATATAATCAATATCTTTAAGGCTTGCCAGATGATGAGTAATAATAAAAGCGGTACGTCCTTCGAGCAAATTGGAAATTGCTTTTTGGATAAACGCTTCTGATTCTGAATCTAATGACGTTGTTGCTTCATCGAGGATCAATATTTCAGGATCTTTCAAAATCGCTCTGGCAATAGCAATTCTTTGTCTCTGTCCACCGGAGAGCGTTTGGCCCCATTCACCAATTGGGGTATCATAACCAGCGGGCAATTCCATAATAAAATCATGTGCATACGCAGTTTTTGCAACCTTTTGCATCAATTCATCACTAATATTATCTAATCCATATGCAATATTATTTCTTATTGTTTCATTAAAAAGAATGATTTCCTGGGTTACTATTCCGATTTTTCCTCGTAGGCTTTCCAGCGTTAATTTTTTAATATCCAGGCCATCAATTAAAATTTGACCATCTGTCGGGTCATACAATCTGGGAAGTAAATTCACCAATGTCGATTTTCCAACACCACTGGGACCCATAATAGCAATTTTTTGTCCTTTTTTTACTTTCATGGTAATATTTTTCAATATCTCTGTTCCATTATAACCAAATGAAACATTTCTGAATTCAATAGCATCTTCAATTTTATCTAATATTTTCGCATTTGCATCATTATTTATTCGAGATTCCTGCTGAAATATTTCAAATACCCTTGAAGAAGCAGCCGAAGCTTCCTGTATCGTATTATTCACTCTGCTCAATTTTTTAACCGGAGCATACATAAAAAATAGCGCCGTAAGAAAAGAAGTAAATCTACCTGGTGTACTTAATCCCAGTTCGATCTGGTAGCTTGCATAAATGCAAACAAGCACTGCTCCTATTCCTCCGATAAATTCCATCATTGGAGCAGATATCGAAATAATCCTGCTTGCATGCAGATTAGATATAAGCACTTTCCTTAATGCATTTTTAAATCTTTTGATCTCAAATTTTTCCATACAAAATGCTTTTACAATTCTTACTGCATGAATGGTTTCACCTAATATATGATGTAGTTCTGCTGCGCCTTCATAGCTACGAAGACTTAAATTCCGTAATCTGTCGCTAAACCGAACAACTGGATAGACCGCGACAGGAAGCAGAACCGATGCAATCAATGCAAGTTTCCAATCAAGATAGTAAATATATCCCAGTAATCCTACTAATGTTAAACTCTCTTTCAGCAAATCACCTACTGTCTGAGAAACTGCAATTTTAATTTTCTCTGTATCAAAAATGATTCGCGATTGAAGATGCCCGGCTTTATGAAAATGGTAGTAGGAAAGAGATTGATTAATCAAATGCTCATACATCTGATTTCTTAAATCACGTATTATTCTAATACCAATACTTTCCATCATGTAGCTCGAAAAATACGATGCAAGCCCTTTCCCAAAATAAAATATCAAGATCATCGCACAAACACTCCACAGAGCTCCTGCTTGTGGATGAATCAATACATCATCCATTAATTTTTTAACTATCCAGGTGAGGAGTCCCGTGAATAGAGCTACCAACACCATATTGAATAATGCAAAAAGGAATCTGCCTTTATAGGGTTTAAGATATTTGACTAACTTAAGAAACTCTTTCATACCAGTTACGCATTTGCATTATAGTGAAACTGCTCGCTTATGTCAATTAAAAGATTGGGGGTCAGCAGGCTGACCCCCAATCTTCATTCATAATGGAGTGCATCAATAGGATTGAGTTTTGATGCTTTATATGCAGGATACATCCCCGACAATATTCCTATTATTGAAGAAAATAATACACCAGCTACAAACGACCACAAGGGCAAAGATATCGGGAATCCCAGCAATAATGATACAAGTACCGCTACAAGAGCTCCCACAATAACACCAAAAATTCCTCCCAGGCTTGTAATAATTACTGCTTCCAGAAGAAATTGGGACAGGATATTTTTATTAGTTGCTCCGATTGCTTTCCTGATTCCAATTTCTTTTATTCGTTCTGTTACGGACACCATCATAATTGCCATAACTCCCACACCTCCCACCAGCAATGCCACAGATGAAATACCCACCAATCCAATAATAATGGCACGGGTAATTTCTTTCCAAAACTCTAATAAAGAATCTTTGGTAAGTATATCAAAATCATTTTCTTGCCATGATTTTAATCGGTGCTTTATTCTCAATACTGCAATTATTTCATCCTGAGCCTGTTCAACCTGTTCTTCCTTTTCAGGTAACACTGCGATTGCTATACTGTCATGTTCACCTGAAAAATATTTCTCATAGGTTGTGTAAGGAATAGCTGCATAATCATCTTCTCCTGTATCTAATCCACCTTCAAGACGCTTTGGGAATGTTCCTACCACCGTGAATTTTTGAGAATCCGCACTTACTTCTTTCCCGATTGGATCAACATTTTTAAACAGTCCCTGAGCTGGTGAAGATCCCAGCACGATCACGTTCTTTCGATGCATCAATTCTGCTTCGGTAAAAAATCTCCCTTTCTCAATGTCGAGCCTGCCAACATCCATATAAAATGGAGATACTCCTATCAGCTGAAGGTTATTGCTTTCACTATTTTTATATTTAAGAGTCATCATATTCGGAGGAAAACCGGCTCCTCTCATAATATCCACTTTTTTTACCGATTTACAGCGGAGTCTGATAGCTTCAGCATCTTCCACTTTTAAATCAGGCCGATTCATCATTCTCATAAATTCTTTATGTGACGAGATCAATCTTCCGCCAAATTTTATAATAATTATGGCGCTGGGACTCAAGCTTCTCAAATCCGCTGTTATCATCAGATCAAGTCCTCTGAGCAAAGAGGTCATTCCCACAATTGCCATAATTCCTATTACTATTCCTAACAAGGTAAGAAAAGAACGCAATTTGTGTCCCCAAAGATTCGCAATTGCTAACACAAATGTTTCATAAAATAAGCCCATCGCAGCACGAACCGTCCTGCGTCCAATTCTATTATTGTGATGATCAGACCCAAATACCATAAATTCCTCATTCGTAGCGTAATGCTTCAATAGGATCAAGATTTGCTGCTTTATTTGCTGGATACAGACCAAATATTATTCCTACAATAAATACCGTTACAAGAGCTATTATAATTGACCATACTTTTATAATGTAAGGTAATTCTACTGAATTGGATATAATTGAGGCAAGTATAATTCCACTCCCGACTCCAATACATCCTCCTACTAATGAAAGAGTAGTACTTTCAACCAGAAATTGCCATAACACATCTTTCTTCTTGGCGCCAATTGCTTTCCTGATTCCTATTTCATGTGTTCGTTCCGTAACGACCATAAGCATAATGTTCATTATCACCACGCCTCCAACGATAAGCGACAATGCTACTACACCTACCAGCGCTGAATATATCCCACGCGTGGCACTCTGATACATATTAATAAACGCATCTGAGGTGAAAATACCAAAATCATTATCCTGTTTTGGTTTAAGCTTATGTCTTACACGCATTACAACTGTCGCTTCATCCATCGCTTTACTGAGCAGTGAAGGTTCCAGTGGTTTCACTATCATATAAATAGAATGATGAATACCAAACATTTTTTGAAACACACTTATCGGTATGGTTACAAATTCATCTTGGCTATTTCCTAACATCATTCCTCTTTTCTTAACCACGCCGATCACTTTGAAGTTTCTGCCTCTCACATATATATATTTTCCTACAGGATTTGCACCTTTGAATAATCGGTCTTTCACGTCAGAACCTATCACCGCAACCTGTCGTGAACGCAGATCCTCATATTCAGAAAAATGCCTCCCTGTTTCAATTTCCATATTTTCCACATAGGCATACTGCCACGAACGTGCCCAAATCATAACATTTTCCATAAGGGTATCACGATATCGTGCTTTATCATCTTCATTTCGTGCAGATACTACATATTTTACCGAAAGACATTTTTCTTGTATTGTTGTTGCATCCGCTAATGTTAAATCAGGATTATATCTTGATTCCCGACTTTCCATATGACTAAATGATGCCTCTGTCCGTCGAAGATAAAATACATCAGCACCCCTTGACGTAAATATCTCAGTAACCTTGGCATCCATGCCCTGTATCAAACTCACTACAATAATAATCGAAGCAACTGCAATAATATTTCCCAGCAACGTAAAAAATGATCGTAGTTTATTATTCCACAATGCTGAAAGTGCAATTATCACACCTTCTTTTATTTGCATAGTCTATCTCCCTGACTTTCTACCTTCGAACCTTCAACTTCCCGCTTCTTTATTCCGGTATCCTGCTCTACTTTGCCGTCCCGCAATAAAATACGTCTATGGGCATATTCGGCAATTTCAAGTTCATGAGTTACTACTATTATTGTTTGACCCTGATTATGTAATCTTGTGAATACTGCCATTATTTCTTTACCAGCTTTTGAATCAAGATTACCTGTTGGTTCATCAGCTAATATAATTGACGGATTATTTACTAAAGCTCTTGCGATAGCCACCCGTTGTCTTTCACCGCCTGATAATTCATTGGATTTATGCATTGCTCTATTCCCAAGATCAACCTGTTCCAGTGCTTTCATGGCTTTTTCTTTTCGTAATTCCGCAGGCACTCCTGCATATACCAACGGTAATTCAACATTTTCTCGTGCTGACAACCGGGGCATTAAATTAAATGTTTGAAACACAAATCCAATTTCTTTATTTCTAATAACTGCTAATTCATCATCAGTTAAATTGCTTACATCATTGCTGTTGAGATAATAAGAACCACTCGTAGGCGTGTCCAGACAGCCTAAAAGATTCATCAAGGTAGATTTACCTGAACCGGAAGGACCCATAATCGCAACAAATTCATTTTGTTCTATTCCAATGCTGACATCATTTAATGCAACCACTTCCTGGGTTCCTAATAAATATCTTTTTACCAAATGTATTGTTTTAATAACTTCACTCATAAATTCCTGCTTATTATTTCTGAGGTTCTTTTATCTTAATCCTGTCACCATCTTTTATTTCTCTTAACATCTTATACGGACCGGTGATCACCACATCATTCTCTTTTAATCCTGTACGTACTTCAAAATAACTTTCACCGGCTATGCCTGTGGTAATAGGAGCAAATTTCGCTTTTCCTTCTGCAACAAGGAATACACCTTCTTTCTCTTTTTTCTGGTATTTCATCGTATTAATATCTTTTTGTTTAACTTTATCTGCATTCGGCACAAGTTTTCCTTCTTTATCAAGAAGGACTTCTCGTGTAACCAATGCTTGAATCGGAACTCCTACAACATTCTTTTTATGGTTGGTCGTGATTTCAGCAGTAGCTGAAAAACCAGGTCTGACCCCTGTTACTTTTTCAACTAAAGTAACCACAACTTTAAAATTTACTGCTGTTGTGCTTGTTAAAGTGGCAGTAGTGGCCAGTATCGGACTGTTACCTATCTCGGTGACCTCTGCTGCAAAACTTTTATCCGGATACGCATCAAGCGTAATTTTTGCTTTTTGTCTCAATCGTACATCTACCACATCTGTTTCATCTACTTCCAGTTCTACTTCTACTATTGACATATCCGATATTACCATTATTACTGTTCCCGCATTATTCATGGTCCCCATTATTACATTCTCTCCCTCTTCCACATTCAAGCGCGTGACTATGCCCTCAATGGGGGAAAGCACCGTTACTTTTTTCAAATCATGATCTGCTGACTGCAAAGCAGCTTTCTCTTGTTCTATTCCTAATTTTGCTGATTGTAATTGCTTCTTTGCTACTTCCAGTACCGCAATTGCATTATCATATTCTGCTCTTGATGTTAAATTCTTCTGATATAATTCTTCAATCCTCCTGGTATCCGCCGAAGCTTTATTGGAATTCGTTTTCGCAATTTCAACCGCAGCTTCCGCTGTTTTTAACGAAGCTCTTAACCTGTCTACTGTCTTTTGCAAAGGAACAGGATCTATTAAAAGCAAGAATTGATCCTGCTTTACATAATCACCTTCTTGTACTCCTAATTTGGTTATTGTACCTAATGAGTTAGCACTTATATTTACTGTCTTCTTGGCTTTAACCTGACCCGACGCAGAGACTAATGATGTTAAATCCCTTTTATAAATTTTCTCTGATTCCACTTGAACACCTTTGCTCCGCTGATTCGATACATTCAATCCTATCGCTATTGCTATTCCTATCACTATTACCAGCACGATTATTAATTTTTTTTTCTTTTTCATGTAATTACTCCATTAATCCTTCTACTATTATACAAAGGTTGGGGTCGGGTCAGGGTTTACACTGACCTGATCCCAACCTTTGTATAAACTCCTTTATCTAAAATAATGATT
>Ga0315284_10016526_pt1 | contig 10471 bp, 10 predicted proteins | sample YL17G09_16_MG_FD_203696 | JGI IMG/M metagenome (GOLD analysis project Ga0315284, IMG submission 203696) | Sediment microbial communities from Yellowstone Lake, YNP, Wyoming, USA - YL17G09_16 | ecosystem: Environmental > Aquatic > Freshwater > Lake > Sediment | place: USA: Wyoming | collected...
ACTTGCGCGTGAGTACCGTGCCGACCAGCTTCGGGGAGCGCTGCGTGCTGCGTATCCTGGACAAGAGCACGGGGGTGTTCGCCCTGGATGAGCTGGGCCTGTGGGCGGATGACCTGGGCAGACTCGATTCGCTGCTGAATCGCGCGCACGGCGTGATCTTCGTCACGGGACCGACCGGCAGCGGCAAGAGCACCACCCTCTATGCCTGCCTCAACCGGATCAACTCGGCGGAGAAAAACGTCATCACGATCGAGGACCCCATCGAGTATCAGCTTATGGGGATCAGCCAGATTCAGGTGGCCAGCAAGAAGGGCATGACCTTCGCCACCTCCCTCCGGCACGTGCTGCGTCAGGACCCCGACGTGATCATGGTGGGCGAGGTCCGCGACGTGGAGACGGCCCGCATGGCGATCCAGTCGTCGTTGACGGGCCACCTGGTCTTCAGCACGCTGCACACGAATGATTCGGCCGGCGCGGTCAGCCGATTGCTGGACCTGGGCGTCGAGCCCTATCTTGCCAGTTCGTCGCTGATTGCTATTATGGCACAGCGGCTCGTGCGAAGGGTCTGTCCGGATTGCCGGCAGCCCTCGACTCCCACGGCCCACGAGCTCAGTGAGCTCGTCCTTGGCACGCCGGAGCAGAACAAGGACGCCAAGTTCTACGTGGGAAAGGGCTGCGAGCGATGCTTCCAGACGGGCTATCGCGGCCGAACCGGTATCTATGAGCTGATGCTCATCAACGATGAGATCCAGGAGTTCATCTACCAGAGGGCCACCGCAGGCTCGATCAAGAAGCTCGCCCTCCACGCGGGCATGCAGACGCTGCGAATGGACGGGGCCCGCAAAGCCCTGGCGGGCATCACGACGGTGGCCGAAGTCCTGAGGGTGACCCAGTCGGATGTCACGTAGGGATGGAGCTTCTGCAAAATGGAAATTAGGCTTATATTATTCAAGGAAATCGGTTTTGGGATTTCCTTGAATGATCTGCATGATGGCTTGTGTAGGGACAGGCCCCTGTGCTTGTGCTTGGGCAACTGCAGGGACTGTTCCTACCATTTAGGAAGGAAAAATCAAGAAAACGATTTTTCCTTCCTAAAAGCAAGCCTAATTTCCATTTTGCAGAAGCTCCAATAAGGATTATGAAAGACTATGCCGAGGTATGAATACACGGCGATAACGACGGACGGCAGGAAGACCAAGGGAACGATCACCGCCGAGAGCCCCTTCGCTGCGCGAAAGCAGTTGCGGATGCGCGACATCCACCCGTCCTCCGTAACCGAGGTGACCTCCGCCGTCGAGAGCCAACGCGCCCTGTTCTCCTTCCTGCGCAAGAGGAACAAGAGCCAGCTCGTCGATTTCACCAAGCAACTGGCCACGCTGCTGAACTCCGGCATCAAGCTGACCGAGGCCCTTTCCGTGCTGATGATGCAGAGCTCGGACCCCCGGTTTCGCAACGCGATGACGGAGATCCGCGACCGCGTCGTGACGGGCGAATCCCTCACGGATGCGTTGAAGGACTACGACAGCTACTTCGACGTCATCTATGTGGCCATGGTTCGCGTCGGCGAAGTCACCGGCACGCTGGGCGGCAGCCTGAAAACCATCGCCAATTTCATGGAGAAGCGCCAGCGCGTCGAGGCCAAGATCCTGACGGCGATGATCTATCCCATCGTTCTGGTCGTCTTCTGCCTGTTCGCCGTGCTGATCCTGACGACCAAGGTGATCCCAAAGATCGGCGAGCAAATCCAGCGGACGGGGCAGGAGCTGCCGTGGATCACGAACCAGTTGATGAACTTCAGCCACGTGCTGACGAGCTGGCGGGTGTTCGTCCTGCTCGGCGTGCTCGTTCTGCTCGTCTGGGCGTTCCGGCGCTTCTTCAAGACGGAGCGGGGCGCCTACCTGAGAGACAAGGTCCTGCTTTCCCTGCCGGTGTTCGGCCCGCTGATCAAGCAGCGGGTGGTGGCGCGATTCGCCTCGACGCTGTCGACGCTGATCGGCTCGGGCCTGTCGATGGCCGAGTCGCTCCGCGTGGTCGCCGAGACGACGGGCAACACGCTGATGAAGCGGGCGGTGCAGCAGTCGCGCGAGCGCATCCTCGCCGGCGCCGACATCGCGACTCCCCTTCGCGACAGCGGCGTCATCGATCCGGCCATCGCCCACATGGTCTCCGTCGGCGAGAAAAGCGGCGAGCTCGAAACCATGCTCAAGAGCATCAGCGAGAACCTTGAATCCTCGACGGATATCGTCATCGAGCGCCTCAGCGCCGCCGTCGAGCCCCTCATCATCATTTTCATGGCGGTCGTCGTCGGCGTCATCGCCTACGCGACGATTCTGCCCATTCTAAGGATTTCATCAATCAAGTTTTAAGGGTTTAGGAGTAGAAGGACTATGGAGAACAGAAAACGCAGAGGACTGGCAGGTTTTACGATGGTCGAGCTCATGGCCGTGCTCATCATCCTCGGCCTGTTGTTTGCCGTGGTCGTGGGAAATTTCGTCGGCCATACGGACAAGGCACGAGTCATCACCACCAAGACCAGCCTGAAATCCCTGCACAATGCCGTCAATCAGTTCAAGATGGATACCGGCCGGTTCCCGACAGAGGATGAAAGCTTGACGGCCCTCCTCGAACAGCCCACGGATGTCCAGGGTTGGCAGCCCGGCGGCTACCTGGAGACGACGAACATCCCCAAGGATGCATGGGGTAACGATTTCATCTATGAGGTCATGCCTGCCAGCGGCAAGCCATTCGTCATCAAGAGTCTCGGTGCCGACGGCCAGGAAGGCGGCGAGGGGTATGATACGGACCTGCTCAGCACCGACTCGTGATCGCATTCGTGCCGACAGGGGTGGCTGTGTACTCGTCCGGCCCAGAGCGGCTCGCCCGCACAGGCGGGCCTTTGTGCTTGTGGAGATGATCATTATCGTCTCCATCCTTGCATTTTTCGTGATCATGGTGCAGACGAACCTATTCGGCACGATGCGGCGCAGCCAATTCAAGTCGCGGGTGCAGGAATTCGTCTCCGCGATGCAGATGGCCGTCTCAGCCGCCGCCGAGAGCAGCCGTAGGTATGAGATGATCCTCGACTTGAGCGAGCAGACCTTCCTGCTTCGGGAGATCACCTCCTCGGACCTGGCGAAAGTGCTCGACGAGGAAATCATCCTCGATGGGCAGTTCAGCGAAAGCTGCCGGGTCGCTTACGTCGAGTTTGACGACGGCACCTTCACCAACGAGGGCAAGGCCAAGTTCCGCGTCGGACATGCCGGCTGGCACTACGGCGGCAAGATCGTCTTCCTCGATGAAAGCGAGCAATCGCATACGGTGCTTGTCAACAGGATCACGCCGATTGTGGAGCTGGTCGATGGCGATCCCGCCTTGATGACCCCGAAGGGAAAAGATGAAGTGCCGTTTCTCTAACTCGCTGGCGGGCTCCAATTTCTGAAATACATATGCAGGGTATGAGGATCGACAACACGGTCGCAGGACACGGGCCAGGCCGGAGGCCTTGCGGGTCGGGCTTTACCCTGATCGAAGTTATGACGGCCCTGGCGATCCTGGCCCTTGTCAGTTCGAGCGTGCTGCTCGTCATCGACCGGTGTCTCGAATCGACCGCCGATTCCGTCCTGCGGATGGAGGCTTTTCAACTGGCCAGAGAGAACATGGAGAAGATCCTCGCCTCCAACACGGTGGAGGAGACGGTGGACTACGGCAGGAGCGACGTGTATCCGGATGTCTCCTGGCAGACGGTCATCGAGTCGTTCTCGGAGCCGGTGTCGGGCAAGATGTGGATTCGCGCCGTCTGTTCGGCGGAGTACACGGACTCGACGGGCGAGAAGCAGACGGTCGAGCTGGAGCACTGGATCACGGAGCTGACCGATCAGCAGGCGAATCAGCTCGCGGGGCAGCCGGGAAGTATCGAGGAACTCACGGCCGAACAGGTCCTCGCGAACGCGGAAGAGGCGGCGAAGTACGCCGGCGTTGACACCGAAACGATCGACAAATGGGTCGAGGATGGACTCGTGACCATGAAGGACGGCGCCTTCATCAAGTACAACCTCGATGTGTACGTGCGGAGCGACGGCAAACCGACCGGCCTGGAGAAGAAGCAGCAGGTCGAATCCATGGAGGATCTCGCCGCATCCCTCAAGAGTCAAGGGGAAGGCGGCGACCAGGCGACCGACCAGATTCGCAGTCCCGATGGAAAGGATTCCTCGACCGGCCTGCCCCAGGAGCAGTTGGATAAGATGGGCGTCGGCGACGTCATGAAGATGCTGAACGATAAGAAGAAGAAATAGCCCGCGGCGACCGAGCTGGGCTAACGGATCGAGTGGAGTTCTGCAAAATGGAAGTTAGGCTTATATTATTCAAGGAAATATGCAGATGCGGTTCAGGCGACAATATCGACCGGGGATCTCCTCGCTGGGGGAGATGATCGTTGCGCTCGTGATCGGGGCGATGGTCCTGACGGCGATCCTGACGGTCTACACCCGGGCGAATCGGGCGGCTGAGGCGGTCCTGGGGCGGGTCGAGAGTCCGGCCCTCGCCACCGAGGTGCTGCAACGCCTGGCGGAGGACCTCGACCGGGTTCTGAGCGGCCAGCAAGACGTCACCATGCAGATCAAGAACGGCCTCGACAACGGCTTTGCCAGAGCCCAGTTGGTGGTGCGCCGAACCATGCGTGACAGCAAGAACGAGGAGAAGGTCTTTGAAGAGATCACGTGGCGGGCCGGCTATGATTACGACGGGTCCTCGCCCGGCTTGGTCATCTATCGCGGCCACGAGGGGATCGATCTGGAGGACAAGCTGCTCGACGCGAAGAGGGAGGCCTGGGAGAACAGTTATCCGCTGGTCCCTCTCTGCCGCGGCGTGACGTACTTTCGGCTGGAGGTCCCCAAGGGGGATGAGTTCGTGGACCAGTGGGCGGATGCGGCATTGCCGCCGGGAGTGAAAGTGACGATCTCTTTCGCCCAGCCCCATGAGACGGTGCGGGGCACCTGGGACGTGTACGACGAGGAAAAGATCGTTCGCACGATTGCCATCGATAAGACGCGGAAAATCAAATTCGTGATGGCCGCGGCGGGGCCGAACGGCAACGATCCCAATGCAAAGACCAGCGGGCAAATGCCGGAGAAAACCGGCGGGAAGACGCCCCAGAAAACCGGCGAGCAGGGGTCCCGGACCACCGACGGACGGGCCCCTCAGAGAACCAATGAGCCAACACCCAATAAACCTGTTCAGCCAGTGCCCGGGAAGACCGGACGGACGCGGCAGTAAGAGCCGCTCGGGCGTGATCCTGATGATCACGCTGGTCATCCTGGTCATTCTGGCGACACTCGGCTACACGCTGACCGCCCGCGTGGCGGCGCGCCGCCATCGGGACCAGTATGTCATCGATTACAGCCAGGCCCGGTACGCCTGCGCCTCGGCGCTGAAGTACGCGATGACGACCATCGGCAGCGTGCAGCCCCAACTCATCAGCCGTCCCAACGAGCCGGATTTCTCCGACCTCTTCGCCATGAGTGAGGCCGACTACCAGAAATTCCTGGCCCAGTTCGCCCGCAGCGCGAAGGCCGCCGACGCCAACCTTTCCGATGGGCAGAACGCGCGGGACGGGGATGGGAAGGCGAGCCCTGACGCCGATGCCAAGAAAAAACGCGCCGAGGACGCCAAGAAAAGGCGGGACGCCAAGGCGAAGGTGAAGCGGAACGCCAAGGCGAAGAAGAGGCAGGACGCCAACAACGTGGGATACGGCAACGATGTCAATGACATCAATGATATCAACGACGTTGGCACGGCGTCCCCCGCTGTTCCCGGTCCGTACGGGCCGCCCTGGCCGCTCGTCACTGCGGCTCTGGAATGTGAAATCGGCTCCGCCAAGGTGAAGATCGAGATCGAAGATGAGAACGCCAAGTATCCCCTGAACTGGGCGATGATCTCGGATGAGCAGTGGAAGGCGCTGGCGGGGACGGGGTTTGTGACGTTCTGCGAGTGGATGGGGTACACGCCAACCGACATCACCAGCTTGCGGGAAGACCTGGGCAAGATTGGTGAGTTCCGGTCCTACCAGCTCGAGTTCAAGCCGCTGACCAAGGCGGCGGAGCCTCCGCCGAGCCTGCGCAGCCGGGTCAGTCGTGCTCCGGGCACAACCAGCACGACGCCTCCCGCACGTCGCACCCTTGCCAAGACCGTAGCCTCCCCGGCCGAACAGATGGAACAGCAGACCGCGGATTTCGCCAAGCTCTTTCACAGCTCGCTGGTCAACACTGACCTCCTCAGTCGGCCAAGCATCGCCAGCGACACGAGAAGCGAGTCGGCCATGAAGTACCTGGGGCTCTGGACCGTGAAGCAGGTCAATGTCAACACGGCCCCGAGACACGTCCTGGAAGCGGCCCTGACCTTCGGCAGCGCCGCTGATGCGCCCAAGATTGCCCAGGAGATCATCCGGCTCAGACAGGAGAAGCCTTTCTCCGATATCGAGGAAGTGAAGAAAGGCGCCTTTCGATATTCTGATTCCATCGACAGATGCAAAGAGTTCCTGACGACAACCAGCAACGTTTTCACTATCAGGATAACCGCGATTAGCGGAGTGGCGAAAGTCACCTCCATCGCGGCCGTGAGTAAGGAAGGGGATAAGGTAAAGCAGATCGGCGTTGTTTCCGACTAAATAGAGACTGGTTCTCGACGTTGGGCTGAACCATCGCGATTGCCGACAGATTTTGGAGATCATGGAGCGTGGAGTCTCATAATTACTTAGGAATCTATCTGAGACAGGATCGGGCCACGGTAGTCTGCGTGGCTTCGCAGGGCCGGGACAGGAAACTGCTCGGCTGTTTCTCGGTCTCTGTCGAGGATTCGCAGGAGAATCGTCAGCAGTCGCTGGCCGAGCGCATCGCCAGGACCTGTGCCGAGCGGGACCTGAAGTTCGGGCAGGCGGCGGTGGCGCTGGATTGTACCATGTTCATGCAGCACGCGGTGCACAGCGAGTTCAGCGATTCCAAGAGGATCGCCGCGACGGTCCGCTTCGATACGGAGGAGGCCCTGGCCACGGACGTTGCCGATGTGGCCGTGGCGTTCCGAATCGTCTCGAGCGACGACGGCGGTTCGAACCTCGACGTCTTCACCGCGCAGCGCAGCGCGCTCTCGGAGATCCTGATCGCTCTGCAAGGCGCCGGCATCGATCCGATGGCCGTGGCTCCCGACAGCTATTGCCTGTCGCTGTACCTGGGCATGTACGGGGCGCCTGCCGAGCCGTCGGAGCACAAGCCTTTGTACATGCTGCTCTCAGACTCGCGTGGGTATCTTCTCATGATTCCCAAGGAGTCCGGGGCATCGACGATGCGTGCTTTCCCGATTGCAGAAGCCCAGAATAGAGAGTCGCTGCTGGCGAGGGAGGTCCTCACCACGGCGGCGTTGGCGGAGGCCGCCGGCCCGGTGGATCAGTTGTGCCTCTTCGATGTGAAGGAGGAGGTTTCCGCGGAGCATCTCGCGGTGAGAGTGGGCCGGCCGGTGAAGGTCTGCGACCCCGCGGGGTTGGCCGGCGCAGGGCCGGATGACATTGCCGGCTGCTCCAGCACGGTGGACTTTGCCCTCGCGTACGGGGCCGCCCTGACGCTTGCGGAGAAGGAAAAGGGCATCAATTTCCGCACCGATCACATGCCCTACCAGGGCACGAAGCTCCGCACGAACCGGGCACTGAAATTCGTCAGCATCGCGATCACGATCATGTTGCTTTCCGTCGGCGTGTACTTCCAGGCCCAGTTGATGCGCGTGAACAAGACGAAGGCCGACATTCGCGACAAGTTCGAGCCTGACTACGTCGCCGTGATGGTGGGCAAGAAATTCCCGGTCACCATCAAGGGAGCCGTGAAGGATGTTGAGAAGGAGCTCAACCGTCTGATGGCCGATAAGGGGATCAAAGGGGTCCCACAGGAATCGATATCCGCCAAGTTGACGCTCGTGCTCCAGGCGCTGAACAGTTGTGCCGCGCAGACCGGCCTGGTCATCGATACGATCACCATCACGACGAAGACGATTCACATCAACGGCAGCACGACCAGCCGTCGCAGCACCGTCAACGGCGTGTTCGAGGCCATGAAAAAGTTCGGCCTGAACGTCCAGGACAACCGAGTGACCACGGAGGGCGATCGGGACAACTTCGATATGACAGTGATGGTCGGGCCGCAGAAGCCCTCGGAGAAAAGTTGATATGCGAGATATCTACAAAAATCCCATGGTGTACTACCTGGTTGCTCCCGTCCTGGCGGGCATCTGGCCGTTGCTGGTCTCGGCGATGTACCTGCCGGCAGCCGAACGCAGCATGAGCGAGGAGCGGGCCCTGTGCGTCGAGGGGCAGACGTATATCCTCGACATCCTCAAGTACGACCCGGAAAGGCTGAACTTCAGCGAAGACAAGGACGCATCGGGGGAGTTCTCGTTTGCCAAGGCCATCGATCGGGTGGCGAACATGTGTGGGATACGCTCGGCTAATTGCGATTACAGTGTCGGCGGCATTGGGGGGGCCGACAAGAAGACGCAGAATGCCAAAGTCACTCTCAAGGCCGTCGGCATCGTCCAGGCCGCCACGTTTCTGTCGCACATCCAGTCGATGTGGGTGGGTCTCAAGTGCGACCAGATCAAGCTGACCAAGAAGGAAGGCGTGCCCGACCAGTGGGACGTGGAGATGAAATTCTGGTATTCCTACTGAGCAGGGCGTGTGGCCGAACGGCTGAATCCTTCTTTTGAGGCATTCCTGGCCCGCGTGTCCGGAACGCGGGTAACACTATATATGGTATGCCCATGTCCTTCTCTAACCCACGGCGGGCTCTGGGTAAGCAGGGGATGCTACTTGTCCGTGGCACTGATTCACCAGTTTTCCCAGTATGACAGGGACGCTTTTCGGGGCTCATGCAAGCGGCTTCCGACCGAAAAAACTCGGTGGCGCCGGCGAAAACTTCTCTAAAGTTTTCCCACCCGATGTGTCGATATCACTACTGATTTAGGCCCCGGGGGTGATTCCTGGGGCATACAAGATGTAGTGGTGTACGATTCCGTTCGCGGCGGCTGGGCGGAACATTCGGAGCGACATTGATTGATAAGGTAAACCCGATGCCGGATGCTGGTTTCAGTGCGTTTGGGCAGGAACAAGATCGCCGGGTCAACCCGTGCGCCACGGATCTATCCCAAGATGAGGATTCCGTTATGGAGCAGATCTTGGACAATATACACAACACTCCGTTGGGCGTCGTATTGAAGAGGATCGCGTCTCTTCCGGAGGTTCGGCGGGAGAAGGTGCTTCGGGTTCGCCGACAGATCACTCAGGGTCGGTACGATGTGACCGAACGGTTGGACCTGGCTCTTGAGAAGGTGCTGGAGGACTTGACGGTCTGAACCGGGCCCCTCCAGGTGCTGGGCCTTCTGCCGCTCCGGCACCGTGAAATTCCGCAGAATTCGCCTGCCCCAGGGGCTCAATGGCCTCTTGCCTGCTTTGTCGCCCCGGCCATCCTACGAGATGATTTCGGCGATGTCGTCGTCGGAATCGTCCCACTCCGGGGGCTGATAGCCGGGCAGCGTGGACTTTCTCAGTTCTTCCTTGAACGCAGCTACCACCTCTTGCTGGATGGACTGTCTGCACTGGACATTGATGGGATGGGCGATGTCGGCATGCAGCCTCATCCGTCCCTGTTGGTTCTTCTTGATGCGGCCTTCGGGCAGCGGGGCTCCACAGTAGTTGCAGAATCTCGCCTTCAGATGGTTCTTACAGCCGCACTTGGCACAATGATCGCTCATCTTGCGGGACGGCATGGCCACGAAGTACCCGTCTTCCCCTTCGATGACCTTGATGTCGCGAACCACGAACTCGTCATCCAGGGTCATCGAGCAGAATGCCTTCAGCTTATCACCTTTGTTCCTCACCAATTTGATGTGAACCTCGGTAATCCTCATTTGCTCGCCTCGCCAAACTCTCTACCATCTGTTGTTCCTCACGACGATGTTTCTACAGCCCAGGTCGTCTGTTATTTGGTCTCGCAGGTTGTCAAGGCGCTCCATATCCCGGTCGCCCGGGATAAAGAACATTGCAGAGCCACTGCCACTGAGGCAAAAGGGCCCTACGCCAAGCGATTCAATGGCTTCTTCGAGTTCGTCGAGTTCCGCAAAAAGATGAAAACAAGTTCTCCGGAGCATATTTGCGCACATCTTCACGATTAGGTCAACTCTGTTTTTCTGCATGTGCGCACAAATCTGCCGTTTCCATTGCCGGTAGAGAGCCGGATCGTGGACGTAATGCGCGTAAACTTCTTTCGTGGAAACACTTACGGAAGGCAGGATCAGCAGGGCGGTGAAAGGAAAGCTCTGGCACAATTTCTCGATTTTTTCGCCTCTGCCGGTGCAAAAGGCCAGTGGCCCGTTGAGGAAGAAGGCCACATCACTGCCGAGTTGTGCCGCCATATCGGCCAGGGATTCGGCGGGCAGCCGG
>Ga0315284_10016527_pt1 | contig 10471 bp, 9 predicted proteins | sample YL17G09_16_MG_FD_203696 | JGI IMG/M metagenome (GOLD analysis project Ga0315284, IMG submission 203696) | Sediment microbial communities from Yellowstone Lake, YNP, Wyoming, USA - YL17G09_16 | ecosystem: Environmental > Aquatic > Freshwater > Lake > Sediment | place: USA: Wyoming | collected...
GCCAAGCTCGAATGACGATTGAAGCCCGAATCTCGAATGACGATACCTAGCCGCAATTGGCGCGAGTGTTTCGCCGTTTCGGGTTTCGTCCCTTGTGGCTTGATTCGTCATTCGGACTTCGAGCTTCGGAGGCTGTCCTTGACAGCCAGCAGCTGGTAGCTACTCTGTCTTGAGGAGTTGCTGCCATGACCAAAGCCTGTGATTTGCGGACCGGAATGTGCATCCGGCTGAACGGCGAAATCTACAAGGTCGCACTGGCCGAGATGAAGGTCGGTACTGCCAAGCTGTCGAGTTCCGTACACGTGCGGCTGCGAAGTCTCCACACCGGCAGCCAGACCGAACAGCGACTTCACCCTGAAGCCAAAGTCGAGGACATCATGGTCGGGTCAACCGGGTTGGACTACAGCTACTCGGACGGCGACACGCTCTACTTCCTGAACCCGCAGACATTCGACCAGGTCCCCATCCCGAAGCAGATGGTCGGCAACTACGTGAAGTTCCTTACCGACGGCTGCCGGCTCGTGGTCGAGTTCTTCGGAGAAGAGCCGATTGACGCGATACTACCGCGTACCGCCGATGCAGTTGTCGCCTCCACCGGTCCGCCGCTGCACGGGGACAACGATGCCGCACCCAAATCGGCCACGCTCGAGAACGGGATGGAGATTCAGGTTCCTCAGTTTATCAAGACCGATGACCATGTCCGTATCGACGTCGCGACGGGCAAGTACATCGAGCGGCTGCGCTGAAGCATCCTGCCCGGTGCTGTGCTTGCGTTCCTCAGTCGCCCGGCGAAGCTCCCCGGACCACGCCTGACGTATTGACCGGGGTGGAAGTGTATTCCGCTCGGGTACGGGTCGCCATCTCGTGTTTCATCCTCGGCACTGAGCGCTCGACCTCGTGGGTCGGGTGACGGTTTCGCTTGACAGCGGGCGCAGGCAGGCTATAAGCAGTGCGTGTCTAGAGTCGAGTTCCGTGCGCTTCTGGCCGTGGCCGTGGCAGCAGTCGCAATCAGGCTGGTGGTTTCCGCGTCGTTCAAGGGGCACAGCTACGTCGCGGCCGAGCCGGTGAAGCCCGAGACCGAGGCGACGTATCTGAAGCGAGGGGAGATAGGGCTTGGGGACTCGGAGCAGTACCTGCTGCTCGGCGCGGGCATCAGGCATCGGTTGTCGTATAGCTGGAGCGAGGAGTCAAGTGGCGAAGGGGAAAGGGGAAATGGCAAAGGACGGAGCGGAATGGAGACCGCCAAGGACGCCAAGAACGCCAAGGGCGAAGGGGAAAGGGGAAACGGCAAAGGGAGAGCAGGGATTCCCAACACGTTTCGAACCCCGGGCTACCCGCTGTTACTCGCTCTCCTCAATGACAACGTGACGGCGATTGTAGTAGTACAGGCGCTGCTGGCCGGGCTTACGGTATTCCTGGCCGGTCTGGTCGGGCTTCGGCTCTTCAACTCGCGGGTCGGGTTGCTGGGCGCAGCACTTCTCGCGGTCGACATACCGAGCATCTTCTCGTCGGGCATGGTCATGTCCGAAGTGCTGTTCACGTTCTCGGTCGTGTTAGCGGCGACCCTGGTTTGGGGAAGCGGAGGTGAAACCGCCAAGGACGCCAAGGGCGAAGGGGAAAGTGGAAATGGCAAAGTGAGGAGCGGAATGGAAACCGCCAAGAACGCCAAGAGGGAAGGGAAGAATAGAAATGGCGAAGGGAGAATGGGGACTCCGAGCCGGATACTGAGCGCGGCTGCGGCCGGGATCGCGCTGGGGTTCGCGGTGCTGGTAAGACCGGTTGCCTTGCTCGCGTTCGTGCCGTTCGGAGTCACGCTGGTCGCGAGGAGGAACTGGCGCGGGCTGGTTCTGATGCTGGCGGCGTTCTCGCTGCTGCCCGGAATCTGGATGGCGCGGAACTACCATCACTATCGCCGGTTCAGCCTGACCTCGAACGGCGGGTACAATCTGCTATACGCCAATGCAGCAGCAGTTGTTGGCGATGAGCAGCACGTTTCGTGGGACAGCGCGAGGATTGAACTCGCACGTGATTTCACTTCGAGACTCGCCATGGACAATCCGTTGGAGCTCGCAGACTTGATGACGCGCAAGGCGACGAGCATCATCCTCCACAACCCGTTCCGCTACGCCTGGATATGCCTGCGCGGCGTACCAAAGGTCATTGCCGGCATCAAGTCCGATGACCTCGTCTTGAGGACTCTGGCCGCCAAGGTCCCGGCGACCCATGGGAGCGTGCTGCTGAACCCGGGCTATGGTTCCCCCGGTGTGAGGCTCGCGATATGGCTCTTGGCCGGGTTCGAGTTGCTGACCGCAATCGGCGGCTTTCTCCTGGCGCTGATTTCACTCGGATTCAGGCGCTGGCGGGCAGAGAAGCTGATGCTCGTGGTCATCGGGCTGTACTTCGTGTCAGTCGCTCTTCCATTTACCGACGGTCGGTTCCGAGTGCCGGCGATGCCATTTTTCTACCTGGCAGCGGCTGCTGTGTTCGCTGGGAGGACGAGGAGAGGCGAGGGCAAGGGTGCTTGACTTGGGGGGGCGATTCGTCTATTCTCTTCGCCCTGACTTACCCCGGAGGACACAATTGCCCGATAAGCTGAAGTTTGGTCTCTACTGGGCGGCCTCGTGCGGAGGCTGCGAGATTGCCGTGCTCGACACGAACGAGAAAATACTGGACGTGCTCGAGCGGGCCGACATCTTGTTCTGGCCCGTGGCCATGGACACGAAGTACGCGGACGTGAAGGCAATGCCGGACCGGTTCATCGACGTCTGTTTCTTCAACGGTTCGATACGGAACTCGGAGCAGGAGGAACTGGCCCACCTGTTGCGGCGGAAGTCGAAGGTGCTGGTTGCGTTCGGTTCGTGCGCCCACCATGGCTGCATCCCGGGGCTTGCGAACCTGTTCGGGCGCGAGCAGATACTCAAGCACGTCTACACTGAAGAACCGTCGGTCGCGAACCCGGCCGGCACCCGACCATTGGTGAAGGGTAAGGTCCCGGAGGGCGACGTGTCCCTGCCCGAGTTCTATGACCGGGTGTCACCTTTGAACCGGGTGGTCGCGGTCGATTACTACCTGCCCGGGTGCCCGCCCGCGGTGCCGAGGATTCTCGACGCCATGACGGCAATCTTCGAGGGTAGTTTGCCAGTCAAGGGTTCGGTACTGGGTCCGTCCAAGGCCTTGTGTGATGAGTGCGACCGGAACAAGCACGTGGCCAAGAAGATGCCGGACGTGAAGCGAGTGTGGGAAGTTCAGGCCGACCCAGGCGTCTGTTTTCTGGAGCAGGGCATCGTTTGTATGGGGCCGGCCACTCGCGGCGGGTGCGGCCAGCGGTGCATCAACGGTAACTGGCCTTGCACCGGCTGCATGGGCCCGACGCCGGAGGTAGGGGACCAGGGTGGGAAGATGATTTCCGCGCTCAGCTCGGTCCTGCGAGTTGACGATGAGAAGGACATTGCCGGGGCGGAAGCCGAGAAGCTAATGGCGCAGGTCAAGGACCCGGTCGGCACGTTCTACATGTACGGTCTGGCCGACGCGACCATCGGCAGCCGGAGGCAGAAGTGAGCACGCGGATTACCATTGACCCGATTACCCGGCTTGAGGGGCACGGCAAGATTGAGATCTTCCTCGACGACAAAGGAGAGGTCGAGAACGCCTATCTGCAGGTGCCGGAACTGCGCGGGTTCGAGCAGTTCTGCGTGGGCCGGAAGGCCGAGGACATGCCCCAGCTTACCAGTCGAATCTGCGGAGTCTGCCCGGTCGCGCACCACTACGCCGCGGTCAAGGCGCTTGATGCTGCTTTCGGTGTCCAGCCGACCGAGACCGCGCGCAAGCTCCGCGAGCTGATTTACTGCGGCTACATCATCTACGACCACATCCTGCATTTCTACTTCCTGGGCGGGCCGGACTTCGTGGTCGGGCCGGACGCGCCCAAGGAGAAGCGGAACATCCTCGGCGTCATAGAGAAGGTCGGAATGGATACGGCGAAGGAAGTCATCAAGCACCGGGCCTATGGCCAGCGGATTACCGAGATTCTCGGCGGCAAGCCGACCCACCCGGTGAGCGGCGTTCCCGGCGGCCAGACCAAGGCGCTGTCTGAAGAAGGCCGCAAGGAAATTGAGACGATGGCGCGGTCGTGCGTGGCCTTTGCCGGGTTCACGCTCCAGTTGTTCGAGGACGTCGTGCTGAAGAACCCCGCGTACATGGCACTGATACTGAACCCGAAGCTCGGCCACGCGGTGTACAATATGGGTATGGTGGACGAGCGGAACCGGGTGAGTTTCTACGATGGCCCGGTCCGGGTCACCGACCAGCAGGGCAGGGAGTTTGTCAGGTTCGATGGCAGTGACTACCTGAACCACATCGCTGAGCACGTGCTCGACTGGAGCTACGTCAAGGCAACATACCTGAAAGCAATCGGGTACAAGGGCCTGGTTGACGGCCCGGACTCAGGTTTGTACCGGGTCGGACCGCTGGCCCGGCTCAACGTCGCCGAGGGGATGGCTACACCCGGGGCCGACGCGGCGTATCGTAAGCTGTTCGACACCTTCGGCGTCAAGCCGGTCAACTCAACGCTGGCGTATCATTGGGCAAGGCTCGTCGAGCTACTCTACGCCGCGGAACGGGCGCTGGAGCTTGCGACCGACCCCGGGATAACCGGCACCGACATCCGGAACATGAAGTTCGACATGAAGCCGGAGGGCGTTGGCGTGGTCGAGGCGGCCCGCGGGACGCTCTTCCACCACTACCGTTTGACCGAAGACCGGCTGATTGAGGGCGTGAATCTGATTGTCGCGACCACCAACAACAAAGGTTCAATCTGCATGTCCGTGCGCGAGGCGGCCAAGGAGTTGATCCATAAGGGTAAGGTCAGCGATGGTTTGCTCAACACGGTCGAGATGTTCTTCCGCGCCTATGACCCGTGTTTCGGGTGCGCCTCGCACGTGCTGGGCCGGCCCACGGTCGTGATTGACGTCAGGGACCGTAACGGCGAGCTGGTCCGGCAACTGGTAAGCTAGGCCTTGAAAAGGAGGGCCGCGGCCATAGACTGTTATTGATGCCTCTGAACCTGACCGTGCTCTTCATCACCTACAACTCGGCGGACCAACTGGCACCGGCGTTGGCGTCGCTCGGGCGCGCAGAGCCCGGCGGCGGGATTGAGGCGGTTGTTGTGGACAACGCCTCGCGGGACCGAAAGCAACTAGCCTCGGTCTGCAGCGCACATGGGGCGCGGTTGCTGGCATTGAACCGAAACGTGGGCATCGGCGCGGCAGCCAATCGGGGGTTTCGGCGCGCGCGGGGGAGATACGTGGCCGTCGCCAATCCCGACCTGGTCTTCTCGACCGGGGCAGCGTCAAGTCTCGCGCGGTTCATGGATGAGCACCCGGAAGCAGGCGTGGTCGCGCCGCAGTTTGTCTATGCCGACGGGACATACCAGCCTTCGGCAAAGCGCTTTCCCCGACTGCGCTACGTGTTCGCCGGGCGCAGGTCGCCGCTTGCGCGGATCGCGCCGGGCCTAGTGCCGTCGGCCGAGTTCCTGTACGCGGGAATCGAGCGGGGCTCCGCGCCGGTGGAAGTCGAATCGGTAGTCGGTGCATTCATGGTGTTCCGGCGTGAGGCGTTTGAGCAGGTCGGCGGCTACGACGAGGCGTATTTCATGTACGCCGAAGACACGGACATCTGTCGCAGGATCGGGAGAAACTGGAAAGTGTTCCTGTTGCCGGGCGCTCGCATTACTCACCTCGTTGGTCAGACCCGGCGCCGGTTCATCGGACTCACGGAATTCCACCGGCTGCGGTCGCACCGGCGGTTCTTCCTTGCCGACTCGGTCGGCCTACGGGCCGGGGTTATCAGTTTGCTGTTTTCGTTCTACCTCGCCCTGCAGCAGGCGGCGCGACTGATCGGCATCACCGAGTTTGAGTATTCCTGGGCGCGTAGGACATGAACGTCGCTTCAGTAGTTGCCGCGTTCGTCGTTGGGCTGGTGGCGGTGCTCGTGACCACGCCGCTCGTCATCCGGTTCTCGCGGCGTCACGGCCTGTACGACCGGCTCGACTTTCGGAAGAGCCACAGCGGTGAGACATCCCGGCTCGGTGGTGTCGCGATGTTCATCGGTGTGGTGCTGGCGATGGCGGTCGGGTTGCTGGTCGAGGGGCGCTACACAGTTGCCAAGGCCCTGATGCTCGGGGGCGGGTTCGGCCTGGTCTTCGCGGTGTCACTCTGGGACGACATCCGCGGTCGGCCGTGGTGGCTCAGGCTGCTGGCGCAGGCGGTTGGTGCAACGGCTTTCGCCGCGGTGACCGTGCACCCGTTCGTCCGCTTGAACCTGCCGTTCGTCGGCACGTTCTCGCCCGGGTTCTGGTCCTACCCGGTCGTGGTCCTGTGGCTGATGCTGACGACCAATGCCCTGAACCTGATTGACGGGATTGACGGGCTGGCCGCGGGCATCGCGGCCATCGCTGGTACCGCACTTTTCATCTCGGCCTGGCGTAGCGGACTGATGGGCCCGGCCATGCTGGCGGCGGCGACGGTAGGGGTCTGTGCCGGGTTCATTCCCTACAATTTCCCGCCGGCAAAGGTCTTCATGGGTGATGCCGGGGCCACGCTGCTCGGGTTCACGCTCGGGGCGTCGGCCCTGACCGGCGGCGGCAAGAACGTCGCCTTCATCAGCCTGCTGATACCGATTCTCGCGCTCGCGGTTCCGTTGCTGGACGTGGTCGGCGCAGTCGTGCGGCGGTCTTCGCGCGGGACCAGCATATTCGAGGCTGACCAGCGACACGTCCACCATTTCCTGCTTTCGCTCGGACTGGGTCAGCGGCGGACGCTGTTCCTGTTGTACCTCACCACGGCCGTGCTTGGTGCAATCGGGCTGACGCTCGCGGGCGGGCCGAGGACCGCGGCTTGGCTCATCGGCGTGCTGCTGGCTTTGGGCGTGCTGTTAGTGCTCAGGAGACGGCAGAACTGAGCCGGCAATATTGACGCAACCGTGTCCTGCGCTACAATTCGCTGATCGGTATGAACCGTTTTTCAAGCCTCAACCTGTTCGAAACCGCCCGGGCCGCGGCGTGACGTCTTCATGTCAATCCTGACGGCGCTGGTTCTCGTTCTCGGCGGCCTGACTGACTGGCAGTCCTACACCAACACCAACATGGTGAATGATATGGTCGGTACCGACTCGGTCCTGTACCTTGCGTCCAATGGCGGCGTGGTCGTGCTCGACATCCTGCCCGAGCCCGCGCTGCGACGGACGTTCGTGAACACGGACGGCCTGCCTACGAACCGGTGCCTGTGCATCGGCCGGGACCAGGCAGGCAATCTCTGGGTCGGGACCGATGGCGGCGGCCTGGCCGTGATTGAGCCGGACAGCGGCCGGGTGTGGCAGTATCGGCCCAACGACCTTGCCCCGAGGATTCGAACCCTGACCTGGGACGGGGCAAGATTGCTGTGCGGCTCCGACCAAGGCTTGTACGTGATTGAGACGCGCGGCACGCCTCTCGACTTCGAGGACGACAGCATCGCCCGGTTCACCACGGCCCGAGTGCCGGAACTGCTGAGCGACCAGATACTCTGCGTTGCGGCGCTGGACCAGTACTGGGTCGGCACCAATCGAGGTGTCGTAGCGGTTGACCGGGGATTTGCGACGTGGACGCCCTATCGACAGCCGTTCGGCGACTCGGTGCGGGCGGTTGCGATGTGGCACGACAGCCTGCTGCTTGCCACCGAAGAAGGGCTGGCGATAAGAGAGAGCGCGGGGTTCCGGGCGGTCGTTGACTTCAGCCAGCCGACCGAGGTGTACGAGTTGGCCGTATCCGGGCCGAGAATCTACCTGGCGACCAAGGCCGGGCTGTACGAGGGCGACGGAGCTGATTCATCCCGGTTCTCGGTGATTCTCAACGAGGACGCGCGGGCCTTGCACTTTGCCGACGCGCTGTGGGTCGGGTGCGGAGGCAACGAGCTTTACGGGTCAGGTCTGCGCTATGCCTTCTCGGGCCAGTCCTGGAATTCGTATTACAACAACTGCATCTGGTCCGCGGCGATTTCCGACTGCGCCATCCGCTCGACCGGCGACATCTATCTGTGTCACTACGGTTCGGGCATATCATGGGTGAATCCCGAGGGGCAGGTTTCGGTGATGTGGAGCGTGCTGCCGGTTCCGGTCCAGGTGCGGGTTGATTCGAAGGGCCGAATCTGGCTCGCGCACTTTGCCGGCGACGGCGGGCTGGCGGTGTACGACCCTGCCGATGGTTCCTGGCAGAAGGTGCAGTGGGGCGCGCTCTCCAGTTGGAACATCATTGATGCCTTCGGTCTGGACCAGTATGACACCAAGTGGGTCTTCAACGGCGGCGGCACGGTCGTCGCGGTTGACTCCGTGTTCCGGCAGACCGTGTTCGAGGTCGCGGGCCTGGCGCCGCCACCGGGCGGGCTCTACGAAATTGCGTTCGACTCGCGCAGCCGGGTCTGGCTGGGCCTGACCGTCGGGCTGGTGATGATTGACTATGCCGGGACCCTGCACGACCGGTCCGACGATTCCGACACCGTTCTGGCCGGCGGATTGCCCTCGGCTGAGGTCAGGTCGGTTGCGGTTGACGGCCAGGACCGGGTGTGGGTCGCGACCCCGCAGGGCGCGGCGGCGTGGAACGGTTCGTCGTTCCAGGTCTTCACCACCGCGAACAGCGGCATCCTCGCGAACAACGTCTACCGGGTGCGGGTTGACGCCTCGGACCGGGTCTGGCTCCTTAGCGAGGCCGGGCTGTCAATCTACGACCAGGTCGCACGGAACTGGACTAACTTCACGCCTCAGAACAGCGGCCTGATTGCCAATATGCAGGGGATTGTCGGCTTCTACTCGGCGCTGGCGCTGAGCAACGAACTCGGGCTCGGGCTGGTCGGGACGCAGCGCGGCCTCTCGGTCTACAACTACGCGGTCGAGCCGGAGAGCACCGCCGACCACCTGCGGGTCTATCCGAACCCATGCGTTCTCGGCGTGCACAGCGGGGTCGTGATTGACGGGTTGCCGTACGACGCGACGAGCGTGGGCGTGCGGACACTCGACGGCAGGCTGGTTGCCGAACTGCGGGTCGAGACGGCGCGGCACCAGGCGGTCTGGCGGCCGCAGAACAAGGCGAGCGGGCTCTACCTGCTCGTGGTGAACACGCCGCGCGGCGTGCGCGTCGAGCGCGTCGCGCTGGTCAGTCCCTAGTCTCTAGCAGCGAACTGGCGGGTTGGGCTATGGCCGGGCTGCCCGGTGATAGGGCGCGGCCTTGTGCTTAATCTTCTCCTGTGCCGGTTCTTCCATGCAGGAATCAAAGTAGCGACACTGCGAGCAGCAGTCTTCGGACAGTTTGCTCTTGGCCCGGCAAAGCTCGTAGCCAGAGCAAGCACGACAACACATGGTTGGTGACCTCCTTGGTTAAGTGCAAAGGGGAAAGGGGAAATGACGAAGTCACGACTTGGTCACTTCTACTTGGGACTTCTCCACTTTGCCGGTGGCGATTCATACTGACCTGACTATTGGTTGTTGGCTAGCAGCAGGCAGAGCTCTCTTACGAGCTCGGCCGCGGTGGCGGCGCCGGCTGACGGCTGCATGGTCCTCGGGCAGACCTCGACCAAGTCGCAGCCGACTATCCTGAGACCGGCGAGTCCGGCCAGAGACAGGGCAAGGTCCCGATACGAACATCCACCCGGCTGGGGCGTCTGTACGTCCGGCATCACGCCCGGGTCAAGCACGTCGATATCCAGCGTCACGTAGACCGGCCGGGCGCCGATTGCGGCCCGGACCCGCTCGACCGGCGCAAGCACCTCAAACGGGAACAGGTTCGGTTCGGACATCTCCGAGGCTTGAGAGAAAGACCGGATGCCGAGTTGGAACAGCCGCTCGCGCGGAATCGTGTCCAGCACGCGCGCCATCGCGGTTGCGTGGCAGACCCGCTCGCCGAGGAAATCCTGGCGCAGGTCGGAGTGGGCGTCGTACTGGATGACACACAAGTCAGAGAAAGTCTTAGCCAGCTCGGCCACGATTGGGGACGTAATAGTGTGCTCGCCGCCGATGGCAAGCTGCCTCGCCTTGCGGGCGAGATTCCCACGGGTCGTGGCGGCGATGAGTTCCAGCGGGGCGGCCGAGGTTGGGAACGTAAACGCGAGATTGCCCGCATCGTGGACCTTGATGCCTGAGATGTCACGCTTCTGATAGGGGCTGAACGACTCGATATTATCCGCGGTCATGCGGGTTACGTCCGGGCCGAACCGCGCGCCGGGGATGAAAGAACTCGTCCGGTCAAGCGGCATTCCGACGATGACGACGCGGGCGTCGGCGGCGCTTGCGGTTGCGTAGTAGAAGGCCATGCGGTCAAGCCAGAATAGCGGGCGCGGTGCTAAAGTCAAGCAAGTGGAGACGCAGGGGCTTCTCCCGAAATCGGCTCGGGCTCAGGAGCGTCCGTGTCGAGCGACGGCTCCGCTTTCGGCCGCCCGTGGTTCCCGGG
>Ga0315284_10016528_pt1 | contig 10470 bp, 8 predicted proteins | sample YL17G09_16_MG_FD_203696 | JGI IMG/M metagenome (GOLD analysis project Ga0315284, IMG submission 203696) | Sediment microbial communities from Yellowstone Lake, YNP, Wyoming, USA - YL17G09_16 | ecosystem: Environmental > Aquatic > Freshwater > Lake > Sediment | place: USA: Wyoming | collected...
GCGAGCACTACGCGTGCATACGTTGCGGAGTCAGCTACGAGGAGCTGTCGCCGCGCATGTTCTCGTTCAACAATCCGTACGGCGCCTGTCCCGAGTGCAGCGGACTCGGACAGCGGAAAGAGGTGGATCCCGAGTCGCTCGTCGACCTGCGGCGCGGCCTCCTCGATGGCGGCCTCCTCCCGTTCGCTGACAAGAAGAGCCGGTGGTACGAAGGGCAGATGACGGGCCTTGCGTCGGCGCTCGGCATCGATCCCTACACCCCCCTTGGCGAAGTGCCGAAGAAGACGCTCCACCTCATTCTCCACGGCACCGAAGGAAAGCCGTTCAGCTTCGAATACACGTCCACGTCGGGAACCACCCGGACGGTGAAGAGACCGTTCCGGGGAATCATTCCGACGCTCGAACGCTGGTACGGCGAGACGACGTCGGAGTCGTGGCGGGCCGAGATGGAGCAGTTCTTCGCCACGCTGCCGTGTCCGACCTGCGGCGGAGCCCGTCTGAAGCCGGAAGTGCTGGCGGTGACGATTGATGGACTGAACGTGCACCAGGTGACGACGCTTTCCGTTCGCGCTGCGCTCACGTTCTTCGACGAACTGTCGCTTCCCCCACGGGAGGAGCGGATCTCCGAGCAGATCGTCAAAGAGATCCGGTCGCGGCTCGGGTTCATGGTTTCGGTCGGGCTCGACTATCTAACCCTCGATCGACAGGCGGGCACGCTGGCGGGAGGAGAAGCGCAGCGCATCCGTCTCGCGACGCAGGTCGGGAGCCAACTCACGGGGGTCCTCTACGTCCTCGACGAACCGTCGATCGGCCTACACCAACGCGACAACCGGCGGCTGCTTGCCACGCTGAAGGGTCTTCGCGATCTCGGCAACACCGTTCTCGTCGTCGAGCATGACGAGGAGACGATGCGGGAGAGCGACTACATTCTCGATCTCGGCCCCGGGGCGGGCGCGCACGGTGGCTATGTCGTCGCCTGCGGCACACCCGACGAGGTGGCCGCCTGCCACGAGTCCTTGACCGGTCAGTACTTGTCCGGGAGACTGCGGATCCCCGTCCCGGCGAGACGACGAAACGGGAATGGAAAGACCTTGCGTGTCGTCGGCGCCGCGGCGCACAACCTGAGGGGAATCGACGTGGACTTTCCGCTCGGTCGCTTCGTCTGTGTGACGGGAGTGTCGGGATCCGGGAAGAGCACGCTCGTCGAAGACGTGCTGTATCGCGGCGTGGCGCACAAGCTCCACCTCGCGACACGGCGACCCGGCGCGCACGACGAGATCCTTGGGGCGGAGCACGTCGACAAGGTCATCGAGATCGACCAGTCGCCGATTGGGCGCACGCCGCGGTCGAATCCGGCGACGTACACCAAGCTGTTCGACGATATCCGCGCCCTGTTTGCGAAGTCACCCGACGCGCGGTTGCGGGGCTACGCTGTCGGCCGTTTCAGCTTCAACACCAAAGGCGGCCGCTGCGAAGCATGCCAGGGGCAGGGCCAGGAGAAGATCGAGATGCACTTCCTGCCCGACATCTACGTTCCATGCGACGTCTGCAAAGGGAGCCGGTACAACCGAGAGACGCTGCAAGTCCGGTTTAAGGGGAAGTCGATCGCCGAGGTGCTCGCGATGTCCGTCGAGGAGGCGCTCGCCTTCTTCGAGAACATCCCCAGCATCGAGAGCCGCCTGCAGACGCTCCACGACGTTGGGCTGTCCTACATCACGCTCGGGCAGCCGGCGACCCAGCTGTCCGGCGGAGAAGCACAGCGCATCAAGCTGGCGAAGGAGCTGTCGCGCCGATCGACGGGAAGAACGCTGTACATCCTCGATGAGCCGACCACGGGGCTTCACGCCGCCGATGTGCATCGCTTGCTCGACGTCCTCCACCGCCTGGTCGAGTCCGGGAACACGGTGATTGTCATCGAGCACAACCTCGACGTGATCAAGACCGCCGACTGGATCATCGACCTTGGACCCGAGGGCGGAGACGGGGGAGGCGCGGTCGTGGCGATCGGAACGCCCGAGGACATCATCCTCGTCGAGGAGTCGTACACCGGCCGATACCTCGCTCCGCTCTTGGAAGCCGCGGCCGGGCGGAGCTAGCGAGCCGAAGGTCGAGGCTGCGCCCGGCGCCCCCCGGGGGAGGCGACAGCCTCGACCTCGCTCGCTCTACTGGCCGGTGCAGCTCGACCTGCCAATGTAGCAGGATGCTTGGGCCACGCCAATGCCATCGCCGCTGTCGGTGACCGTGAGTGTGACGGTGTAGCGCCCTGTTCCAGAGTAGGTGTGCTCAACGATGGGGCCGCTGGCTGTTGTTCTGTCGCCGAAGTCCCACTGATAGAGCACGATCCTGCCAGTCGCCGGTCGAGAAGCCGTTCCGTCCAAGCGCACGGGCACACCGGCCGTGCCGCCGGAACAGGAAGACGGAAGCCCCGTGATGACGACCACCGGGCGGGCGCTGTTGCCACCGTTGCCTGGAGTGGAGTTGTCTGTTCCCGGCTGGACGTTCATCGACACGGTGTCCTGAGCCGTCAGCCCGGCATCATCCGTGACGGTCAGGGTGACAACGTATGGGCCGCCGTTCTTGTATGCATGGGGCGCCTTCGCCGTGCTCGCGGCCGTCCCGTCGCCGAACTCCCAGAGGTAACCGACGATCTGGCCGAACGGATCGCGGGAGGTTGAACCGTCGAACTGCACCTCGTCTCCAGGGTGCGGCGAGGCATCGTTGACACTAGCGGTAGCCACCGGCGGCGGATCGGTGACGACGATGGCGAGCTGCTGGTTGCTCATCGCTCCCTTGTTGTCGGTGACCGTCAGCTTGACGATGTACGTGCCTGGCGTGCGGAACTCATGGGTGATCGCATTCTCCAGCTTGCTCCCGGTGTCCGCGGGGTCCCCGAGATCCCAACGGAACTCAATGATCGACCCGTCGTCGTACGAATACTGCGAGCTGAGACTCACGACCAATGGGGCTGGACCCTGCGTCGGCCTGGCGCCAATGACGGCGCGGGGCTCGCGGTTCACCACGCCATCCAGGATGTCATTCAGCAAGCACCCCGAGAGCAGCGTCGGGAGAACGAGAAGCAGAGCCAGCGCAACGAGTCTGCGTTTCATTGGCAGGTTCCCCCGCTCGTGCCGCCACCGCACGATGCCCCGCCCCCGATGACCTTGATCTGCTGGACGACGGTGGTCTTGCCGCCGTCGTTGTCGGTGACGACGAGCACGACGTTGTAGGTTCCTGCGTCGAGATATTGGTGCTCGACGACGGAACCTAGGGCGTATTGGCCGTCGCCGAAGTTCCACTCGTATGCGGTAACCTCGCCGTCGTCAGCGGAGGATGACGCGTCGAACGTCACCCACTCGCTGGCGCCGACGATGTAGTCGCCTTCCATCACGCTCTTCGGGGAGTAGGAGAACGTGGCCGTCGGCAACGGGTTCAGGGCGCGAATCGCGAGGCGAGACGAACTCGAGGCGCCCTTAGCGTCGTAGACTGTGAGAACGACCTCGTAGGTGCCATCCTGCGAGTACGCGTGGTCGATGAGCGGCCCGCTCCCGGCGCTCCCATCTCCGAACGCCCACACGTACGTGAGGACCTCGTCCGGCGTGCGCTGCGACAGGGCGGCGTCGAAGCTGGCCGTGAATGGGATCAGGTGCTCGGCCATCGATGCGGTGAAGAGGGCCTGGGGTGCCGAGGGTTCGAACTGGAGACAGCCACCGAGCGTCCCCGCGACGAGGAAGGCCGTCCCCACCAGAAGGCAGAGCCGTCGTGTTCTCATGGTCATTCTCCTTTCTCCCCGTCGAGGGAGAGATCGATTGCGAGCGAGAAACCGACCTGTACGGACAACCCGTCCAGGGTTGCCGACTCCGGGGTCCCGTTCCCGTCGAAGTCGAGCGACTGGCCGCCGGCGTCCGTGAGCACGGGAATCGTCGCCGACCGGTAGGCGAGGAGGACTTCGATAGAGAACCCGTCAACGATGGGGTAGGACATCGACAGGCCCGCCTCAAGGCCGAAAGTGCCCCCGGCGTGGCGGCCCTCGCCTTCCGGCGGGACGCCGGAGATGGCGTAGGGATACTCGCTCGGGATCTCGAAGACGACGGCGTGGTCGAAGGTGCTGTAGAAGTACCCAACAGCCACGTCACCCGACAGGCGAAGCCCAACGTCGAGGAACTGAACTCGCGACCCGACAAGGATGCTCAGATTGTGGAGTGCCGCCGAGACGTCAATCGTCGACGTCTCAGCGCCCAGATACTGTCCGCGCGTCGAGGTGGCGAGGCGGCTGTACTCGAATCGGCCGCCGAAGGCGATCCAGTCAGCGACCCAGTACCGTTCCGAGGCGCAAAGCACAATCCCAGTGATCATGGACGCCAGTGGTTTCACGTGTCCCCCCAAGACTCCTGGAATCACGTCCAACGTGTCATTGAGGGCCGTGATGAGCCTGTTGAAGACGTCGATGGCAGCGTTGATGTCGTTGAGAGACGTCACGGCGGGCCCCCCGCTGATCGAAAGCTCAAGCGGTCCCGCCAGCGCAGTCCAACTGAGTAGAAGAGTGACGAGCACAGACGCTAGCCCCTTCATCGGTCCCCCTTTTGCATCGGCCGAGGGAAGAGGGCTGGCCAAAGACAGAGCCGCACTCGTCACCCGGTTGTGACGAGCGTAGGGCGAGTGACGATGGGGTGGCAGGGAAACGGCCCCCTCAGGGAGCGACGTCGCTCCGGCGAGGGGTGGACTTACGTCCCCTTCATCGCAGACTCGAGGGCATGGAGGGCGTCATCGATGTCTTCCGCACGGATGTCGAGGTGCGTCACCATGCGCACTTCTCGCCCGCTCCTACCCATCGGCGTCGCCAACACGCCGCGGTCGCGAAGGCGCGATGCGAGCAGGGTGGCGTCGGGCGCGCCACGCTCGATGGTGGTGGGGTCGATCGAGAAGTAGACGAGGTTCGTCCACGCCGTGGACGGGGGCGTGGCCTGCGGAGAAGCGAGGCCGGCGATTTCGCTGATGCCTCTTGCCAGGCGGCAGGCGTTCGTGTGGTCTTCGTCGAGTCGAGCGACGTGCCAGTCGAGAGCGTAGAGCCCGGCGGCGGCGAGGATTCCGGCCTGTCGCATGCCGCCTCCAAGCATCTTGCGCACCCGGCGAGCGGAGCGGATGAAGTCACGCGCACCGCACAGCACGGAACCAACGGGCGCCCCGAGACCCTTCGATAGGCACACCATGACGGAGTCTGCGGCCTGACTCCAGCGCGACGGCGGAAGGTCTAGCGCGCGCGATGCGTTGAAGAGCCGCGCGCCGTCGAGATGGACGGCAAGGCCTCCTTCTGCGGCGAGGCGGACGACGGCGTCGACGTACACAGGGTCGAGAACGATTCCCCCGCACCGGTTGTGCGTGTTCTCGAGGCAAATCAGGCGCGTGCGGGGGGCATGGATGTCCTGGGGATTGCGCAGAGCCTCCGCGATTGCTGCGACGGGGATCGTCCCCTCGACCGTGTTCTGGAGAACCGCGGTGTGAATGCTGCCAAGCCCGGCGCTTCCGCCGACTTCGTAGAGGAACGTGTGCGCAAGGTGCCCGACAATGATTTCATCCCCGCGCCCGGCGTGAGTCAGAAGGGCTGTGAGGTTGCCCATCGTTCCGCTTGCGACGAACAGGCCGGCCTCCTTGCCGAGGAGGTCTGCCATACGCTCCTCGAGCTGCCGGACCGTCGGATCCTCCTCGTAGACGTCGTCGCCCACGACGGCCCCGGCCATGGCGCGCCGCATTCCGTCCGTCGGGCGAGTCACCGTGTCGCTGCGCAGATCGATCCACCGCATGGTCTCACGCCTCCTGATCCCTGCCGGAGTGCCAGCCCCCTGCCCCGAGGAGGGGGACAAACGAGCAGTGGCAGAGAGTCTGCTCGCGTACCGCCGGCGGATCCACCTCGATCCGCACGAGTCTCTGGCTACCGAGACGGCCCACGGGGCCGACGAACACGCCGCCTTGGCGAAGCTGGCTCAAGAGTGCCCTGGGGCAATCGGGCAGGCTTCCCGTGGCCAGAATGCGGTCGAACGGGGCTTCATGAAGCCAGCCCAGCGTGCCGTCACCGTGTCGCAGGCGAACCCCTGCGTAGCCCTGGCCGCAGAGACGAGAAGCGGCATCGCGATGCAGGGAGGCGGATGATTCGACCGACCACACCTGGGCGCCGAGTTCGGCGAGGATGGCCGTTTGATATCCCGATCCTGTCCCGATCTCGAGCACGCGCGTGCCCGGCCCTACATCCAGAGCCTCCGTCATCAACGCCACGATGTAGGGCTGGGAGATTGTCTGCCCATCCTGAGTGGGGAGCGGCGTGTCGGCGTAGGCCTCCATGATGAGGGCGGGAGGCACGAAAGCATGACGAGGAACGCGGAGCATGGCAGACAGGACGCGCTCGTCTCGGATTCCGCGCTGTCTCAGATTATGCTCGACCATGAACGCACGGCGTGCCGTCAGCTCGTCGTCCCGGAACGGTCTCCTTCGAGAAGAGGGTGTCGTCACGATCGCAAGGCTACTCGTCCACCGGCTGCTCGAAGTAGTCGCCGATGATGGCGCGTGCACGCTCCAGATCCCTAGGCCGCACCATGATTCTCACTTCTCCGAGGCCGTCGAGCATCCCCGGATACAGCGATGGCACGGCGTGGCTCATCAGGTTCGACGGGATTCCAAAATCCTCAAGAAGGCCGGTGATCAGCCGTGCCTTGGGCTCGCCCCACACCTTGTGGCAGAGGACGAGATCGGCCGCGGTGTCCCCTTCGTCGCGATCGAGCAGGTAGTGGAGGATGGTGATGCATTGGCTCGTGTGGAGCGTCCTGGATCCCAGCGAGATGCGGGGCAAATCGGCGAGTGCGGCTTCGTCCGCCTCGGTGAAGTCCAGGTGGTCCGACAGAATGAAGGCCGGGTTCTCCGGGAATGGGAACTGATCCACCGGGTCGCCCTGCTCATGAAGCACGATCGGATGCGCCTCGATCTGGTACAGGCGGTCGAGGACCTGAGACAGAGAGGCTTGGGCTGCGACGACGCCCGGCGTGGTCTCCACCTCTTCCGCCGCCGCGCCGCGGAGCGCGAGTTGCAGGATGGCGGCAGTGGATCGTTCGTCGGGATTGAGGCGCTTGACGCGGTCTCCCGCAATGCGGATCTGGACAGCATCCTGCACCAGGAGAACCGCTTCGGTGTCTGTCCGTATTCCGTGGGAGACAAACAGCGCCGCACCGACGGCGCGACATAGGACATCAATCCGACCGGCAGTTCCAGGCAGATCGTTCAGCGAGAACTCGCCCGACGTCGGGACCTTGTGACCGAGGATGACAAATCGTCTCATAGCGACAGAGTCTAGCGCCGAGGCGCCAATCCGCCAAGCAGGCCGGCTGTGGCAGGATCTCCTTCTGGACGATGTAGTCGATCGGCGCTGTATTCCCCAGCGTCGAATGCCTGCGCCTTCTGTGGATATGCACTCCACATCCCGGTCGAGTGCTATGATCGATCGACGGGCAATGTCCGCGTGGGTCAGGAACGTGACCGGAGAGTGAGAGTTCGGGCAGAGGAGGAGGGATGCGAACGCGGCGGATCGGTCTCTTGGTGCTGGTTCTCACGGCGGGCGTCGCCTGCTCGGCGACGGCGATGGACGTCCTGGAGGTGGGCGTACGCGTCGATCTCGCCCTCCAGCCGCTGCGGGTTGGAAGCGCCATCCACTGGGATTTCGCCGTGGGTGGGTATGGGCTCGTGCGGTTCAACGAGGGTTGGGGGGCGCACGCGTCGGCGGGATACGATGTCCTGAACGCCGGTCCATACTTGAGCCTCGGGCTCGCTCGTTCGGTGGTTGATAGCGTGCTCCTCGAGGGCGACGTGACGGTCCAGTGGAACTTCCTCAAGCGCAGCTCCGCGGCCAACCTCGACGCCGGTGTGCGCTTCACTTCGGGTCCGGGATCCGCGCAGCACACGTCGCTCGCCATCTTCCCAGCGAGTTGGACACTCAACATGGCCACGGGGCAGCCGACGTCGTTCTCGTTCTCGCCAAGCTTCACCGCCGAGGGCGCGCTTGTGCTTGAGACGGGCCTCTTGGTCGGCGAGGCGGTCTCGGCGACGTTCCTGCGCGTGCCCTCGCTCGCCGACCAGCCGGTGCTGGCGCTCGGCGGCGGCTGGATGCTGGCGACGCGCCTCACGACGCGCATCGGCTACGTGCCTCCCACTCCGTAGATGCCGCCCTGCTCCTTGCGGGCCGATGCTGGTGAAACCGGGCGGCGCGCCCGAGAGTACTTACATTCGAGGAGGTTCAGATGATGAAACGGCTCCCGAAGCCAGTGTGGTGCGTCGCGGTATTGGTTGTCGTAGCTCTAGGCGGCCTGGTGGGCTCTAGTTCCGCGCCGGTGGAGAAGGTTGACGTGCGCGTGGGCGGGTTCGCCTTCGAGCCCGGCTCGAGCGTGGCGCTCGAACTCGTCTCCGCGGACGGCGCCGCGTGCTTCAGCGCAACCCTGTGGGTAGAACAGGTGGAACTCATCGACGCCAACGGAGACCTCATCTCCATAGCGTTCTGCGAGCCGCAGGTCGATGCGGCCGAGTGGATCGGCACGGTGATTCTCCGCGCCGCGGACGGATCGGATCTGGCCACCGGGGCCTACGAGATTCGGGTAACGACGAGCGGAGGGTCCTTCGTCGCCGGGCTTGAGGTAGTCTTGCCGGCGCGGTTCGCCGACATGGGCCGCTTCGTGGCCGGAGTGCCAGTGTGCAATACCTCGCTCCGCGTCAGTCGCCTCATCACGGAACTCGACGGCGGGGCCCGCGCGACGCTGCGGCGCGGCGATCGGCTGATGGTGCTTGTCGCCGGGAACCCGACGACGGGGTACTCGTGGTTGGACACGCTCGCCTACGAGTACGCGGCCGTGCGTGCCACGGAAGACGTCGAGTTCCGTCCAGACTCAAGCCTCCTTGGAGCGGGCGGGTTCTTCTTCTTTCGCTACCTGGCGTTTGACGTGGGATTGCAGGAGTTCCGCTTCGGCTACCAGCGGCCGTGGGAGTCGGTCCAGCCGCTCTCGACGCTCACCTTCTCCGTCGACGTGCGCTGATCGGATCCTGACGGGTTAGCCTCTTCGCCGCGGAGCCCGGGCCTAGGAGAGAGCGGGGCGCAGCCCAGGCTGTGCCCCTTCGCTTTGATGCGCGGTTCGAGTGGCTCACAAGGCAGAGGGTGCCGCCCCCAGCGGCACCCTCTGCCTTCGCACGTACTGCTTCCTTTACGGGTCTATGGCACGGCGGCCAGTGCCGCGTCGGCCAGCGCGAGCCCCGAGCCGGTGGCGTCGAAACCCCACGAGATCTCCACCACTTGGCCAGCGCCGTTGTTCACGTTCGCCGAGCCGGCCGGAATCGGCAGCGCCGTCGCCTCAAGAATGGTCTCAACTTGGGCAGCCGTCAGCGCCGGGTTCTTCTCCAGCATGAGCGCGACGAGGCCGGCCACATGCGGCGACGCCATGCTCGTCCCGCCAAGGTAGTAGTACTGACCATTCTGGCTGTGCGACCAGAAGGGCGGGTGCGACGCGCCGTTCCCAAGGTACGGTCCAACGATCCAGCTTCCGGGAGCAAGGACGTCGAGGTCCTGACCGGCCTTGGCGCGGCTGCTGAAGTCGGACACGTAGATGTCGCCGACGACCGTCGGGTCTGCGACGTCAGTGCGCCACCAGGCGATGCCGCCAACGGTCACCCACTCGTGCGTCCAGCCGACCGAGCCGACGCTGATCACGGGTGCGTAGGCGCCGGGATACCCCATGCCCGCCTCACCCTCGTTGCCGGCCGAGGCAACGACGATGACGCCTTTCCCGATCGCGTAGTCGATGGCGGCCGCCTCCAGCGGGGACAGGATCGATCCGCCAAGGCTCATGTTGATGACAACTGGCGCGCCGTTAAGTTCGGTCTTCAGATCAGCAATGTAGAGAATGCCGTGTGCGATGACCGTCGACCAGCCGGATCCGTTGTTGCGGAGGACCTTGACCGGAATGATCGTGGCGAGGGGCGCGGCGCCGTTGAGGGTGCGGGTTGGCATCTCGTACCCGAGCACGGTGCTCGTCACGTGCGTGCCATGCCCCTCGGTGTCTCGTTCCCAGGCGTTTGTCGGCTCGGAAATGGTCGCACTCTCGCTTCCACCGCCGGCGAACGACTTGGCGTACTCAACTGCGATCTGATCAGCGGGCAGATAGTTGCGCCAGTTGCCGACAAGGCCCGTATCGAGGACGGCGACGTAGACGCCCTGCCCGCCTTGGCTGACCGCGCGACCGGTCAGCGGGTCGGTGATGTTCATCATATCGAGGTCCCACGTGCTCTCGCCCCCGTCGTAGGCGTACGCGTGTCGCTCGGCCCGGTCACCGACGGTCGTCACGTAGGGAAGCTTCTTGAGATTCCCGAGCGCCGACTGGCGAACGTCCATCGCCACTCCGCCGATCTGCGGGTACATGTCCGTGACTTTCCCGTAGCCGCCGAGCTCAG
>Ga0315284_10016529_pt1 | contig 10470 bp, 6 predicted proteins | sample YL17G09_16_MG_FD_203696 | JGI IMG/M metagenome (GOLD analysis project Ga0315284, IMG submission 203696) | Sediment microbial communities from Yellowstone Lake, YNP, Wyoming, USA - YL17G09_16 | ecosystem: Environmental > Aquatic > Freshwater > Lake > Sediment | place: USA: Wyoming | collected...
GCTCAAGCAGATCCCCACGATAGGGGAGGCGGTGGCGAGGTCGATCAAGTCCCAACTGGGGCAGACGCAGCCCGGAATGCCAGTCGAGACCGACGAGGAGCAGAGATCGCTGAAGGACTATCATACTAGTTAGTCCCATATGTGTATGGATCGTGGTAGATAGATGGGGAGATCAATGGAGAATTCGACCAAGCTGCTTCGCGCTTGGACCATCAGGACAGAGAGAGGCAGGGCGAAGACCTTGATGGCCAAGATCCTCGCTGGCAAAGACCTCACGAACACCCAAGTGTTGGTTGCGAGAGCGGACATGATCTTCGGGATGGACCATCTTCGAACCGCTTTGTATCACGCGGAGCGGGCCATCGAAGAAGGTACGAACTCGTCCGACTCCCTGGCAATGGAGACTCTCCTCTATGCCTCCGCAGAGAGACAGCTCAGCACTGCGATAAGGAAGATGTCAGTCAGCGACCAGACCGAGGTGCTAGTTGTGGCCCAGCTCGCGGGCGGGCCGCTGGAGCCAGACGAGGCATGGCAAGAGCTGGATGATACGACTGGTCTGACAGCTGATCGATTGCTGCGGTTCGGTGTGACAAAGACGGAGCTCTCGACCATCGGTGAGAGATCCCCCTTGGAACTTGTCCTGGAGAGGGTTGCGGCTGTCGATATTCTGAAGAAATGAACCAACATGACTCTTCTCGCGGTCGGATATAGGTATAATTAGAGGTTAAGACGATGCACTTGGCCGGTCTGGTTTAGATGCCCGCAGTAGTTGAGTGCGTCCCTAATTTCAGCGAGGGACGGAGGAAGGAGGTCGTGGACCGAATCGTGTATTCGATTCAATCCGTCCCTGGGATCAAGATACTCGATGTCGAGATGGATCCGGACCACAACAGGTCGGTAGTCACCTTCACTGGGAATCGAGAGAACGTCCAAGAGGGCGCTTTCAGAGGGGCCAGGGCAGCGTCTGAACTCATTGACCTCAACAAGCACAGAGGGCAGCATCCTCGCATGGGTGCGTTGGACGTGCTGCCTTTCATACCCATATCAGGAGTCACAGTCGAGGACTGCGTTCAAATCGCTAACAAGGTGGGGGCGAGGATCGCCAAGGAGCTGAAGATCCCGGTCTATCTCTACGAATCCGCCGCGAGAAGGCCGGAGAGAACGAACCTCGAGAATGTCCGCAGAGGAGAATTCGAGGGCCTGCGGGAAGCAGTGCTCTCGGACGAAACGAGATATCCCGACTACGGCCCAAGGATGCTGCACCCTACGGCTGGGGCGGTCGCTGTTGGCGCGAGAATGCCGCTGATCGCATTCAACGTCGACCTCAAGTCCTCGGACGTCAAGATCGCCAAGGAGATAGCGAAGAAGATCAGAGCCAGCAGCGGCGGGCTGCCCAAGGTCAAGGCGCTGGGATTCGCGCTCGAGGGTAGAGGCATGGTTCAGGTGTCCATGAACCTGACAGACTACACCGTGACGCCAATCTCAGATGTGTTCGAGGCAATCGTAAGAGAAGCGAAGGAAAGAAACGTAGAGATCGCGGGGAGCGAGATCATCGGGCTGATCCCTCTTGACGCCGTTTGCGATCTTGCTGCCAAGTTCTTGAAGATCAGTAGGTTCGGGAGCAGCCAGGTTCTGGAGAGGAGAATATGGGGCTGAAGAATGTCGATGCGCTGAGATCGTTCTGCCTTGAGCTGTCTTCGGACGCGCCCTCACCGGGAGGAGGCACGGCTTCCGCAGCCGCTGGCGCCATGGCCGCCTCCCTCTTGATGATGGTCTGCGGAATCACGGCGAAGAGCAAGCGTCACGAGCCCAACAAAGAGCGGCTCGAAGCGTTGAAGGCGCAACTGTCCATGAGGAGAGATGAGCTTATCGACCTCTCCAGAGAAGACGCACGAGCGTATGATCTCGTTGTCGAGGCGATGAGGAAGAACCGCGATAGTGAGAACACGGAGAGCATCCGTGCTGTGCAGGACGCACTCAAGCTTGCGGCCGAGATCCCGATGAAGACAGCCGCCAAATGCGCCGAGGTTCTTGAGGCTTCGATTGGGGTGGCCGAACTCGGAACACGAGCCGCTTCGTCAGATGTCGGTGTCGCAGTCTTGTTGGCCGAAGCGGGATTCAAGGGCGCGTCCATGAACGTCCGTATCAATCTCAAGGACGTTCAGGATTCTAGGTTTGTTGAGTCAGCCAAGGAGAACCTCGCGTCTTGCGACAGACGGGTCAGCAATCTCACAAAAGATGCTCTGGGAAGACTAGGGCAACTGGCATAAGAATGAAGCTCCTGCTAACCTCGTATCAGTTCTGATACAGAAAATGATTTATGCACAATGAACAGCCAGCCAACGGTTCTTTTCGGTCAATGACTGTCCAGGAATCGCCCTGACTCCCGTGGGCACAACTACGGGCGCAGCGTCGCTTGCTTGTCCGAGCTAGCGCAAGTTCTCTTCTCCTCAGCTATTCCGCAGCGCCCAACGTAGCTGCGCACATCGACTATCTGCTTTGTCGCTTGCAGATTCGGGTTCATCCTCGATTCCAGACAGATTCTAGGTTGAGACCCTGATACGTGCCACACAAATAGGCTCCGCACCCTAGTGCCCAGAACATCGCAGGGCAGAAGATCGTCCGTCCAATCCCGCCTGGACCCAGACCTACGGAGGAGGCCTCATCTCCTCACTCTTCGAAGGAATGCAATTGTGAAAATCACCACTAGGCAGGCAGCGATTGTTCCGACTCCGAGTATTGCGTAGAAGAGATGGTCGTTCTCTTCTGCCGGTGGAGTGGGTAAGGGAGGTGTTGCTAGCGGATAGAAATCTTTCATGTTTGAAGGTCCGGAAATGCTGTAGGGTTCGTCCACAATGGCATCGCCATTGTCGTCGGGAGAATCCCAGCCACTCCAGTAGTTTCCATATCCATGCGGCGTCCCTGATGTGTTCCAGAAGTTGGTTCCACTATCGTACGCTTGGCCAGATGATGACTGGTACGTGGTGTTCAAGGCGTTGTTATGCAAGAACGAGTTGTTCCAGATTCGGTTCTCGCTACAGGTGAGGAAGTCATCCGTCTGAACGCCATAGCCATGGTTCCTAAAGATCGTGTTCTCGAATATGGAATTGCCATAGCACGAGCCCAGCCATACGCCGCCCTCAGTGTTGAAGGAGATGTTGTTGTTCCTGATTTCGTTCCCAGAGGAATAGCTTGCCTGGAGGCCGAAGTAGGCATTGTCCGCGATGAGATTGTCGGTGATTATGCACTCAATAGCTCTGTCCAGATTGATGCCGGTGTTTTCGTTCTCAAGAAGAGTGTTGTTCGTCACAGTTACTCTCTCGCACCTAACCGCGAGTTCAAGTCCGAGACCGAGGTTACTTGAGCAGGCGTTGTTCGCCACGATGCAGTCGGAGCTCTCGGTGACAATTATGCCGTCCGTGAAGCTCATCGTGCAATAGTTGTCAATTACCTGGCAATTGCTCGACTGCAAAACCACGATCCCACGGTCGTTGTCCGTGCATAAGCAGTCCCTCACTGCACCGTTGCGAGCGTTCCAGAGCCATATCCCTTCATTCTGAACGCCACCGTCGTGGACTTCTACATTCTGAACAATGAAGTAGGCGTTGGTGTTCCTAATCCATAGGCCAGCTCCCTGCGTGTAAGGGGTAGGATTCGTTCCGGAAGCGTTGATCTCCCAAGCCTCTATGATGTAAGGGTCCGTTGCTGTTCCGCTCCCCGAAACTACACCGTTTTCATTTGTGAATCCAGCGTTGCCATCTATGAAGATCGGGTCGTGAGCCATCAAGGCGAGCGTTCTAGCGGCAGTAGTGGTTTCACCAGCTGGACCTTCTCGAACTGTAGTGTCGGTCCTATCGGATGAAGAAGTGACCACCAACCCGAACATCGCTGAAAGACAGAAGGCAAGTGCGACCAGTGCGGACAGCAGTCTTCTCCGTTCGATTCGCACAGACCTCCTCACTTTCCTTCCTCCTCCAACCACGCTCGGGGCTTCAATCGGCATCTGCCTAAGTTGTACTTGGAGGTTGCCATCCCAGCTGTAGATCAAAGTCGGTTTGAGCCATCTGAGAGAAGCTCATAGGGAAGAAGAGAGAAGGGGTTTGTGCCGAACCATCAATCCCTGCTGATTGACCGTGTCAGACAGACTCATTGGCAATCCTCGTATCAATTCTGATACAGATAACGATACATTTATAGTAGCACAGCAAAATGATAACTCGTTACAATCCTGTCAGTAGCCGATGGGATTCGGAGCTATCGACAGGCGGAGTTTGGTACATCTTGGCTGGAAGTTACCTCAAGCAACTCCAACTAGCTAAGCAGCTTGAGGAGAAGACAAAAGAAGCACAGAAGAACAGAGACCTCGCCGAAAAGGAGAATAGTGCTCTCGATGTGTTTCTAGAATCCTGCAAAGAAAGCGATGTGGACCTTTCATCTGTCGAGAAGCTTCAGCAGGATTTTGAGGCTTCAATGGCGTCCAAAGACTATCAGGCTGCCTTGGCGCACGTCAGGAAAGCCAGGGATGAGGCAAAGACGGCCTATATGCACAAGATTGGGGAAGTAGGGGATTCGGTCGAAGCCCTTCTGACGCTCATTCAAGGTTCCGGAAGCGAGTCAAAGAGCGCGAGAGACCTCCTAGAGAAAAGCAAAGAACGGGCTCTGAACGATGACCTCGAAAGCGCGATGAAGTTGGCCAGAGAGGCATTCAATGCGGGGGAAAGGACGCTCCACGAGACTTTCTCGCAGCTGTTTTCCCAGGCTCAGGAGACGGTTATGCAGGCCAAAGAGGTGGGGGATGATGTTACCATCTTCGAGGACGGGCTGTCTCGAGCTAAGACCGCACTCGAAGCGCAGGAATATGAATCCTGCATGACCCAGATCAAGGAAGTGCTCGAGGGGGTCGGGGAAGATCTGAAGTCCCAGATCAACGCAGTCATTTCCCGGGCTGATGAACTCATGTCAGCTGGGACCGAGCTTGGGGTCGATATGTCCCGCGTGAAAGGGCACTCAGAGAAGGCAACCGCCTCCCTCGTAGCGATGAAGTTCAAAGAATCGCTCTCCTATGCGAGAAAAGCGGAGGCCGAAGGCGAGAGCGCGATTTCGACGCGATTCCAGGAGAGAGCCAGGGAGCTGAGAGAGACCATCAAGAAAATGAAGAGCGCAAAGGAGGACGCTAGTGTCCCCCAGCAGTTCCTGGATCAGGCTCAGAGTGCCCTGAAGGACAAGAAGTACATCGAAGCGCTCCACGCGCTTAATACCGCCCATGAGCGCGTTCACAAGGCGGAATTCGAGTCCGTTCTGGAGGTAATCACCCAGGCCCGTGATCGCTTCGTCCTTGCAAGGAAAGTCGGCGTTGACATGACCAAGGCGATTATGCTTCTCAACACATCCAGAGACAATCTCAAGCTGGGCAAGTTCGAGGATGCCATCAGCTATGCCGAGCAGAGCAGGAAGGAGATTGACACCGCCCTCGAGGAGTTCTACAAGGCGAGGGACCATGTCGTCGAGCTGGCCAAGGCAGTCAAGTTCGCTGCTGACATGGGCGCCGACACGACAGTAGTGAAGAACACGCTTGCCGAGGCGAGAAAGCATTTCGAGAGCCAAGACTATGAGAAAACCGCGGAGGCTACGGAACGCGGCATAAACAACGTGAAGAAATTGACCTACGACCGCGCGATGGAGGCGGTCAACGCCGCTGATAGAGTGGTCAAGCTTGGCAAGGAGATTGGCGCCGATGTGACCGAGGCCGAGGGGACCCTGCAGAGAGCTATGGAGAACCTTGGCAAGGAGAACATGGTGGAGACCGTAAGCCTCGCGAGATCCAGCAAAGAAGCTGCCGATTCCGCGATGACGAGAGTCATGAGTGACAAACTTCAGAGCATCGATCAGTTCGTCAAGGGCTACACAGGCGTGGGGGGTCTCGAGGAAGTCGGAGAGACGATCACGCAGGCACGACAACACGTCGCGTCATTCGAGTTCGAGCAAGCGCAGGGCCTGATCAAACAGGTGACGCACAGAATAGAGACAATAGGCCAGGTCGAATGCGACAAGCTCATAGCCTTGGCAATCTCGAAGATCGGTTCCGTCAAGTCCATGGAGGGAGACGTCTCCGACCTCGAGGTACTGCTCACGCGTGCGAACGAGGCGCTCTCCAAGAAGGTCTACGAGGATGCCACGGCCAGGGCGAGGGAAATCGTCCAGAACGCGGACGACGTGATGACCAAACTGATACAGATGGAGTTCTCATCCGTCAAGGACAGCCTGGAAGAAGCGAAGACCATAGGAATAGATATCGAAGACGCGAAGGATTTGCTGAAGGAGGCAAGGATAGAGACAGAGAATCAGGACTTCAGCACGGCATTCTCGATCATCAGAAACGCAAAGATCGCGCTTCAAGCCCAGATAACGAGATATGACAGTGTCAAGGGCAAGGTTCGCAGGGCCGAGGAGCTCATCTCAGAAGCTGGTCGGACCAAGACGAACGTTGCCGCCGTAGTCAGCAAGCTGGACACTGCGAGAAACGCTTTCTCCATCGGCCAGCTGGATGAGGCTGAACGGCTCCTAGATGAGGTTACCGCTGAGACCGAGAAGAATCTAGGGATGTACCTGGCCGCCAAGTTCATATTGAGCTCGAAAGAGAACATCGATATTGCGGAGACCCACGGAATGGACGTGGAGCCAGTTGTCAAACTCCTTGCCAGAGCCAAGGACATGATGAAGTCCAAGAGTTACGACGAGGCGCTGGCAATCGCGAAGCAGTGCGACCAGGACACCAAAACCATCATAGCCTCGAACATCGCGGAAATGATCAAGAATCTCCAAAGACTTCTGACAGATGCAAGAAATGTCGGCGTAGACACACTCGGACCTGAGAAGCTCTCTGAGAAGGCTGCAGGACTCGCCAAGGCCGGAGACTACGTGGAAGCGCTGCGATGCATCAGCTCCGCGAGGGAGGACATCAATCAAGTCAAGAATCTCAGCTCGCAGGCCGCCCTCGAGATACGAGTCGCAAGAAACAACCTCAAGGATGCGGAGACCCTGGACATAAATGTCGAAAAGGCCAGGGAACTTCTGGAGCAAGCCATCGAAGCGCTAACGAGGCATCAATACGCAATCGCGCTCGAGCTGGCAAGGAAGTCCTCCGAGACGTCATCCGAGGTCTCGAAAACCCGCATCTGGGAGACCCTGAAGAAGTTCGGAGACAAGATCGAGGAATCCGCTTCCGAGGGCATGCATCTGGGAACGGCTGAAAGCTGTGTTGCCGACGGCATCAAATCGTTCAAGGAAGGAAGGTACCAAGATGCGCTCAAGCTAGCCATGAAATGCGAAATCGAAATGGAAAGAGCCGAACTCCAGAAGGATATCAGCACCCGAGCCGTGGAACTGGCAAGAAGGAAACTGAATGAGTCGACGGCTGAGGGGACAAGGAGCGAGCATGTGAGCGACCTTGTAGAGAAGGCAGAATCGCTGTTGAGACAAGGGAAGTACGTGGACGCCATGACAACGGCCATAGAAAGTGGGGACGAACTCCACCTTGTTGCGGAGAACCTCGACAACTCGAGAATCGAGCTCAGCGCAGCGAGGGAGCGGATCGACAGGCTGAAGAAGATAGGCATCAACACTTCCGAATGCGATGATATCCTTGACATGGCGCAGGAATTCCTTTCGTCACACGAATTCGCGAAATCCAGAGACGCTGTGAGAAGAGCAGCTGCGATGGAGACTTCACTCTTCGAGAATTCGCTCAAGGATGTCATGGATCAGAACCGCCAAATGATTGCCAAGGCGAAGGCGATGGGGATCAACACAAAACCATGCGAGGATCTCCTTGAGGTTGCCAACACATCATACCAAGAGAAGCTCTGGGACTATGCGCATCAGCAGGCGATGGCATGCAGGGAAAGCTGCCTGAAACTCATCTCGAAGAAGTTATCGAACCTCGTCGAAGAGGTACAGGGCAAGATAGAGGCCCTCAGCCGATTCGGAGCCTCGGTCAAGCCGATAGAGCAAATGGTGAACGTTGCGCGGGCAGCTGAAACGCAAGGAAACATAGCTAAAGCGTTCCAGACGCTCATGGAAGCCGACCAGAAGATCAGCTGTCTCGAAGATGTCCACAAGAAATACATCGACATCTCCATAGCAGCGGAGAGCGCAATGGAGAACCTCGGAAGATATGGACTGTCCAAGAGAGAACCTGAGAGGCTGATTGCGATGGCCGAGATAGAGAAGGACAAGGACTACGACTCCGCCATCGAACTTGTGGCAGAGGCTCTCGACACGGCCAAGGAGCTCATGGAAGCCTATTCCCCGGACATATCCGGCTCGGTCTCCGGCATCGGACTCCAAGAGGGTGCCAAGAGCGAGCTGACTGTTACACTCAAGAACACTGGGAGAGCGCTGGCAAAGGATGTCACGCTCGATGTCCAAGGCGATTTTGACGTGATGACCGAAGAGGGGGTAGCGTCGCTGAAACCCAATGCGGAGGCCACCATGATTGTCAACCTTGTCCCGAGGCGGAGCGGGAGTGTCCCTGTCAAGATACGCATCTCAAGCAAGAGGCAACTAGACGGCAGGACGCAGGTCTCTGAGATAGAAGACGTCGTCAACGTCTTCTCCGCGGGACCGCCATTCAAACTGGGAAGGGCTGCGGACAGCGCTCGATGTATCTCCTGCCAAGGCAGGATCAAGCCCGGATTCGACATAGTCACTTGCAGATGCGGAGGTCAGTTGCATCTGTCCTGCGCGAAGAGGACGAATCAGTGCTCTATGTGCGGTCAGAAGTACGAGTTCTAGCTTGACCCGCCAATCTTGGCACTCGAAATCCGCAATGCCGGAGTCCTCACTCCGAACGCGTCCCGCGATTCCTTTCCAATCATATCAAGCCGCTCCAGCAGGTCGAGCAAGCCAATCCCCATGGTCGCCTGGCGAATGGACGGCCCGAGCTCCCCGTGCCTGATCATGTAGCTTTCCATCATCAGGCCTGAGAACTCCCCCGTAGCCAAGTTGGGATAGTCGTATGTGAGCCTTAGGTAGACGCCTCTCTTCGTTTCTTCGATCATCTCTGCGAACGACAAATCGCCCTTCTTAACGACCAGGTTGGAGCTCGATATCGACGGAGGCCTTCTGAAACTCCATATCGCTCCTCCGCGAGAGGAGCTCCCGGTGCTTGATACTGAATCCTTCCCTGCAGCGTAGCTATCATACAAGTATGATTTCAGAACTCCCTTTTCGATTATTGGCGTGAGCCTCGAGGGCGTGCCCTCTCCATCGAATGAGTAGCTGCCAGTCGCCCACTCGATCCGAGGATCATCATAGACGGTGAGAGATGGCGGCCCCAGCTTCGCGCCCAGTTTGCCGACGAGGTAGCTCCTCTTGCGCTGAATGCTCTCAGCGTTCACGCCTCCCCCGATGGCCATCGACAAGACGAAACCGGCTGCCAGCGGATCGACAACGACAGGATAGTCCCCGGTCTGGATCTTGGTCTGACGCAGACCAAGAATCGCATGCTCCATCGAGTTCCGGCCGACCTCCGCAATCATCGACTTCTCGAGCTTGCGGCTCGAGCCGGCGTCGAAGCCGGAGAACATTGCAGCGCCCGACTTAGCCACCGACTCAGCACCCATTTCGCAGAAGGACAGTCTCTGCGAGGAGCTGAACCCGTTGCTGTTGGCGAGCGCCAGCCCGGTCTCGCCCACGCTCACATTCGCATTGACAGATGTGATCCTCTTGTCGTCTCCCGCGATGTCCGAAAGCTCGATGGCCATGGCGACGATATCGGCTGGCTGGAGCTCTGCGATCCGCTTGTCGCACAGGCCGCCGACCCTGGTCGGGCGGGCTGACCCAGGAAGATCCTTAAAATCCGGGTCGGGAGTTCCGGACTTCGCAAGAGAGACCGCCAGTTCCGTAGCGATCTTGATTGCGTGGGAATCGTGACCCGTGCATGACGAGAACCCTGAACACCCGTTCTTGAACGCTCTGATGGCCACACCTGGATCGAGAACACTGTTGGCCTGCTTCATGGATCCTTTCTCGATCTCGGCCGACGAGTAGCGCGACTCAGTGACTAGGACATCACAGCAAGAAGCCCCGAGCTTCATCGCATACTTCACAGTCCTTTCTGCAATCTGATTCATGTCCGCCATGGTATCACCCTCAAGCGAGGCCTCCGACAACCATATCGGCCACGCATATGTGCGGACCGCCGTCAGTCGTCCTTGCGGACTGTCCGTTCTTGCCGCAGTAGCCCGGGTCACCCAGGAGGAAGTCCTTGCCTATGCCCTGCACATTTTTCAAGACCTCGAGAATCACGCCTGAGAGGGAGGCGTCCCTGTACCTCTGTTTGACCTCTCCGTTCTTGATCTCATAGGCCTCATCGCACTTGAACATGAACTGCCCTTTGGCAGGTTCCACATACCCGTATTGGCTGCCTTGGATCAGAAGGCCGTGCTTCAGCTCCTCGATGAGTTCATC